>Ga0302324_100007625_pt1 | contig 22972 bp, 21 predicted proteins | sample Palsa_T0_1_FD_201949 | JGI IMG/M metagenome (GOLD analysis project Ga0302324, IMG submission 201949) | Peat permafrost microbial communities from Stordalen Mire near Abisko, Sweden - Palsa_T0_1 | ecosystem: Environmental > Terrestrial > Soil > Palsa > Peat permafrost | place: Sweden: Abisko...
ATCGACGGGAAGGTTTGGCACCTCGATGTCGGCTCGTCGCATCCTGGGGCTGAAGTAGGTCCCAAGGGTTGGGCTGTTCGCCCATTAAAGCGGTACGCGAGCTGGGTTTAGAACGTCGTGAGACAGTTCGGTCCCTATCCGGTGTAGCCGTAGGAAATCTGAGGAAGGCTGTCCCTAGTACGAGAGGACCGGGACGGACGCAGCTCTCGTGTGCCAGTTGTCCTGCCAAGGGCACGGCTGGTTGGCGACCTGCGGAAGGGATAAGCGCTGAAAGCATCTAAGTGCGAAGCTCGTTCCAAGATGAGATTTCCCACTGGGTCAACCAGGTAAGGCCCGTGGTAGACGACCACGTTGATAGGCCGGAGGTGTACGCACAGCAATGTGTTCAGCCGACCGGTACTAATCGGCCGAGGGCTTGGAAACATTCACGCTCGTGCTCGCTATGGAACGCTCACAGGGGAGGTCGCCGCGCGTCGGCGGCCGCCCGCAGTTGAGCACGGTTTCCGGTGGCCATAGCGGCGGAGTCACACCCGTTCCCATCCCGAACACGGAAGTTAAGCCCGCCAGCGCCGATGGTACTTGGGGGGATTCCCCCTGGGAGAGTAGGACGTCGCCGGAATATTCGTGAGAACGAGGCCCCGCACCCGTCAAAGGGGGCGGGGCCTCGTCGCGCCTGCCGGTAGGATCGCCAGCCGTGCCTCCCTCCCCAGAACGTCGTCGTAGCTCTGAGGGAGCCGGGAAGAGCCGGGGAGGCGCACCGTCATCGAAGGGCCGTGGCACCCCGGCTCGAGGCACCCGAGGGTCCACCGCGGGCCAGCCCCGCAGTACCGCCAACAAGCGAGGCTCCGCGCCGGCAAAGCCTTCGGCTGGTGGCGGTTCGCGGCAGCGAGATAAGCCCAGCGGCATCATGCGCACCGAGCGGCCGCGCCGCGCCGCCCAACCTGGAGGGATCGGCCGTCCGACCCGCGCCCGCCGCGATGATCAAACCGGTGGTATGGCGCGGCCGGCCCGAGCCTCCGGAAACCGCCGTGACGACCAGCCCAACGGCCTCGCTCGACCGGCCCGCCCCACCCGGGCCCGCGGCGACGACCAGCCCAACGGCCTCGCTCGACCGGCCCGCCCCACCCGCACCCGCCGCGACGACCAGCCCAACGGCTTCGCTCGACCGGCCCGACCGACCCGCACCCGCCGTGACGACCAGCCCGGCGGCACGGCCCGGCCGACCCGCACCTATGGAGCGTCCAGCCAGCGAAGCTATCCTCCGGCTCGACCCTCGGATAGGAGCGACTCCCGCCAAGCTGATCACGCCGGCGGGATCATGCGCACCAGTCGGCCCCGTCTAGATCCTAAGCCCGGTGGCATGGCCCGGCCAGCTCGCCCCACCCCTCTGCGGCGCGACGACCAAACGGCCGGCAACGCCCGGCCAGCTCGCCCGACCCGGGCCCGCCGCGACGACCAGCCCGGCGGCATGGCCGGGCCAGCCCGCCCCGCTCGCGCCACCCCGCTCCGCCGCGACGACCAAACGGCCGGCAGCGCCCGACCCGCTCGGGCCGGCCGCGACGACCGCCCCGACGACAGAGCCCGGTCGGCTCGCACCACCCCGTTGCGCCGCACCCCGCCGGCCTCGGTCACCCAGAAGTGGGGGAGCGTGGCTCGGCGCGGCGCCAGGGTGCTGGGGGAGGCCCCGGGCGAGGGTCCCTCAGCGTCGGATGTCTGGCGCGACGCCGTGGCCAGGGCGGCCGGCGCCGGCGGCAACGGACCAGGCGAAGAGACCTGGGTCCCCGACGAAACCTGGACCGAGGACCCACCGGCCGCCGACGACGAGCCCTCCGCTGACCGCCAGACGAAGCGTGGCAGCGCCGCCACCGGCCCCCAGCCACGCGACCTGGCTTCGGGCAAGGAGGGGATCGCCACCCCGGGCGGCGGCCGCCGGCGCAACGTGCCGCGACCGGTGGTCGACGAGCTGGCCGCGGCGGCCGGCCCAGACCGCGGTGGGAAGTTGGCAGCCCGTATCGCGGACGCCACCTATGCCTACGAACGCGAGCGCTACCAGGATGCTCGCCGCATCCTCCGCTCGATTACTGACGAGGTGCCCGGATCAGCTGCGGTCCGGGAGCTCTACGGCCTGGTGCTCTACCGCACTGGGCAGTGGACTCAGGCGGTCGGACATCTGGAAGCGTACCGACAGCTGAGCGGATCGCTCGATCAACATCCCGTTCTGGCGGACTGCTACCGAGCGCTCCGCCACTATGAAAGCGCCGAAGCCATCTGGGAGGAGCTCAAGGCCGCGTCCCCCAGCGGGGACCTGGTGGCCGAGGGCCGGATTGTCGCCGCTGGTTGCCGCGCCGACCAGGGCGACCTGGCCGGGGCCATCGCCATCCTCGAGCGCGCCGGGCGCCGGGTGAGCCATCCCCAGGATCGGCACCTGCGCCAGTGGTACGCCCTGGCCGATCTACACGAGCGGGCGGGGGACCTGCCGCGGGCCCGCGAGCTCTTCGTCCGGGTCGCGGCTGTCGACCCGGACGCCTTCGACGTTCGCCAACGGGTGAGGGCGCTGCGCTGACATTGCTACCCAGATGACGATGGAGCCGAGGGTCAAGTGGATCGTCCGGACCGTCAACTCCCTCGACCGTGCCTCCGCGGACGTGCCGATGGTGGTTCGCCGCTTCCGGTCTGCCCAGGCCGCCATCCTTTTTAGATGGATGCTGATGCCTCCCGGCCCCAAAGGGGTGCTGAGCACGGACCACCTGGTGCCCGTGACGGGTGGACGCATCACCGTACGCGTCTACCGGTCGAACCCAACGGACCGTCTGCCCCTTCACGTCTTCCTGCACGGCGGCGGGTGGTGTAGCGGCACGCTGGACGAGCGCGATCCCCGCTGCCGAGTGATCGCCGATGGTGCCCGCTGTGCGGTGGCATCAGTCGCCTATCGCCTCGCTCCGGAGAACACCTACCCGACCGCGCCGGAAGACTGCTACGCGGCATTGCGGTGGTTGGTCGCCAACGCGGCCGAGCTGCGCATCGACCCCGAGCGGGTCTCGATCGGGGGCGAGTCGGCGGGAGCCAACCTGGCGGCGGTCGTCTGCCTGATGGCCCGTGACCGCGGCGGACCAGCGCTGCGTCACCAATGGTTGGATGTAGCCGCGACGGACCTCACCCTCTCGCAGCCGTCGGTGCGGGCGACGCCGCCGGGCTACCTGCTCGACTACGGCTCGATGCTCGCCTTCCGCGACCAATACCTTCCCGATCCGCAACGGCAGGCCACGGAGCCCTACGCCTCACCTCTGTGGGCGGATGATCTCTCCGGGCTTCCCTCCGCCACCATCCTGACCTGTGGCTACGACCCGCTGCGCGACGACGGAAGGGCCTACGCGACCCGCTTGGCTGAAGCCGGCGTGGCTGTGCAGCACACCCACCTCGAAGGCCACGTGCATCCCTCCTTCGCGTTCACCCGTCTGCTCCCCTCGGCGCTCGCCTACGAGCGTCAAGCCGTGCGGGCGCTCGAGGACGCCCTGCACTGACGGCCTATGGCTGATTGCTGACGACCCCGCCGATGACCGTCTCACCCCCGTCGTAGCCTCATCAATGCGGGCGCTGCGGCGCCTCGCCTCGCCGGCGACTGCTGGCCTCCTCGGATGGACACGTGGCGCGCCGGGAACGCCGGCGGAGGAGAGCGAAGATGATCAACCTGGTGGTGTTGGAGGGCCTGCTGGCCAAACCCGCTCAGCATCGCGAACTGCCTTCGGGCAGCCGCCTGCTGACACTCGAAGTGACAGTCCGGCGAGCCGAGGGCCCGGCCGAGCCGGTGCCGGTTGCCTGGTTCGACGCCCCGGCGTGGGCCAGCGCCCTCGACGAAGGCAGCCCGGTCGTCGTCGTCGGGCGCGTCCGTCGGCGCTTCTTCCGGGCCGGTGGCGTCACCCAGAGCCGGACGGAGGTGGTCGCCGAGCGGGTGCTCCGGGCGACCGACGTCAAGCGAGCCCGGACCGCGATGGCTGCGGCCGGGGCCAGCGTGGAGGCCGCCGCCGCGGCGCTCGGCACCTGAGCAGGCCGGCCTTCTCGGCGCGTAGGCTCAGAGGAGCCGAGACCGCCGGCCGTCGCCGGCCGAAGCCAGGAGTCGTACCGATATGGACCTGCACAGCCTGCTGGGCGACGAAGCCGGGGAGCTGCTCTCCTACGAATGCAAGGGCATCCCGCGCGACGATCTCATCGTCCCGGGTCCGGACGCCATAGACAACGTCATGAGTTGGTCGGACCGGCCGATTCCGGTGCTACGGAACCTGGGCGCCCTGTACAACCACGGCCGCCTGGCTGGGACCGGGTTCGTGTCGATCCTCCCCGTCGACCAGGGGATCGAGCACTCGGCAGCCGCCTCATTCGCCCGCAACCCGGCCTACTTCGACCCCAAGAACCTGGTCGAGCTGGCCATCGAGGGGGGCTGCAATGCCTTCGCCACCACGCTCGGAGTGCTCGGGATGGTCGGCCGGCGCTACGCCCACAAGATCCCGTTCATCGCCAAGCTCAACCACAACGAGTTGCTCACCTACCCGGCCCAGTACGACCAGGTCATGTTCGGCTCGCCGCAGGAGGCGTACGACCTCGGTGCGGCCGGAGTCGGCGCCACCGTCTACTTCGGTTCTGAGCACGCCACCCGCCAGATCCAAGAGGTCTCCGAGGCCTTTCAGGAGGCGCACGCCCTAGGGATGTTCACGGTGCTGTGGTGCTACTTGCGCAACAACGCCTTCAAGAAGGACGGGGTCGACTACTCGCTCTCCGCCGACCTGACCGGACAGGCCAACCATCTGGGCGTCACCATCGAAGCGGACATCATCAAGCAGAAGCAGCCCGAAAACAACGACGGTTACGACGCCATCGGCTTCGGCCGCACCGACCCGCTGGTGTACTCCCAGCTCACGACCGACCACCCCATCGACCTCACCCGCTGGCAACTGGTCAACTGCTACATGGGCCGGATCCCACTGATCAACAGCGGCGGAGAGTCCAAGGGCGACTCCGATCTGGCTCAGGCGGTGCGCACGGCCGTCATCAACAAACGGGCCGGAGGCGCCGGACTCATCTCCGGTCGCAAAGCCTTCCAACGCCCGACCGCCGACGGCATCACCCTGCTGCATGCGATCCAGGACGTGTACCTCGACCCTGAGGTCACCGTCGCCTGACCGGCTGCTTCCTTACCCGTAGTGGCGCAGTGAGGGCCAGAGCCGACCCCACGACTCGACGGGCTCGGTGCAGATGTAGACGTGGCCGCCATCTTCCTGATTGGCCACGTGGGCGGGGTTGCCCAGGGTGGCGACGGCGCGCACTTGGGCAAAGTCGCGATCCAATCGTTCGACCAGTTGGGCGACGCCTGGCTTAGGCAGGTTGGGGACGACGGCCACGACCGTGGTGGCGTCAGGATTGCCGGGGCCCCAGAACCACACGGTGTTGTGACCACTGACCGCCTCGGGTAGATGATCGGAGCGGCCCAGTTCGTTGATGGCGCCAGCTTCGCCGTAATTGGCGGTGAAGAGGACCGCTTGGGCGCGCTGGGCAGCCGGGAGGTCCAACCAGACGTGGTCCACGGTCGCAACGAGCGTCGGCCAGCCGATCGTCTCGGTCTGCACCGGATTCACCGCCACGGTCCAACCGACGAGGTTCGCCGGTAGGACTGGCAACACGATGGGCAAGGTGACGAGCACGCCCACCGCCAGCCAGCCGAAGACCTGACGCGCCCTGGCAGTCTCGACCGCCCACTGTTGCTCCAGGACCACTGCACCGGCCGCGATCAGAAAGACGTAGGTGGCCGCCACGTAGTAGGGCTTCGCTCCCGACGTGGCCGCGAAGAAGACCAAGAGAAGACCGTAGGACCAGGCCAGGGCCCGCCACAGCGGTCGGTCCGATCGCCACAGGAAGCGCAGGCCGGCGATCCATACCCCCACCAGAACGGGGGAGGCCATGACGAGCTGGTTCACGAGGAAGACGAGGGCGTTGACCGGGCCGCCGTTCTCTCTCGCCAAGGCTCGGGTCATGGCGATAGTGGCCCAGCCGTGATGGGCCTGCCACCACAGATCGGGGATGGTGAAGATCAACGAGATGAGCACCCCAAGGGCGAAGAAGCGATTGGCGAGGAGTCGGCGGCCGCCGCTGAGCAGAGTGCCGATGGCGACAGCGAGCGCGAAGAACCCGATGGAGTGCTTGTTGGCCAGGCCCAGACCGAGAATGGCGCCCGCCGGTACCCACAGGCGCGTGTTGCCGGTACGGCCGATCCGGACCACTACCAGGGCCAGGGCTGACCAGGCCAGCAGGTCGAAGGCCGTTGGCCCCATGATGTGATCCGCGCCGAGGACAGCCGGTGCGGTCGCCACACCGAGGGCGCCCAGTAGCTGCGCGGTTCGGCCGCCGCCGAACTCGCGGGCCAGCAGACCGCCGGTAACGACCGTCCCGAATGCCGCCAGCGAGGGCCAGAGGCGGAGACCGGTCAACGACACCCCGAAGAGGTCGAGTGACAGGCGGGCGACCAGTGGAGTGAGGATGGGCTGATCGACGAAGCTCAGCGAGAGGTGCCGCGCGCAGTCCAGGAAGTACAGCTCGTCGCGATCGAATCCATACCGCGATGAGAACGCCATGAGCAGCGCGAAGGTGGCGCCGGCGATCAGATAGATCCGGCGGTCGATCGGCTGCAACGCCGCGCTTGACGTGAGAGGCCCGGCGGGGACGGTAGAGGAGGTGGCGCCGCTGTCGGAAGACACCAGATCGCTCACGGTCGAGTCCGGTTCGTCACCAGGGCCGTTCCCTCACGGGTTCGGCTCTTTCGGCACCGAGGAGGGCTACCACCTGCTCGTCGCTGGTTTGGGAAAAGTCCCGGTAGTACTGCCCGATGGCGCCGAGCCACCGCGGCGTGAAGAGGCACACGACCTCATCCGCCACCGCATTCAGCTCGGCTGCGGCCTCCGGCGGGGCCACGGGCACCGCCACCACGACTCGGGCGGCACCGTGGGCTCGAGCTACCTGGCACGCGGCCCGGGCGGTGGACCCGGTGGCGATCCCGTCGTCGACCAGGATGGTCGTCCGTCCAGCCAGCGGGCGGCGGAGTCGGTCACCTCGGAACAGCCGCGCTTGGCGCTCGAGCTCGGTCCGTTGGCGGGCCTCGATCCCGGCCAGATCCGCGGCCGCGACCCGGCACCGTCTCACCAGGTCATCGGCGACAATGCGTACGCCCTCTTCGCCGATAGCGCCCATGCCCAGCTCGGGCTGGAAGGGCACGCCGAGCTTGCGAACGACGATGACGTCGAGCGGGGCCCCCATCGCCCGGGCCACCTCGGCGGCCACGACGACGCCCCCGCGGGGTAGACCGAGCACCACCGGAGCCAGGTCGCGGAAGCCGGACAGGAGAGTCGCCAGGCGCCGCCCGGCGTCGACTCGGTCCGCGAAAACCACCAGCGACAGTCTCCCGCGCCGCTCACGGCCAGTCCACCCCACGCGAGACGGGAGACGATCCCAAACGGGCTTCGGGTCGCAGGGCGGCAGCAATTACCCGCCGGTAACCTGAGCCGCGAGCGCCCTTCACCGTAGACTGCCGAGGGATAGGTGACTTCTGTCAGGACAGGACAGCGAAGGAAAACTTATGGCCGATACCGCTTCTCGTGAGCGCCCCGTCGTCGACTTGGACCGGGCCGTCATTCGCTTCGCCGGCGACTCTGGCGATGGCATGCAGCTCACCGGGGATCGTTTCACCAATTCATCCGCTCTCTTCGGGAACGATCTGTCGACGCTGCCCGACTTCCCGGCCGAGATCCGGGCCCCGGCCGGAACCCTGGCCGGCGTGTCGGCGTTCCAGGTCCACATCTCCGACCACGACATCCTGACACCCGGCGATCACCCGAGCGTCCTCGTCGCCATGAATCCGGCCGCACTCAAGGCCAACCTGTCGGACGTGACCCCGACCGGGACGCTCATCGTCAACAGCGACGCCTTCGACGAGCGGGCGCTCGCCAAGGCCGATTACGCCTCGAACCCGCTGACAGACGGCAGCCTGAGCGCGTACACCGTGTACGAGGTGCCGATGACGTCGATAACCATGGAGGCCGTCAAGCCGACTGGAACCAAGCCACGCGAGGCCGAACGGTCCAAAAATTTCTTCGCCCTGGGGCTGATCACCTGGCTCTATACCAGGCCCACCGAGGCGACCCTGACGTGGATCCAGGAGCGCTTCGCCAAGACGCCCATGGTGGCTGAAGCCAACAGTCTGGCCTTCAAGGCGGGCTGGAACTTCGGCGAGACTGCCGAGCTGTTCCCGTCCACCTACGAGGTCAAGCCCGCCCCCCTCGAGCCCGGCCACTACACCAACATCTCCGGCAACACCGCCCTGGCTTGGGGTCTCATCGCGGCGGGGCAGTTGGCCCAGCTGCCGCTGTTTCTCGGCAGCTATCCGATCACGCCGGCGTCGGACATCCTTCACGAGCTGTCCAAACACAAGAACTTCGGGGTCCGCACCCTCCAGGCCGAGGACGAGATCGCCGGTGTCGGCGCCGCCCTCGGGGCCGCGTACGCCGGCTCCCTGGGGATCACCACCACGAGCGGTCCCGGGGTCGACCTCAAGGCGGAGACCATCGGCCTCGCCGTGAGCCTGGAACTGCCGCTGCTGGTCATCGACATCCAGCGGGGCGGCCCGTCGACCGGGTTGCCGACCAAGACGGAGCAGGCCGACCTGCTCCAGGCCATGTTCGGCCGCCACGGCGAATCCCCCGTCCCGATCGTGGCGCCGTCGACGCCCGGTGACTGCTTCTTCGCGGCCATAGAAGCGGCCCGCATCGCGTTGAAGTACCGGACCCCGGTGTTCCTCCTCTCCGACGGCTACCTGGCCAATGGAGCAGAGCCGTGGAAGGTGCCTGATGTCGCCACCCTCCCCGATATCAGCGTTCGCTTCGCCACCGAGCCCAACCACACGGCCGAGGACGGGACCGAGGAGTTCTGGCCCTACCTGCGCGATGCCACCACGCTGGCCCGGCCCTGGGCCATTCCGGGCACCCCTGGCCTGACGCATCGCATCGGCGGCCTCGAGAAGCAGGACGGCTCGGGTTCGGTGTCCTATGACCCTGCCAACCACGAGCTGATGACGAAGCTACGAGTCGCCAAGGTGGCCGGGATCGCCGCGGACATCCCGCTCGTCGAGGTGGACGACCCAGTCGTCCCCGGAGGAGAAGAGGGCGGGGCCGAGGTGCTGGTCGTGGGTTGGGGCTCCACCTATGGGGCCATCCAGGCCGCCATCCGGCGGCTGAGGGTCAAAGGCCATCCAGTCGCCCACGCTCATATTCGCCACCTCAATCCGTTCCCGTCGAACCTGGGCGAGGTCCTGCGGTCGTATCCCAAGGTGCTGGTGCCGGAGATGAACCTCGGCCAGCTGGTCAAGTTGATCCGGGCCGATTTCCTGGTTGACGCCCGCGGGCTCAGCAAGGTGAAGGGCCAACCGTTCCGGGCCGAGGAGATCGAGGCCGCCATCTACGACATGCTCCTCGACCGCTAGAACGCCACGAAAGCGAGCTACTAGATGACCGATGTTGCCGTTCCGGCGACCACCAAGAAGGACTGGACGAGCGATCAGGAGATTCGTTGGTGTCCTGGCTGCGGGGACTACTCGATCCTGACCGCCGTACAAATGCTCATGCCCGAGTTGGGGGCCCGACGCGAGGACACGGTGTTCGTGTCGGGCATCGGGTGCAGCTCCCGGTTCCCGTACTACATGAACACCTACGGGGTGCACTCCATCCACGGCCGGGCCCCGGCGATGGCGACCGGGATCGCGGTGAGCCGTCCGGACCTGCACGTGTGGGTGATCACCGGCGACGGCGACGCCCTGTCGATCGGCGGCAACCACCTCATGCACGCCCTGCGCCGCAACGTCAACCTCACCATCATCCTCTTCAACAACCAGATCTACGGGCTGACCAAGGGCCAGTACTCGCCCACGTCCGAAGCCGGCAAAGTCACCAAGTCGACCCCGTTCGGTTCCCTCGACCACCCCTACAACCCGGTCTCGTTGGCGCTGGGAGCCGAGGCCAGCTTCGTGGCCCGCACCCACGACATGGACCGCAAGCACATGATGGAGACCTTCCGCCGGGCCTACCGGCATCAGGGGGCGGCGCTGGTGGAGGTCTATCAGAACTGCAACGTCTTCAACGACGGGGCCTTCGACCTGATCCTGTCCAAGGACGCTCGCCCCAGGATGCTGATCCCCCTCGCCCATGGGGAGCCGATCCGGTTCGGCCCCGACGGCGAGTGGGGCGTCGTCTTCGAGGACGGATCGGCCCGGGTGGTCGAGGTCGCCGACGTCGGCGAGGATCGCCTGGGCGTCCACGACGAGCACCGGGAGGACCCCAGCCTGGCCTTCGCCCTTTCCCGCTTGGCCAGCGGCCCGACTGCGCCGACACCGGTCGGGGTGTTCAGGGACGTCGAACGGCCCCACTACGGCGCCCTCGTAAACGAGCAACTGGTGGCGGCCGCCGAGCGAAAGGGTCCGGGCGATTTGGCCGCCCTGCTCTCCTCAGGGTCAACCTGGACCGTTACTTGAGGTTGAGGTTTAGGTAAAAGGACGCCACTCCGCACCGGAGTTCATCTTTTTCCGGGAAGATCTGTGCAGGTTGGGTACGTTGACCTGAGTCGCTCATGCCGTCATCCTCCGCTCCCGTTACGGTCCACCTCACTGACGCCGACGCCGCCGCTTCCCTGGCGGCCGACGTCCGGTCCGGGTTGGCCGCTTCGCCGAAGCGGCTTCCGCCGCGCTGGTTGTACGACCCGCGGGGGTGCGCCCTCTTCGAGCAGATCACCGAACTGCCGGAGTATTACCTGACCCGAGCGGAGCGGGCGGTGCTCGCCATCCACGCCCCGGAGATCGCGGCTCGCAGCGGGGCGTCCACCTTGATCGAATTGGGATCAGGCACGTCGGACAAGACGGTTGCCCTGCTCGACGCCCTCGGTGATGCCGGCACTCTCCGCCGCTTCGTGGCGTTCGATGTGGCCGAGCCCACCTTGAGCGCGGCGGTGAGCGCCTTGACGGAGGCGTACCCCGCCATCGAGGTGTCCGGGGTGGTCGGCGACTTCAGCGTGCACCTGGACCGCCTCCCCGATGTCGGGGACCGGCTGGTCGCCTTCCTCGGGAGCACCATTGGCAACCTCACGGTCGAGGAACGAGCCCGCTTCCTGACCACCATGGCGGAGCGCTTGCGGCCAGGTGAAGGACTCCTGCTCGGGATCGACCTGGTCAAGGATCCGGCCCGCCTGATCGCGGCGTACGATGACGCCGCCGGCGTTACGGCCGAATTCGAGATGAACGCCCTGGAGGTGATCAACGCCTCCCTCGGTGCCGACTTCGAGTTGGCCCGCTTCGATTACGTCGCCCGCTGGGACAGCTCGGCCGAACTCGTCAGTATGGGGCTCCGCTCGCGTGGGGCGCAATCGGTAGCGGTGGCCGGTCTCGGCCTTTCCATCGAACTCGACGATGGCGAGGAGATCGGCACCGAGATCAGCGCCAAGTTCCGCCGCGATGGCATCACCGCGGAGCTCGAGGCCGCCGGCTTCGTGTTGATGGGCTGGTGGACAGATCCCTGCGCCGACTTCGCCGTTACCCTGGCCCAGCGATCAGCGGCCCCGCCGCCGGCGATCGAGGTCCTCTCCCGGGCCCGACCTACCGGACCCGAGCCGCCCCGGCCGGTAATCGAAGACTACGGAGCGGTACGGGCGGCCACTGAAGCTCTGGCTGCGCCGTTGTCGCCAGAGGACCAGACCGTGCAGACGATGCCCGATGTCAGCCCCACCAAGTGGCACCGGGCCCATGTCACCTGGTTCTTCGAGCAATTCGTCTTGATGCCATACCACCCGGGCTACCGGCCCGTCGACGAGCGGTACCTGTACCTGTGGAACTCCTACTACGAAGGGGTCGGGCCCAGACACCCTCGGACCCAACGGGGCCTGTTAAGCAGGCCTGGGGTCGGAGAGGTGACCGCCTACCGAGACACCATCGACGAGGCCATGGAGGACTTGCTCGGACGGGACCTGCCAGCCGAGGTTTTGGACCGGATCGAGTTGGGCCTCCACCACGAGCAGCAGCATCAGGAGTTGCTGCTCATGGACATCAAGCACGTGCTCGGCACCAATCCGCTGCGCCCCGCGTACCGACTGACTCGACCACCGGCGGGCGAGGACCCCGGTCCCCTCGGCTGGATGGGCCATGAAGGCGGTCTGGTCGAAGTGGGGGTCGAGCGACGTACGGCCTTCTCGTTTGACAACGAGTCGCCTCGCCACCGCGAATGGGTGCAACCGTTCGAGCTGGCCGACCGGCTGGTGACCGCGGGGGAATGGCTGGCGTTCATGGACGACGGGGGCTACCAGCGACCTGAGCTGTGGTTGTCAGATGGATGGGCGACTTTGCAGGCGACTGGCCAGGAAGCGCCCCTGTACTGGGAACGAGATGGCGCCGAGTGGTCGACCTACACGCTGTACGGTCCGGCCTCGGTGGACCCGGCGCTGCCAGTGGTCCACCTCAACTACTACGAGGCCGACGCCTACGCCAACTGGACTGGTACTCGACTACCTACCGAAGCGGAGTGGGAGGTGGCGGCCGCCCGCGAGGCGGCGCCGGCCGCGCCCGCCGTGGCGTTGCATCCCGAGGCGGCCCGGTCTGATCCCGGACGGCTCCGACAACTGTACGGATCGGCGTGGCAGTGGACCTCGAGCGGGTACCTGTCATACCCCGGCTTCCGGCCCGCAGCGGGAGCGGTGGGGGAGTACAACGGCAAGTTCATGGTGGGCCAGCACGTGCTCCGCGGCAGCGCCGCCATTACCCCGCCCGGCCACGCCCGGCTGAGCTACCGCAACTTCTTCCCACCCGCGGCCCGCTGGGCGATGACCGGCGTCCGGCTCGTCCGCGTCTGAGCGCTCTGGACATGGCGGGGCCGCTGGACGCGGCAGGGCCGCCGCCGCCTTACGGCGACGACGGCCCCGGCATCCGGCCGGGCAGAGGAGGTACCAAGCCGAAGATGATGTTCCTAGTATTCAGCATCGGGTTCGACTTGTCCTGAGAATTTACTGAGAAGATCCGGAATTTCCGGCCAGTTCGTCACTTCGCTGACTGTGCCAATGACGAGTGGCAACGTCTGCGGGTCAGCGCCGCCACGAGCACTCAGGCGAGTAGCTCCCTGACCACCATGCCGGTTCGTGGTTTGGGCCAGAAGAACGTGGTCTTGGCGGGCATGCGGACGCCTCCTCGGCTCACCGCCGCGATCTGCTCGACCGTCGCCGGTCGCAAGAGGACCGCGGCGTCGGCCTGACCCGTCGCGACCGCGGCCGCGGCGTGATCCCACCCGTGTTGGAAGACCAGCTGGTGGCCGGGAAGGCCGGCGAGAGCCACGTCGAGCCGGCTGCTGTCCAAGTCGTGGGTCGCGGCGTCGCGGAGAGAGGAACGCGGCCGGGCCAGCCACGCCCCGTTCGGGGTCAGGACGGCCACGGCCTCGGCGTCGGCCATGCGACTGGTGATGGTGCGGTCGGCCGGTTCGGTCGGCGTGATGTCGAACCACGGCCCCAGGGCCGTCACCAGATCAAACCCCGCCGGGAGTCCTTCGATCAGGCGATGGATCGCCTGTACCGTGAGCTGCTCCGGGGCCAGTTCAACGATCAAGGCCAGGACGAAGTCATCGTCGATCCGGGCCGCGCCGCTGCGTTCCTGCTCGTCACGATAGGTGAGCGCAGTCTCGTAGCGGTGGTGGCCGTCGGCAATGAGTACCGGCTGAGCTTCGACCGCGGCCCTAATAGCTTCGATCCGCTCGGGCTCGGTGATAGGCCACAACTCGTGCACCACCCGGTCCGCGTCAGTGGCGTGCTCAGCCGGGTGACCTGGAGGGTCGCAGTGGTCGCTCAACCCCGACCCCGGGGACAGCCCCCAAATAGGGGACAGGTTGGCCCGGGTGGCCCGCAGCAGCTCCAGCCTGTCCGTCTTGGCCTTCGGGGTGGTTTCCTCGTGCGGCAGGATTCCCGTGCCGGGAGGTTCCAGGCCGAGGGCCCCGATCACCCCCACGGTCTGGCGGCGGGCCCCGGTTGGATCGGTGAACCGCATCCGATACCCGTAGAACGCCGGAGCTCCGTCCCGGTGCAGGATCCCCCCGTCCCGCCAGGCATCCAGTAACGCGGCGGCGCGCTCGTAGCGATCCCCCTTTCCGTCCTCGTCGTGAGGTAGCTCGAGACGGACGATATTGGACGGGCTCTTGGCCTCGAATGCGATTCGCTCGGACTCGGAAATGACGTCATAGGGAGGGCACACCACGTCGTCGAGCGACGCCACATGGGATAGCGAGTAACGCAGGCCTGGAAAAGGATGGAAGAGGGGCACGAGTGCATTGTTGCCGAGGACGGGAGGCGTAGCAGACTGCCGGCGTGCTCTGGGTTCTCGATCTCGATGGCGTGGTGTGGTTGGCCGGCACGGCCATCGAAGGGTCAGCCGAGGCCATCGGACGTCTCCGCGACGCCGGAGAGACGGTGGCGTTCCTGACCAACAACTCCGGCCCCACCCTGTCCGACTATGTGGCCATGCTCGGCCGGGTCGGGATCCAAGCGGATTCCGGCGAGCTGGTGACGTCGGCACAAGCGGCCGCGTCCCTGCTGGAGCCGGGCTCTCGGGCGGCGGTCGTCGGAGGACCCGGGCTCACCGAGGCGCTCGAGGCTCGGGGCGTCACCCTGGTACCGGCGGCAGACGGTCCGGCCGCGGTGGTGGTCGGTCGCAGCCTGCGCCTCGACTTCGACTCCTTGGCGGCCGCGGCGAGTGCGATCCGGGCCGGAGCCCGCTTCGTGGCGACCAATACCGACGCTACCTTCCCCACCCCTCACGGACTCGAGCCCGGGGCCGGGGCCTTGGTGGCATACCTCGAGGTGGGTTCGGGCACATCCGCCGAGGTCGCCGGCAAACCCCACCAGGCCGCGGGTGACATCCTGCGCCAACGCTTCGGCCAACCCGACCTGGTGGTCGGCGACCGACCGGACACAGATGGCCGCTTCGCTCAACTGCTCGGCGCCCCGTTCGCCCTTGTCCTCTCCGGGGTCACCGGGCCTGGTGATCTCCCCGTGTCCCCCGAACCCTCTGTCATCGAAACCAATCTGGCCGCGGTGGTGGCGGCCAAATTGGGCGCATGAAGGGCTACGAGCCAGGGCAGCCGTCGGCATCCACGGGTGCGAACTTCTGCAAGCAGCACCGTTCACAACAAGCTACGATGGGGCATGGCAGACGATAGGTTCAAGAAGTATCAGACAGCCGGCGCCGAGTTCCTCGAAGAGGCTCGGTTGCGGGCCGAGGAGTTCCTCCGGGAGCTGGCAAAGCTCGGCGAAACGACCCAGAAGTCGGCCCAGGATGCCGTGGATGACCTCGTCGAGGGCAGCCGCAAGGGCACCGAGCAGATCCTCGCTTTCATCAGCAAGGAGATCACGGTACAGCTGTCGCAGCTCGGCCTGACTTCCAGAGAGGACCTCGAGGCGCTCATCCGCCGCGTCACCGGCCGCTCGGTGCCGGCGAGGACGACCGCCGCCAAGAAGGCCGCGCCGGCAAAGAAGGCGGCCCCCGCCAAGAAGGCCGCGCCGGTGAAGAAGGCGTCAGCGAAGAAGGCGGCCGCAGCCAAGGCGGCCCCCGCCAAGAAGGCCGCGCCGGTGAAGAAGGCGTCAGCGAAGAAGGCGTCAGCGAAGAAGGCGGCCGCCGCTAAGGCGGCGCCGGCCAAGAAGGCGGCGGGAGAGGCCTGAGCCGCCGCAGCCGCCTCGACGCCGAACTGGTCCGCCGGCGGCTGGCGACCAGCCGCGGCCAGGCTGTGGCCATGATCGATGCCGGTGTGGTGCTGGTTGGCGGCGCCGTCGCGGAGCGCGCTTCCAGGCTAGTGAGCCCGGCGGAGCCGGTGACGGTAACTGGCTCTCGGGGACGCTTCGTTGGTCGCGGTGGCGACAAGCTGGACGCCGGCCTCGACCGCTTTGCCATCGACGTCCGGGGCGTACGGGCTCTCGACGCCGGCGCGTCGACGGGGGGTTTCACCGACTGCCTGCTGCAACGCGGCACCACGCGGGTAGTAGCGGTCGACGTCGGCCGAGGGCAGCTGCACGAACGGCTTCGTCACGACAGCCGGGTTGTTGCCCTCGAGCGGACCAACATCCGTACCGCCCGTCTCGACGAGCTCGGCGGCGAGCCGTTTGACATCGTGGTCGCCGACCTTTCGTTCATCTCGCTGCGCGCCGTCGCAGCTCAGCTCGTCAGTTGGACCCGGCCCGGCGGCGATGTGGTCGTGCTCGTGAAGCCGCAGTTCGAGGCTGGACGACGCGAGGTGTCCAAGGGTCGCGGTGTCATCCGCGAACCGGAGGTTTGGCGCCTCGCCCTCCGGGGCGCGATTGCCGCTCTCGGGGCCGCGGGAGCGACCATGATGGGCGTCATGGTCTCGCCGTTGCGGGGCGCCGACGGCAACGTCGAGTTCCTGAGCCACCTATCTGTCGTTTCGTCCGATGCCGGTCCAGGCGATCCTGCCGGCATGATCGACCAAGTCGTGACCGAGGCCAGCACCGGCCCCGCCGGCGGGGTCGAGCGGGGACCAACCCGGACGACAGAAGGCTGAGCGTGGCGACCATCGGCTTCGTGGCCCACAGCCAGCGGGAGGGGGCGGTCACCCTCGCGGAGGAAACGGCCCGGTGGCTCAGCGCCCAGGGACATGTGGCGGAGTTCCTCGATGCCGCGTCGTCCGGGGGCGGCGCCCGCAACGGAGGAAGGCCCGGGGCCCTCGATCTGGCCGTCAGCCTCGGCGGCGACGGCACCATGTTGCGGACGGTGGACATGGTCAGCCCGGAAGGCGTGCCTGTCCTCGGTGTCAATCTCGGGCACCTCGGTTACCTCACTGCAGTCGAGCCGGAGGGGCTTCGGGACGCCCTTCGGCGCTTCCTCGTCGGCGACTACCAGGTCGAATCCCGCATGACCCTAGACGTCTCTGTCACCGACGACGGCGGTGACGGAGTCCATGCGGTGCTCCATCGCAGCGCCCTCAACGACCTCGTCCTGCAACGGGTGGCCGGCGGCCACACGGTCAGGACCGAGGTGGCCGTCAACGGGGTGCCGTTCCTGACCTTCGCGGCGGACTCGCTGATCGTGGCGACGCCCACGGGGTCGACGGCGTACAACCTCTCGGCCCGAGGGCCGATCGTGTCGCCCCGAGCCCGGGTGCAGATCCTGACCCCGGTCGCACCCCACATGCTATTCGACCGATCGTTGGTACTCGACGCGGAAGACGTGATCGCCATCTCGCCGATCGCCGGCCAAGCAGCCGATCTGGTGGTGGATGGATGGTTGGCCGCCACTCTGCGACCCGGCCAGACCCTGCACTGCCGAAAAGGGGACAGCGACGCGCTGCTGGTGACGTTCGGGGAGCGGGACTTCCACGCCATCCTCAAGCGCAAATTCAATCTGGCCGACCGCTGAGGGGCGTGATGCTGGCCGAGCTCCGGGTCACACAGTTGGGGGTGATCGAAGACGTCACAGTAGTCCTCGGCCCGGGGATGACCGCCCTGACCGGCGAGACGGGCGCCGGCAAGACCCTGATCGTGGACGCCATATCGCTCCTCCTCGGCGGACGAGCCGATCCGGCCCTGGTTCGGCCCGGAGCTGACGAAGCCGTCGTGGAGGGCCGTTTCGTCGGATCGGAAGGCGTGGCCGAGCTGGTGCTGACCCGGGTGATCCCCGCGACCGGGCGGGCGCGGGCATACATCGACGGCCGGATGGCCAGCGCCCAGCAGCTGGGTGAGCTCGGCGAGCAACTGGTTGATCTCCACGGCCAGCACGCCCACCAGTCTTTGCTGCGCCCGGCCGCCCAGCGGGCGGCCCTCGATGCCGGCGCCGGCATCACCACCGACGAGCTGATGGAGGCCCGGCGCAAACTGCGCGCCTTGGCGAAGGCTCAAGCTGATATCGGCGGCGACGCCAGGTCCCGGACCCGAGAGCTCGACTTGCTCCGCTACCAGGTGGGCGAGCTCGACGCCGCCGGGATCGACTCCCCGTCAGAGGACGACGATCTACGCGGCGAGGAGGAGTGGCTCTCGGACGCGTCCACGCTGCGACAGGCGGCCGCCATGGTGGCCGAAGGGCTCGCCGGCGATGAAGGGATCATCGACCGGCTCGGATCGCTGGTCAGCGAACTGTCCGGGCGGCCGCCGCTCCGATCACTGCACGACCGCCTCCTGGCCGGGCAAGCGGAGCTGTCCGACGTCGCTGGCGGGGCCCGCGCCGCGGTCGAGACATTCGAGGATGACCCGGGCCGGCTGACCGAGGTCGGTGCCCGGCGCCGCCTGCTGACCGACCTGCGCCGCAAGTACGGCGACACTCTGGCCGAGGTGATCGCTTTCGGCAACCAGGCGCGGGCCCGGATCGCCGAGCTAGAGGATCACGACAGCCGAGCCGCCTCCCTCGACCGAGACCGGTCTGAGGCCGAGGCGGAACTGCGCGCCGCGGAAGAGCGCCTCGGGACGGCCCGGCGGGCCTCGGCCGCGGCCTTCGCGGCCGAGGTCGAATCGGCTCTGCGGGAGCTCGCCATGCCGCGAGCTCGCTTCGGTGTGGAGATCGGTTCCGACCTGGCAGGGGAGGAGGTCACCTGGCTGCTCGGCGCCAACCCCGGTGAATCCTTGCTGCCGCTCGCCAAGGTCGCCTCGGGAGGGGAGTTGGCCCGGGCCATGCTGGCGGTCCGGCTGGTGCTCACCCGGCGCCGGGCCGAACGGGCCGAGCGGGGCGGGCGGGTCGCCGTCGCCGCGCTCGGAGGCCCGGGAGGCGCCGGAGGTGCCGGAGATACGGACGAGGTGCGCCGCTTGGACGTGGCTCCGACCTTGGTATTCGACGAGGTCGATGCCGGCATCGGCGGGGAGGCGGCCGTGGCGGTGGGCCGAGCCTTGGCGGACCTGGGCGCGGAGCACCAGGTCCTGGTCGTCACCCACCTGCCGCAGGTGGCTGCGTTCGCTGATCGGCATCTCGTGGTGCACAAGCACGCCATCGGCGAGCGGACCGTAGCGTCGGCCGAAACGGTCGACGGCTCGGCTCGGGTGGTGGAGTTATCCCGCATGCTGTCGGGCCGGCCCGACAGCGCAACCGCTAGACGCCACGCCGAGGAGCTCCTGGCCCATCGACAACCGGGATCCCCCATGTGATGGGGAGGGCTGGCCGCAGGGGAGGGCTGGCCGCAGGGGAGGGCTGGCCGCAGGGGAGGGCTGGCCGCAGGGGAGGGCTGGCCGCGGACTCGGGGGCGGGTCCGGTCTTCGACAACGGACCGCCCCTCTCGCCGCCGCCCGCCCTCCCCATCACTCACGGTTAGTGGCGGAAAGCGGTCGACCGCCTTTCGCCGACTTCGCCGCTTTCGCCTGAGTCCCGAACGGCGACCAGCGACCTCCCGCTATTTTCTCGCCGGGGGTGTCCCGTCCCGGCGGCGGTGGCCGCGGCCATCCGCCGGTGAGCGGGCCCGGGCGCGATAGGGTGGGTTGGCCGACCGGTGGATCCACCGAGAGCCGCAGTGATCGACTCGAGTGGAGGAGCGTTTTGGCGAAGCACATCTTCGTCACCGGTGGTGTGACGAGTTCGTTGGGCAAGGGTTTGACCGCCTCCTCCCTGGGACGACTTCTCAAGAGCCGGGGCCTGCGGGTGACGATGCAGAAGCTCGACCCGTACATCAACGTCGATCCCGGGACCATGAATCCCTTTGAGCACGGCGAGGTATTCGTAACCGAAGACGGTGGCGAAACCGACCTCGATCTCGGCCACTACGAGCGGTTCATCGACGAGAACCTGCACCGCGACTCCAACGCCACGACCGGGTCGATCTATCAGAGCGTGATCGCCAAGGAGCGACGAGGTGACTTCCTCGGCAAGACCGTCCAGGTCATCCCCCACATCACCGACGAGATCAAGGACCGCATCAAGCGCCTGGCCACCGACTCGGTCGATGTGGTCATCACCGAGATCGGCGGCACCGTCGGCGACATCGAGATCCTGCCGTTCCTCGAGGCTATCCGCCAGTTCCGCAAGGACGTGGGCAGGGACAGCGTCTGTTACGTCCACGTGACCCTCGTTCCCTACCTCGGACCTTCGGGCGAGCAGAAAACCAAGCCGACCCAGCACTCGGTCACCGAGCTGCGCAGCCGGGGCATCCAGCCCGACGTGATCATCTGCCGCAGCGATCGCAGCATCTCGTCAGGGGTCAAACGAAAGATCTCCCTGCTGAGCGACGTCCCGATGGAGGCGGTCATCTCGTGCATGGACGCTCCCAACCTCTACGAGATCCCTCTGGCCCTGCACGAAGAAGGCCTCGACACCTACGTCTGCCGCTTGCTGGGCTTCGAACCAGCTGGTGACGGGATTCCGGGTCATCCGCTGGACCTGTCCGCGTGGGAGGCCCTCGTCGACCGGGTCGAGGCCGCCACCCGGCCGGTTCGGATCGGCCTGATCGGCAAGTACGTCAACCTGCCCGACGCCTACCTGTCGGTCGTCGAGGCCCTGCACCACGGCGGATACGCCCATGGCGTCAAGATCGACCTCGAGTGGATTCAGGCCGAGGAGGTGGAAGGTCTCCTGGCCGCCGGGCGACTCAAGGACCTCGACGGGATCGTCATCCCGGGCGGCTTCGGCGAGCGCGGCATCGAAGGCAAGATCGCCGCCGCCACCTACGCTCGCGAGCACGAGATCCCGTGTCTCGGCCTCTGCCTCGGACTGCACGTGATGGTCATCGATTACGCCAGAAACGTGGTCGGTTTGCCAGGGGCACACTCCCGAGAGTTCGACGCGGCCTCGCCGTACCTGGTCATCGACTTCATGGACGAGCAGCGCGATGTCGTCGACTTCGGCGGCACCATGCGATTGGGCGCCTATCCGGCCAAGCTCACCCCCGGATCGGTGGTGGCCACCACATACGGGTCCGAGCTCGTCTACGAGCGGCACCGCCACCGTTACGAGGTCAATCCCAGGTACCGGGCCCGCCTCGAGGCCGCCGGGCTGGTGTCCTCGGGAAGCTCGCCCGACGACCGGCTGGTCGAGTTCATCGAGTTACCGGGCCATCCATTCTGGGTCGGCACCCAGGCGCATCCGGAGTTCAAGAGCCGACCGGACAACCCGCATCCACTGTTTGCAGCACTCGTCGCCGCGGCCCTGGAACGAGCAGATGGCCGCGCACCGCGGCTGCTCGACATCGACGGACTTGCCGCCGTTCCGTAGGCTCGGCGAGACCGAGGTCCTCCGCAGCTCCCTGATCCGGGTGACATCGGCCCGCTTCGAGGGCCCCAGCGGGGAGCAATTCGACCGGGACATCGTTCATCATCCGGGGGCAGTGGTGGTCGTGCCACTGACCGACTCCGGCACGGTGGTGATGGTGCGCCAGTACCGGGCCGCGGTGGACGCCGAGTTGCTGGAGATTCCCGCCGGCAAGCGCGACGTCCACGAGGAACCTACCGAAGTAACCGCGGCCCGCGAGTTGGCCGAGGAGGTCGGCCAGCGGGCAGGGCGACTCGACCTCCTCGCCCGGTTCTACAACTCCCCGGGCTTCTGCGACGAGCTTTCCTGGCTGTACCTGGCACGTGACCTGTCAACCGTCCTCCAGGACCGCCAGGGGGCCGAGGAGCAGTACATGACGATCGAGGAGGTGCCGCTGGCATCGGTGCCGGCCATGATCACCGCAGGCGAGATCGTCGACGCCAAGTCCATCATCGGTCTGACCCTCACCAGGTCGCTGCTGAGCGGCACTGGTGATACCGGAAAGAGCTGAGCCTCCTCGGGATGACCTTCGGGTCTACAATCTGTCGAATGGCAGCCGACGCGACGATGCAGGGACTCCGGGCGACGCTCGAAGAGGAGCGCGATTCTCTGCGTGGGCAGCTCGTCGAGCTCGGTCACGGCGCCAAAGGCTTGGACTACGATCCCAACTTCGCGGACTCGAGCCAGGTGACCGCGGAGCGGGGCGAGAACGAGGCGCTCGTCAACAAACTGGTCGAGGGCCTCCGCGACGTCGAGCACGCTCTCGAGAAGGTCGGCACCGACACCTACGGTGTCTGTGAGGACTGCAGCCGGCCGATCGCCGCTGCCCGGTTGGAAGCCAAGCCGGAAGCGCGGCTCTGCATCGACTGCGCCGCCGCCGCCAACAACCGGCGCTGAGCGCCGCGGCCGTAGCAGCACGCGGCGCGCGGGGCCGGCCCCGACGCGCATGAAACGCTTCGTTCATCCTCAGGCGTGGGTGGCAATCGGCCTGATCGTCATCGCCCTCTACGGCGTTCGCCACAGCTTCCGGGATTTCTCGACGACCATCCTGGTCTTCGCGGTAGTCGTCCCCTCCATCATTCTGCACGAGTTGGCCCACGGCGTGTCCGCGTTGGCCTTCGGCGACGACACCGCCCGGAAGGCCGGAAGACTCACCCTCAATCCGGTACGGCACGTCGACCCCATCGGCACGTTGATTCTTCCCGGGCTTCTGGCTCTCGCCGGCCTCGGCGCCTTCGGGTACGCCAAGCCGGTTCCTATAAACCCGGCTCGGATGCGCCACCCCCGCAATGACTTGCTCGTCGTCAGCCTGGCGGGCCCGGCCACCAACCTGGCCATCGCCGGTCTTTCCATCTTCCTGCTCCGCGTGGCCCGCCCCAGCGGGACGGCCCGACTGGTCTACGTGGTGGTTTCCACCCTCGGAGTGGGATCGCTCGACCTGACCGATCGGCTCCTCTACCTCTTGGGGTTTGTCAACGTCACCCTGGCCGTGTTCAACGCCCTTCCGATCCCTCCTCTCGACGGTTCGGCGGTGGTGGCCCGGCTCCTGCCGCGGTCGGCGATGCCCGCCTGGTACAGCTTCCAGCGATACGCCATGCTCGGGTTGCTGGTCCTGGTCCTCCTCGACCCGGGCCAATTCCTGGCTCACGTTTTCGGGCCCGCCCAGCGGGCTTGGGCCCGCCTGCTCGCCAAGTAGCA
>Ga0302324_100007626_pt1 | contig 22972 bp, 15 predicted proteins | sample Palsa_T0_1_FD_201949 | JGI IMG/M metagenome (GOLD analysis project Ga0302324, IMG submission 201949) | Peat permafrost microbial communities from Stordalen Mire near Abisko, Sweden - Palsa_T0_1 | ecosystem: Environmental > Terrestrial > Soil > Palsa > Peat permafrost | place: Sweden: Abisko...
CGCAACTATGGTCCGCGGCCCTTGGGGGGAGCCCGTAGCTCAGCGGTAGAGCATCTGACTTTTAATCAGAGGGTCGATGGTTCAATCCCATCCGGGCTCACCAAGGGTATTAACTCGTTGGCCTGACGAGCAAGGCTGAAATCGGGAATCGCGTTCGTCCGCAATGCGGAATGCACTATTGCCGTGATAGCATCCGCGGGCATCCGGAAACCGGCCATGAGCTTCCAGAGACATCACATCATTGCCGGCATCGTCGCGATTGTCACCGCCATCGCGTTTTTGATGTGGTTCGCGCCGCAGCTCGGGTTCCTGACTCGCTGAAGGTCGCTTGGGAACATAACGCGACATTCGCCGGCGAATGCCCTCTCATCCAAGGAATCAGGTAAGAGTCGCAACCGCAAACAACACCGGTCAATCTCGGACTGGCCGAGCAACCGAAAGCAATACCGCAACCACCGGCACGGTGTGATGCGCCATCGTTCCGAAAGTTCGAGTGCCGATTGGCGGAAGCCTAGACGGCTTCTTTCAGTTCCTTCGCGGCGCGGAAGGCAACTTTCTTACTCGCCTTGATCTTGATCGCTTCGCCCGTTGCCGGGTTACGACCCATACGAGCGGCGCGCTTGCGGACTGCGAATATCCCCAGGCCGTTCAAGCGGATGCGTGCGCCTTTCTTGAGGTGCTTGGCGATCGCCGCAATCGTATCGTCCAAGATCGCCAGTGCGGCCTTGTTCGACATCTCATGCTTCTCAGCAAGCTGCATCGCCAATTGGCGGGTGCTGATCGTTTCCGTCTTCTTCTTGGGTGCTGCTGCCTTTGCGGCGGGCGGAACAACTGCCATTTGATGCTTCCTTGCGGCGAATCGATTTGCGAACCTACTTTTACCCGGAAAATACGAATTTGCTAGCCTTTCCACGCCATTTGGCCGGTCCAGCAGCCCTATCGCCGTTTTCGGAATTCCACACCGACTCGCGCATGGGGCGCCGGGGATTTCGAAAGGGCGCATCCAACCGGGTTTTGGAAGCTGTTGCGCGCGGCTCTAGCCAGCGAATCTCCGGTTCAGCTTTTTCATGCCACCGATCCAGCGGTTGTAGTCCGCCGTTTTGCGCCGCATGTATTCGAGGACCTCGGGGTGCGGGAGGATCAGGAAATCCTCTGCTTCGATCGCGCGGACGCAGGCCTCGGCAACGGCGTCAGGCTCGATCATGCCATCGACACTCGCAACGCCGTCGGGGTTCCCGGCAGTCATCGCCGTGCGCACTGCCTGCGGGCACAACACCGAGACCTTGATGCCCCGATCGCCGTGTGTGATCGCGAGCCACTCCGCCAATCCGACCGCGGCATGTTTGGTTACGGCGTAGGGAGCGGAGCCGATCTGCGAGAGCAGCCCGGCCGCCGACGCGGTGTTGAGCAGATAGCCGCCGCCGCGGGCGATCATCCGCGGCACGAGATGACGCGCCGCCCAGACATGCGCCATGACGTTGACGTCCCAGATACGCTGCCATTTGTCGTCGGCCACTTCGGCGCCGCCGCCGAATCCGATGCCGGCATTGGAGCAAAAGAGGTCGATGGGGCCGTGCCCGGATTCGACGTCCTCGATCAGATGTTTGATGTCCGCCTCTTTCGCGACATTGGTAGTGACCGCGATGCCGCCGACTTCCTTGGCAGTCGCCGCGGCACCTTCGCCGTTCAGGTCGGAGCACACGACGAGTTTGGCGCCCTCACGCGCGAACCTTTGCGCGAGAGCCCGGCCGATCCCGCTTGCCGCGCCCGTCACCACGACGATCCGATCCTTGATTTGCATGCGCATTCACTCCCCTGGATTTGTTTTGGAAAGCATAGGGGACGAATTTGTCCAAGTCAGCGGCTGAATCGGCTGCTTGGCCTTGGGGCAGCCCATTCGGTTGCACGGCTTCAGGATCGGGCGTTAGGGTTCGCAACACGACATTCCCAACACGCACTCCAGGAGACGCCCAATGGATGGACTTCAACTTCGCTCGCTTGTCACCCGGGACGGCGAACTCCAACTCTCCCTGGCGCACGTTCCGGTTCCGGAGCCTGGCGCGGACGAAGTCGTCGTGCGGGTGGATGCGACGCCGATCAATCCGTCCGATATCGGGCTCTTGTTCGGCGCGGCCGACATGCGAACGGCGAAAACCTCCGGCACGCGCGAAAACCCGGTTGTCACCGCGTCGGTTCCGCAAAGTGCCATGCGGGCGATGGCGGCGCGTGCGGGCGAGTCGTTGCCCGTCGGCAATGAGGGCGCCGGCGAGGTGATCAAGGCCGGCGGCGGCGCGCAGCATCTGCTGGGCAGGACAGTGGCGATCATCGGCGGCGCGATGTATGCGCAATATCGCTGCCTGCGGGCATCGGATTGTCTCGCGTTGCCGCCGGGGACGACCGCGGCGGAAGGCGCGTCCTGCTTCGTCAATCCGCTCACCGCGCTCGGCATGGTCGAAACGATGCGCCGCGAAGGCCATACGGCGTTGGTTCACACTGCAGCGGCATCCAATCTGGGGCAGATGCTGAGCAAGATTTGTCTCGCAGACGGTATCGGCCTGGTCAACATCGTGCGGAGCCCGGCCCAGGCGGAGATATTGCGCGGCATCGATGCGGTGCATATTTGTGATTCTTCCGCACCTGCCTTCATGGAAGATCTCGTTGCGGCGTTGGCGGACACGGGTGCCACGCTTGCGTTCGATGCCATCGGCGGGGGGAAACTGGCAGGCCAGATTTTGGCCGGTATGGAGGCCGCGGCAAATCTCAAATCGAAGACGTACAGCCGCTACGGATCTTCGGTGCACAAGCAGGTCTATATCTATGGCGGTCTCGACACCGGCCCGACCGAACTCAATCGCAGTTTCGGCATGGCGTGGGGATTGGGCGGCTGGCTGCTGACTCCGTTTCTGCAGAAGATCGGGCCGGCGGAAGGCGAGAAGCTGCGCCAGCGCGTGTCGCGCGAAATCAAAACGACATTCGCGAGCCACTATACCCGCACAATATCGCTGCTCGAGGCGCTGCAACTCGAGACGATCGCGGCCTATAACAAGCGCGCCACGGGCGAGAAATATCTCATCAATCCGAACATGCCGCTTCGTTGACGCGGCTTCCGGATATCCGACGACCGATCACAGCCTCGCCCGCCAGGACCTTCCAAAGGGAACTTTTGTTCCATATGCTTTGCGCGTCGTTCGGGGAATTCGAACGAGGAGGGCATCAACATATAGAGGAGTATTTTATGAAAATCCCTAGCCTTAGGATTGCCATGACCGTTGGTCTGCTGGCACTGATGATTCCGATCGCGGCCCAGGCCCAATGGTGGCAGCACCACCCCCGATATCTGCACGCGATGTCCGACCTGCGTTCCGCCTATTGGCTGATCGCACACCGCGATTCGATGGACCCTCTCGCCAATGACGAAGAGCGTCGCGCGATGAAGCAGATTCGGTATGCGTATCAGGCGCTGAAAGATGCGTCGATCATGGATAACAAGGATATCGATGCCCAGCCGCCGGCGGACATGACCTTCTACGATCATCGCGGGCGGTTGCACCATGCGCTCGATTTGCTGCGCGATGCGCATAACGACGTCACGGGCGAGGAAGAAGATCCGGCGGCGCGTGGCTTTCGCCATGATGCGTTGAAACGGATCGACGACGCCGCTCGCGCCACCGAAATCGCCATTCACGCCTGGGGTTTCTGAAACCGGTCTGCATTCCCTCGCTCGCATCCGCGGGCGGGGGAATGTCTTCAACGAAGAAGGCCGAAGAGAAATTCGCGCAACTTCGGGCTGGCGCCGACGGCGAAGCCGGCAGCGAATGACGCGAAAATCGACGATCGCGCATGTCGGCCTGTCAGTTTCTGAAATCTGCGGCCGAACTCGCCGCCCAACATCGCCGCCAGATAATTCGGATCTGTGCCCACGATTCGACCCCGTCTGCGCGGCCTGCGGGAGATCACATAGGCTATGCCCGTTACCAGCAGCGAAAAAGCAATAGCCGAGAACGCCGTGTCGAAAGCGGCCCATGCGGGCGACACGATCTGCGCAAAGAAGAAATAGACTCCGACCATCGCGAAGCCGAGGGCAACGACCAGCCCCACGCTCGCGAGCACGAACGCGACGATAATGGTCGCGACGCGAACGATCAGGCCGCGCATATCGGCGTCTCGCTCAGGACCTGCGTCCGAACAGCAGGCCCAGCAACATACCCACGCCAAACGCGATACCGGCCGCGCTCAGGGGATTCTGTTCGATCTTCTGGATGACATCCTCTGCGCCGGTTTTGGCCTCGCTCCAGGCTTTTTCGCCGCTCGCCCTGGCGCGCTGCATCGCGTCTTCGCTGGCGTGGCGGGCGGTCGCCTGCAACAACTCGCCCAATTTCGCGAAGTCGGCGCGCAATTGCTTGAGTTCGGCAATCAACGCTTCGGTATCTCTGCTGGTCTCAGTCGTCATCGCTCCGGTCCTGACAAAAATGGGTTCGCATGATCACGGCGCGAGGCGCCCGAGCATCGGCCTACGTACTAGACGTTCTGCGGCCAAGAAATGGTTAATTCTTCGGGGGACAACTTACAAGGGCCGACCTGGTTTCCGGGCCTATGGCCGGGCTTTTCGCCACATCGGGTAGAGCGTCGGCCCACCCGGCAGCTTGATCTCGCCGGTCAGTTCGAAACCCAGGCGCTGGTAGATCGGGATGTTCGAGGCCTTGCTCGATTCCAGATAGGCCGGCATCCCCTGGCTGTCCGCGATCGCGAGCTGCCGCCGCATCACGACGCTGCCATAGCCCTTGCCCTGCTTTGCCGGATCGGTGCCGACGGCCTGCAGGTAATAATGCGGCTCCTTGGGATGGACCTTCTCGATGCGATCCATGATCCCTATTACGCCCAAGCCGCCGATCCCGAAGACGCCGAGAAATGCCGGTCCGTTCGTGATGTATTGGTAGAAGGGGATGTGCCATTTGCCCGGTGGACGCCACAACGCCACGGCCTCGAAGCCGGACGTCACATCGCACGCGCCGTGCGGCAGCCCCAGTTGGAACATCAGCTTGAACAAGCGCGGCGTCTTGGCGGTCCGTATGGCCGCGTCCTTGAGCAGGAAGCCAATCAGTGGATCGTCGAAAAACGCGCGCGCCAGCGTTTGGGACGCAGGTTCGGCGTCAGCTTCCGTCGCGCTTCGCGCGGTGGCGCCCGTGGCACGGGCCGTGTTGTCCGGCGTCACGATGGTCCCCCGAATGGCTCAATGATTTCCGCTCGCGGGCGAGCCTAAGTCCCTTCATCTCGTCGGGGCAAGACCGAACCGGACCTCAGATTGCGCTTTCCGGGTCGCCGACCATGCCCAGATACCAGCGCTGCCAAAGCCTTTTGCAAAACAGCCGGAAGCGATCGAGATAGAGATAGACGACGGGTGTCGTATAGAGTGTCAGCGCCTGGCTCACGAACAGGCCCCCGACGACCGAGATGCCCAGGGATTCGCTGAAGGCCGTGCCAAAGCCCAGCGCCAGCGGCAGAGATCCCAGGATCGCAGCGAACGTCGTCATCATGATCGGGCGGAAACGCATCAGGCACGCGAGATGAATGGCTTCGCGCGAATCCAATCCGTCGTTGCGCTCGGCGGACAATGCGAAATCGATCATCATGATGGCGTTCTTCTTGACGATGCCGATCAGCAACAGCACGCCGATCAGCGCAAGCAATGTGAATTCCGTCTTCGTTATGAGCAACGCGAACACCGCGCCCACGCCGGCCGACGGCAGAGTCGAGAGAATGGTGAGGGGATGGACGTAGCTCTCATAGAGCACGCCGAGCACGATATAGACGGCGACGATGGCCGCTAGAATCAACAGGGGTTCGCTGTCGAGTGATTTCTGGAAGACCTGGGCGGTTCCCGCGAATGTCCCATGTATCGATACGGGAACATGAATCGCACTCATGGTTCTCTGGATTGCGGCAACTGCCGTTCCGAGAGATTCGCCTTCCGGCAGGTTGAAGGAGAATGTCGTGGCGACGAACGGCCCTTGATGGTTGACCGAGAGCGGCGTCGTTCCGGGTCCGAACCGGCTGAAGGCCGACAGCGGCACCATGGTTTCCTGGGACGTGCTGACCGACGCACCGGTCGAAGCCGATCCTCGTCCGCTATTGGCGAGAGCGTTGAGTGCCTGATTGCGAACCGTGTCCGACGCGATCGCAGCCGCGGTCGCGGCTGTCGCCGTGGAGACGATTGTTGTGCCGGCCACCGCGCCGGTCGACTGCGTGCCGCTCGGCGTCCCGCCGGAGGTGCTCACATAGATGTCCTTCAGCGTATCGGGGCTCTGCCAGAATTGCGGCGCGACGCCCATCACCACGTAATATTGGTTGAGCGCATTGTAGATGGTCGAAACCTGGCGCTGACCGAAGGCGTCGTAGAGCGTGTTGTCGATCTCGGTTGTGTTGATGCCAAGTCGGGCCGCGGTCGCACGATCGATGGTAAGTTCGATTTCCAGGCCACGTGCCTGCTGGTCGGAATTCACGTCTTCCAGCTCCGGCACATCCTGCAGCGCGGCCGTGATCTTGGGCAGCCATTCGTTTAGTTCGTCGAGCGTGTCGGCCTGAAGGGTGTATTGATATTGCGCGTTGCTCTGGCGGCCGCCCGTGCGGATGTCCTGCGCACCCTGAAGAAAGAGCCGTGCGCCTTCGAGCGTTGCAAGCTTGGTGCGCAGGCGCGCGATCACCTGGTCCGTGGTGACGTTGCGTTTATTTTCCGGCACCAATTGGACGAAGACGGAGCCGGTATTGACGGCCCCGCCGCGCGGCCCGCCGCCCCCGCCGCCCGTAAAGCCCGTGACGTTCTGGATCGCAGGATCCTTGGCGATAGTGGTGACGAATTGCGTGAATTTCTTTTCCATCGACTGGAATGAAATACTTTGATCGGCCTGGATGCTGCCGAACATTTCGCCGGTATCTTCGCTGGGAAGGAAACCTTTGGGCACGATGATGTAGAGATAGACATTCAAACCGATGGTCAGGAGCAGGATGAGCATGATGAAGCCCGGATTGTCCAGCGCCCAGACGAGCGTATGTTCGTAGAAGTTGCGCGCTTCGTCGAAAGTGCGTTCGGCCATGCGCATGACGCGTCCTTGCCGGCGCTCTCCCCGATCGGACAGGAGAAAGCGACACATCATCGGTGTCGTGGTCAACGAGACGACAAGCGAAATGACGATCGCGAAGGACAGGGTCATCGCGAATTCGAAAAAGAATTCGCCCACAATTCCGCCCATCAGCAGAATAGGAATGAACACCGCAATCAGCGAGAGGCTCATCGAAAGTACGGTAAAGCCTACCTCGCGGGCTCCGAGCAACACGGCTTCCACGCGCTCCATACCGCCTTCGATGTGTCGGGAGATGTTCTCAAGCACGACGATTGCGTCGTCGACCACAAAGCCGGACGCGACTGTCAGCGCCATCAACGACAGATTGTCGAGTGAGAAATTCGCGACATACATCAAAGCGAAAGTGCCGATCAGGGAGAGCGGCACCGCGACGCTCGGCACCAAAGCCGCGCGGCCGTTTCTCAGAAACAGGAAAACCACCATCACGACGAGCACGATCGACAGAAGCATCGTGCGTTCCACATCGTGAAGCGATTGGCGAATGGCGCCCGTGCGATCGTTGGCGACGATCACTTTGATTGCCGGCGGAAGCGCTGCCTGTAGTTCGGGCAATTCCGCTTTCGCACGGTCGACCGTATCGATGATGTTGGCGCCCGGCTGGCGGTAGAGGATTACGAGCACGGCCGGCTTGCCGTTGGTCAGGCCGATATTGCGCACGTCTTCGACGCCGTCCGTTACGTTTGCGATGTCGGCAAGCCGAACGGCGGCATTATTGCGATACGCCACGACCAACGAATGGAATTGCGCCGCCGTTGTCGCCTGATCGTTGGTGAAGACCTGAAAGCGCAGATTGCCCTGGTCGAGAGCGCCTTTGGGCGCGTCCGCGTTCGCTGCGGCCAGAGCGGCGCGCACGTCTTCCAGCCCGATGCCGTATTTGAACAGCGCGAGGGGATTGAGATCGATGCGAACGGCCGGCAGCGAACTGCCGCCAACCTGCACCTGACCGACGCCCGCCACCTGGCTCAGCTTCTGCTGCAGGATTGTCGAGGCCAGATCGTAGATTTGCCCGGTCGACAGCGTGTCGGACGTCAGCGCCAGAATCAAGATCGGCGCATCCGCAGGATTGATCTTGCGGTAGGTGGGATTTGTCTTGAGCGCCGTCGGCAGATCGGCGCGCGCGGCATTGATGGCGGCCTGCACGTCGCGCGCCGCGCCGTCGATGTTGCGGTCGAGCCCGAATTGCAGCGTGACGCGTGTCGAACCCACGGAGCTCGACGAAGTCATTTCGTCGACGTCGGCGATCGAACCCAGATGGCGCTCGAGGGGAGTGGCCACCGTCGTCGACATGGTCTCGGGGCTCGCTCCCGACATCGATGCCTGCACCGAGATCGTAGGTAGATCGACGTTGGGCAGCGGCGATACGGGAAGGAGAAATACAGCGACCAGCCCGGCAAGGATCAAGCCCATAGTCAGCAACGTCGTTGCGACTGGGCGGGCGATGAACGGCGCAGAGATATTCATGGCGCGATGCGTTGTGCGCCGTCTGGCGGCGTGGCCGTTCTTACGCGTCCAAGCCGATGGGCGAGCCTGTCGAAATAAAGATAGATGACGGGCGTCGTGAACAAGGTCAGCATCTGGCTGACCAAAAGGCCGCCGACGATCGCGACGCCCAGCGGATGGCGCAGCTCCGATCCGGTGCCGTTGCCGAGCATCAGAGGCAACGCCGCAAACAGCGCAGCGACCGTCGTCATCAGAATGGGTCGGAAGCGCAGCAGGCACGCTTGATAAATCGCATCGCGGGGCGATTTGCCTCCCTCGCGTTCGGCGACGAGCGCGAAGTCGATCATCATGATCGCGTTCTTTTTCACGATGCCGATCAGCAGCACGATTCCGATGATCGAGACGATGTCGAGATCCTCGCCGGCGATCATCAAGGCGAGCAGTGCGCCGACGCCCGCCGACGGCAGCGTCGAAAGGATGGTAATCGGATGAATGAAGCTCTCATACAGCACGCCCAACACGATATAGACGGTGACGATCGCGGCCAGGATGAGCAGCAACTCGTTGCCCAGCGCCGACTGGAAGGCGAGGGCGGCACCTTCGAAATCGGTGTTCAGGCTCGCAGGCAGACCGATATCCTGCTCGGCCTGGGTCACGGCATTGACGGCCGCGCCCAGCGATTCGTTCGGCGCGATATCGAAGGAAATCGCCGCGGAGGGGAACTGGCTGAGATGGTCCTGCTCAAGCGGTACCGGTGTTTCGATGGTCCTGGCAATCGCGCTGAGCGGCACCTGCCCTCCGGCAGCAGATGGCAGATAGACAGCCGAAAGCGAGGCGATCGAGCTTTGCAGGGATGGGCTGGTTTCGAGGATCACGCGATACTGGTTCGATTGCGTGAAAATCGTCGAAATGATGCGCTGGCCGAATGAATCGTAAAGTGCGTTGTCGATCGTCGCTGCCGTGATGCCGAAGCGCGCAGCCGTATCGCGATCGATCACGATCGTGGCCGAAAGACCCTTGTCCAGATAATCGGTCGAGACGTTGCGCAGCACCGACGATTGCTTGAGTTTGGCGATGAGCTTCGGCACCCATTGATCCAGCAAGGGGCCCGAGGCCGCCTGCAGCACGAATTGATACTGGGCGCGGCTTACCGTGGAATCGATCGTGAGGTCCTGGACCGGTTGCAGATAGAGCGAAATCCCAGTCACGCCGCTGGCTTCGCGCGCCAGGTCGGAAATCACATCGGTGATATTTTCCGCGCGCTGGTCTTTCGGCACGAGATTGATGAGAAGCCGCCCGCTATTGAGCGTGTTGTTGGTTCCGTCCACGCCGATGAACGACGACACGCTCTCGACATTGGGATCCTTCAGAATCGCGTCGGCCAGAGCACGCTGATGTTCGGCCATCGACGCGAACGAGATCGTCGGCCCGGCCTGGGTAATTCCCTGGACGAGGCCCGTGTCCTGCAACGGGAAAAAGCCCTTCGGGATGACGATATAGAGCACCACCGTCAACGCGAGCGTGCCGATCGCGACCAGAAGCGTGAGCGGCTGGCGCGCCAGAACCCAGTTCAGCAAACGGCCATATTCGGAGATGACGCGATCAAACAATTCCTCCGATTTTCGGGCAATCGCACCCTGATTGGCGTGTTGGCGTTGGCGCAGCAGCTTGGCGCACAGCATCGGCACGAGCGTCAGGGACACCACCGCCGAAATGAGGATGGTCACCGCCAAAGTCACCGCGAATTCGCGAAACAGCCGGCCCACCACCTCGCTCATGAACAAGAGCGGTATCAGAACCGCAATCAGCGAAACGGTCAGCGATACGATGGTGAAACCGATTTCGCCCGCGCCTTTGAGGGCAGCCTGGAGAGGCGTCTCGCCCGCCTCGAGGTAACGGGAGATATTTTCGATCATGACGATCGCGTCGTCCACCACGAACCCGGCCGCGATCGTCAACGCCATCAGCGAAAGATTGTTCAGGCTGAATCCGAGCAGATACATAATCGCGAAGGTGCCGACGATCGACAGCGGCACCGACAGGCTCGGAATCACGGTTGCGGGCACATTGCGCAGGAACAGAAAGATCACGAGCACCACGAGCACGACCGCGAGCCCGAGTTCGAATTCGACGTCGGTCACCGAAGCGCGGATGGTATTGGTGCGGTCGGTGAGGACGGTCACATTGACGCCCGCGGGAAGCCCGGCCTCGATCTGCGGCAGCATAGCCTTGATGCTGTCCACGACGGAGATGACGTTGGCGCCCGGTTGCCGCTGGATGTTGAGAAGAACGGCCGGAGTCGTGTTCATCCAGCTTGAAAGCGTCGTGTTCTCGGCGCTCTGCACGACATTCGCCACGTCGGACAGAAAGACAGGCGCGCCGTTCTTGTAGGCGACGACGATCTTCTTGTAGTCGTCGGCGCTTTGGATCTGGTCGTTGGCGTTGATCGTGTAGGAGCGCGTCGCGCCGTCGAAACTGCCCTTCGGCGCATCGGTATTGGCGTTGGAGACCGTCGTTCTGAGATCGTCGATGTTAAGTCCGTAGGCGGCGAGCGCCTGCAGGTTGGCCTGAATGCGAACGGCAGGGCGTTGTCCGCCATTGATCGAAACAAGACCCACGCCTTCCAATTGCGAAATCTTCTGCGCGATGCGCGTTTCGGCGAGGTCTTCGATCTGGATCAAGGGCAACGTGTTTCCCGAGACCGCCAGCGTGAGTACCGGCGCGTCGGCCGGGTTCACTTTGGCGTAGACCGGCGGCGCGGGCAGGGTCTGCGGCAGCAGGCTCTGGGCTGCGTTAATCGACGCCTGGACTTCCTGCTCGGCGATATCGGGGCTGATGCTGAGATCGAATTGCAGCGTGACGACGGATGCGCCGCCGGAGCTGATCGACGTCATTTCCTTGAGGCCCGGCATCTCGCCCAACTGACGTTCCAGCGGAGCGGTCACGGATGTCGCCATCACGTCGGGGCTGGCGCCGGGCAGGAAGGTTTGGATTTGAATGGTTGGATAGTCGACCTCGGGCAAAGCCGACAACGGCAGGTAACCGTAGCCGACAATGCCCACGAGCATGATCGCGATCATCAGCAGCGATGTCGCGACGGGCCGGAGAATGAATGGTTGTGACGGGTTCATCGTGCGCTGTTCATGCGCCTGCGCGAGACATCAAGGGCCGCCGCCCGAGCCGCTGCCGCCCTGACTACCGTCGTGGTGATGGTGGTGATGCCCGTTCTTGCCGCTCCATTTGTGCCCAGCGCCGTTTTGGCCGGTCGTTCCGCTTTGGTCCGCACCCACCGCGGGCGGTTTCGCACCCGGCAGCAGCACCGGCGAACCGTCGCGCAGGCGATCCGCACCGTCGACCACGACCTTCTCGCCGGGATCGAGACCGCTTTCGATGGCGACCTTGGCTCCGTCGGTCGGCCCCAGCGTCACGGTCCGCATGCTGACCGTGCTGTCGCGATTGATGGTGTACACATAGTTTCCCGTCGCGCCGCGCTGGATCGCGGTGACCGGAGCCGTCGTCTGATTGCGGAGCGTGTTGATCAGCAGCCGTATATTGACGAATTGCTGCGGGAAAAGTTCGTTGTGCGTATTGTCGAACATGGCACGCAGCTTGACGGTTCCTGTCGTGGGATCGATCTGGTTGTCGACGACGGAAAGCGTTCCGCTTGCGAGTTTCGTGGTCTGGGCGCGGTCCCAGGCTTCCGCCGAGAGAGTCGCTCCGTTGCGCACCTGACCCATGATGGCGTCGATGCTGTCTTCAGGGACGTTGAAAAGGACGGACATCGGCTGAAGCTCGGTCACTACGACGATCGTGGACGCTCCGCCAGACTGTACGAGATTGCCGATATCGACTTGGCGGATGCCCACGCGGCCTGCAACCGGAGAGGTGATATTGCAATAGATCAGGTTAACCTGCGCCGCCTTCACGGCCGCTTTGTCCGCAATAACGGTGCCGGTGTCCGTGCGCACGGTTGCTATCTGTGTGGCGTAGACCTGCTGCGCGACCGCGTTCTCTTTGTTGAGCGTCTCGTAGCGCGCGAGATCAACCTTCGCGTTGGCGAGCGTGGCCTCATCGCGTTCGAGTTGGCCCTTGGCCTGATCGACTGCTGCCTGATAGGGCCGGGGATCGATTTCGGCCAGCACGTCGCCAGCCTTGACCATCTGGCCTTCCTGGAAGTCGATTTTCATCAATTGACCGGTCAGTTCCGGGTGCACGGTCACGGTCGCGAGCGGGGTGACTGTTCCCAGAGCATCCAGCGTGATGTTCACGTTTCCGGTCGTGACGCGCCCGACGCCGACGGGCATGGGGCCATTGCCGTAGCGCGAGACATTGGCCTGGGAGTTGGGCGCGGGTCGGATCAGCCAGACGACAAATACCAGCGCGAGCAGCGCGACGAGGAACCAGAAAGTCTTCTGTCCGCCCGGGAGACGCGCAGCGCTCCAATCGCGGGCACGTCTTCCATATTCGCCGATGGCCGCGGCTGCTGCGGTTGCTGGGCTTTTTTCGACGTGCGGATCGCTCATGTCGTCTCTCGTTAGGCAGGAGCCCAGGCAGGCCTCGAATCGAAGGAGAATAGCCCTTCAAACAGGGCGCGTGGCCCGGCGCAGGCTTGGACTACCTGTGGCTCATTATCAAACGCAGAGCGAGGAAATTTGTCGAAATTGTCGCGATAAGTGAGTCTTACCAGGAGTTAAGCTGCCCGACGCCGATTTTCTCAAAAATAGTGTCATTCAAGGGACTTACTGCCTAAGGTGCAGGCAAGTTTGGGTGGAGCGGCCTTTGGTGAGGGGTGTCTGTCTCGCGGTATGGACCACGAGAGCAAGGAAAGCGTGGCCGGGGGCCACGCGGGTCGGTTTACGCGCAGGGATGGCGGTTCTATGCCTGTGGATGGCATTTTCCGCCGCTGCTTTCGCCCAGCGAGTCCCGATCCCGTCTACGGCCGAGCCCGGCACGGTCGAGCGCAGTATTCCGCTCCAGCAGATCCCCGAAACGAGCGGGCAGGACCTGCGGGTGCCGACCGCGCCACCCACCAAAGCTCCAGCCGGCTCGGAAAGCGTCCTTTTCAACATCAGCGAGATCCAGATTGTCGGTGCGACGGCGCTCAGCCAGGAGCAGCTGGCGGACACCTATGCCGATCTGCTGGGCACACGGGTTAGTCTGTCCGAACTGTACGGCGTCGCCAATGCGATCACCGCGAAATACGCAGCCGCAGGCTATGCCCTGTGCTTTGCACTCGTGCCGGCGCAACAGATCAAGGATGGCGTGGTCCGGATTCAAGTGATCGAGGGATTCGTCGCCCGCATTGTGCTCGACAACAAACATCCGCCCGTTCCCCCGACGATCGCGGCTTATGGCTGGAGGCTGCTCCACTCCCGGCCCCTGCGAACCGCCGACCTCGAGCGCTATCTGCTGCTGGCAAACGATATTCCGGGCTATACGGCCAAGGCCGTGTTCGACCGGCTCCCGGACCGCAATGCCGAACCTGGCGCCACACAATTGATACTGCATATCGAAAGGCGCATCGCCGATGGAACGATCACCGCGGACAATCGCGGATCGCGTACGCTCGGATCCCTGCGAGGCGATGCGTTTGTCTCGTTGCGTTCGATTTTCGGGCTCGGCGAAGAGTTTCAATTCCATACTTTGCAATCGGTGCACCCGGGGCTGCTCAACTATTATTCTGGTTTGATGTCGATGCCGGTCGACGGGGAAGGAACGCGGTTCTCGCAATCCCTTTCCTATTCCAGGACACTTCCGACCATCGCCGCTCTCGGCGCCGGCAACTTTCGCGGCACGACACTCATAGCGAATTGGAACGTCGAACATCCGTTGGTCCGGTCGCGGGCCGAGAGTTGGTGGGTCTCGGCAGGGATTACCGCCAAGAGCCTTGACGGCGCAGTGCTGGATGTTCCCGACTCGGAAGACCGCATCTACGTCGCAAATGTCGCAACGACATACATGACCAACGCGGACACGAGCACGACCTATCTGCACTTCACGATCAATCAAGGACTGCCCGTTTTCGACGCGACAACGTCGATCTCGCCCCTGCGGAGCCGATCCAGCGGCAGCGGCGTCTACACCAGCACCGTGCTCGATCTGGCGCGGCGGCAGGACATCTGGGGTCCGTTCGATTCGCTGATCAGTTTCAATGGGCAATGGGCGTCGCGCGGGTTGCTCGCGTCCGAACAATGCGGCTATGGCGGCGCGGTGTATGGCAGGGCGTTCGACGACAGCGAACTGGTGGGCGACGAATGTGTCATGGGTTCGACGGAGCTGCGCTTTGCGCCGTTCGCGCTGTTCGGCCGGCAGCCCCAGCTTCTGTCCCTTTTCCAGCTTTACGGATTCTATGATGCGGGCATTGTCTGGGAGCGCGGGGCAATCCTGTCGGGCGAAAAGCAAAGCGAAGTCGGACAATCCTACGGGGGCGGACTGCGCGTGGGGCTCTCCATGGGGTTCTCGGCATCCGTCGAATACGCGCAACCCATTACGCACGATGTGGCCGACAATGGCTCGCGCCGCGGCCGCATATTCGGTTCCCTCAAGCTGGATTTGTGAGATCTGCCGCACGACGCAAATGCCGATTGCCGGTCGACAAAGATGTTGGAACTACGGCCCTTTTTCGGGCATTTGAATTGAACCTGTCCCGAGTCATCGATGCGCATTCTCGTCCTCAGCGATAACTTCATACCCGAACAGAATGCGCCGGCGCTGCGCACGTTCGAACATTGCCGCCGCTGGGTGGAGCAGGGCGCAACGGTCACCGTCATCACGACGGTACCGAATTTCCCCACAGGGATTATTCAGGCGCCCTATCGCAACCGCCTCCGCCAGCGCGAGACGATCGACGGCATCGAGGTCATACGGGTCTGGTCGTTTCTCGCGCCCAACAAGGATGTCGTTCTTCGCGGATTGGATTTTCTGAGCTTCGCGGTCGGCGCCTTCATTGCGGGACTCTTTCAAAAGCCGGACGTGATATTGGCGACGTCGCCGCAACTGTTGACGGGACTCGCGGGACGCTTCCTTGCACGCGTCAAGGCGAAGCCGTGGGTCTTCGAGGTCCGCGATCTCTGGCCGGAATCGATCGTCGCGGTCGGAGTTCTGAAGCAAGGCAGGATCATAAGGCTACTGGAGAAATTGGAAATCGGTCTCTATGGCAGCGCTGCGCGCATTGTGACGGTCAGCGAGCCGATGCGCGAGCGCATCGCCGCGAAAGGCGTCCCGGTCGACAAGATCGCCGTCGTATCGAACGGCGCGGATCCTGCACGCCTGCAGGGCGGGGAAAAGCGCGAACAACTCGCCGCGCGATGGAAGCCGTTTGGGCGGTTTGTCGTCGGCTATATCGGTACGCACGGGATGGCGCAGGGGCTTGAAGTCGTCGTTTCCGCTGCCGAAATCCTGCGCGGAACGAATGTTCATTTTCTGTTTGTCGGCGAAGGCGCGCGGCGCCTCGAGCTCGAGGCGCTGGCGCGGCGTTCGGGCCTGGAGAACACGACGTTTCTTGGCATGGTATCTGCGACAGATGCGATCGACTATCTGGCGCTGAGCGATGTCGTGGTGATTCCGCTGAAAAGGACCGCGACGTTCGAGTCTGCGCTTCCATCCAAGGTGTTCGAAACGGCCGCGGTGGAACGGCCGATGATCGTGAGCGCACACGGGCATGTGGCCGATGTCGTGCAGCATTACGACGCTGGAATCGTCGTCGACCCAGGAGATCCTGCGCGGTTGGCTGGCGCCATTCTCCAACTGCGCGACGATGAAGCCTTGAGATCGCGCCTGCGCGCAGGATGCAAAAGACTTGCGCGAGATTACAGCCGCGAGCGTCTCGCCGATCTGATGCTGGGCGAGATACGTAAAGTCCAAGGGGGTGGTTCGGAGGCCTGAAGGTGTCCGGCGCGGGTATCTGTGCGCGTCGACATTGACGTTGGGCCGACAGCCATGGCCTTCTCGCGCCCGAAAGGCATCCGGATTGGCGCGAAAGATGCGCAAACCTGCTCTTGCGCTGCTGCTCGTATGTGCGGTCGGCTGCACGACACAACAGCCCTATCGGGATGCCACGAGCCGCGGACGGACAGTCACAGACATGCAGATCGATGGAGCGATCTGTCAGACGGTCCTGCCGAGTGCTCCGGCTGGGAAGTCGCCGCCGCCTCTCTGTCCGGCCTGCGCGGCCGTCGAGTCCATTTCGACCCAGATAAAGCGGCAGCGCCTGTTCGACAATTGCATGCACGCGCATGGATGGGAGGTTGCGCGGTAGAGCGCGCGCGAACCGCTACGGAGACGCGGGTGCGCTCGCTATCGCGAGTCTCGAGTAATACCCGCGCTCGAACAAAAACCGATACTTGTCGAAGATCGCCTGCTCGAGGGCGGGGGTCATGACGTTCAGATAACTTTCCCCGCCCGAAGCATTAAGGTGCGGCATGCGCGGGTTGCGAAAGCCGAACTCGTCCGCATAGGCCTTGAAGTCGGATTCGATGCTTTCGAACCTGATCACCCGTATATTCGGTAGGTCGCTCTCTTGGTACTGGAACCATAAGCGATAATCGGACGGACTGAATTGCGCGACGAATTCCTCGAAACTCGAATTCGCCGCTCGCGAGAACTCGGGCGGGGCTTGCGCGCTCGACGCATGGATTCGTTGGAATTTGTAGGTCGAATACGCCAAATCGTAAGGGCAGCGCACTGCGACAAATATTGCGCGGAATTGCAGCAGCGCCGGTCCGACCCGGCCGAGAATATGTGCAGCCATGCCCGAGTTTTGATGGCTGCCTTGCACCCAAAAGAGGGGGCCCTGTTTTGCCAACGGACCGATTTCGGACAACTGGCCGGCGGACACGAACCCTTTGATCGGAGTCTGCCAAGCCTTAACAAACGCAACAGACAGGCTTTTGCCTGCGGCTTTGGGATAATGCAGAAACAGAAATTCGTCGTTCCAGATCATCTCGGCGCGCAGGAGTTGAGTTGCGAAGCAAGCCTCTGTCTTTTGTCTGTCCCCGGCAGCGGCGAAGCTCGCATCCTGACAGCCGGCGTCACGTGCAAAGACCGTGGGCGTCGTTTCGCGAAATGATCAAGACGCGAGCGTCGTCGCCCGCATCCCGATTAGTCGCCTTTTGCAACCACGGCAAGCGATGCTGCCGAAAGCGCTAGCTGACTGAAGATCTGCGAGACGTTCTGCAGGAACACCATGGCGTTGAACGGCGCCGGATCCGGCGGCACAACGATGGTGGCGCCTGGCGGGATCGGTTGGCTGCTCATGAACGAGAACATGCCGCCGGATGCCGGCCGTGCAGTTCCGTCCGGCATGATAACGAACGTTTCGCTCGATTCCGCGGCGTCGTTCGTTCCGCCTGCCAGTTGGAGATAGTCGTCCACGTTCATGTCGGGCTTATACTGGAATGCGCCCGGGTTGAGAACTTCGCCGCTCACGGCCACCGTTGACGGCCGCTTGGGGATAAAGACGAAATCTCCGGGCTCGAGGGTCATGTCCAGATTGGGCTTCACGCTGAGAATTGCCGGATCGGCCGTTACGGTGATGCGCCCGAGAGCCGGCTGATGCTGAAGCGTCGAGACCAGGGTCTGTAGATAGGTCATTGCCGTGGAGTTCACGTTGGGATTGGTCGTCTGGGCCGCGATACCGGCCTGAAGCTCGGTTGCTTCGCGCGCATTTCCCTCGGCTTCCGAAATTGCCGCACTCACGCGCGTAAATACCGCGCCATAGGCATAGGACTCGTCGGTGAGCCCGCCGGCGCGCTCAAGAATGGAGGAAAGCCGCTCGCCGCGCGTGATATCGAACGTGCCTGGATAGCGCACCTGGCCCGCAACGGTAATAAAGCCGCTGTCGCGATCGGAGAACACCTGGCGCACGCGCACCGAATCGAGCGGTCGGAGCGAAATCTTTTCGAATTCCGCAGCATTGCCCTTATAGGCAGTCCTCAAAGTCTTCGATGTGCCCGTCGACACGTCGATATCCGTCGACGTTACTTCGATCCACGACAAGTCCGCGCTGCGTTGCACGCCGCCGGCTGCATCCAGGATGCCCTGAAGCGACGTTCCGCTGTCGGCAAGGTACGGACCCGGGTCGCGCACGGAGCCGGAGACGAACACCAAATATTCGCTGTCGAGGTTGAGGAGGGCCGCCGGCGTGATGTCGAGAAACGCTGCGATATCGGTTGGCGACGTATCCTGTGGGGGCAAACCGAGGCCGGCGTTTGAGGTCAGGCCGTTACTCTGAACCTGAGCGCCCGAGTTTGCGAACTGGGCCTGAGCCGTTGTGTTTTGCGCCTGCAGGATGGGACTTAACGCGGCAGGGTTCCCATTGACCGCCGCCAGCAACCGCGGATCGACGGTCGTTGGTGCCGGGGGTGACGGCGACGCGATCGAAGGTTGCGAAACTGCCCCGGGGACGCTTGTGCCAGGGGCAGTTCCGCTGGATGTGATGCTCGATTGCGGAAGAACGCCTGTTGCGACCGTTGACAACGGAGCGGCTGCGAGCTGTCCCTGTACGCTATTTGCGATCTGGGTCGGGCTTTGGCCCGAAGCAGCCATCTGGGCAAGCTGTGTGCCGGTGATGATTGGCGGAGTCACCTGGGGCGTTGTTGGGGCGGTCGAGCTTGACGAAGGCAACGTCGAAGAAGACGGGGAAGATGCGCTCGTCGATGAACCTGGCGTGGTCTGGCTTGCAATGATTCCTGCTTGTGCCGGCATACTCAAATTGAGAGCGCTAAGATTTTGTGCCGTCGTATTCATTTCCGATGGCTGCACGTTGCTGTATTGCGACATATTCTGGATTTGGGCGTACGCGACGGCCGCCAATGATTGCACCTGCGCGGTCGTGAACACATAGACGATATCGTTGCTTGCAAGCTTCCTGTCCTCGGCGCCTTCGAACACGCGTTTCAGCGAAAATGCTTCCGGCTTCCGGAAGTTCGAACGGGGATCGCGATGAACGATAATGCCGTATTGGGTATAGGCGTCGCTGGTGAGTTCGCCGGCGTCACTGAACAGGCGCGATAGGCTGGGTACGTCGTTGAGCGCGCGCGTGCCCGGAAGCTGGACTGCGCCCGCAAGGGTCACGCGTCCCATTGCTGCAGCCTCGACTTGGTCGGCCGAAAGAATTTCTCCATTCCGGACCGTGCCGTCGCGGCCCAATGTGATGAGCTCGGTGCGGCCGCTGGGCTGCAAACCGATTTTCGACAATCGCATAGTGCCGCCGATTTCAAACCCGCCGGCAAGACGGACAAGCGCTTGGCCGTCGATAGCACTGCTCCCCGCAGGCAGTTCGTAAATGCCTGCACGCTTGACCAGGCCGATCACGGCGGCCGTTGGCCCCAGAGCCGGGACGATGATGTGGTCGCCCTCGGTTACATTGCCGAGCGAGGAAGCGTTCCCGCGACCTATGACGGCGTATAGATCGATGCGGCGGCGGACCCCGCCGCGCTCGAGAACGACGTTTCTCAAACTACCGGTCTTGCGAACGCCGCCGGACAGCAAAATGGCGTCCAATGGCGTGTTCAGGCCGCTCAACGTGCGCAGCCCGGGCGCATACACCTCTCCCGTCACCAGTACGGAAATCTGACGGCTGCCCGCGAGCGAAATATACGCGCGCGTTGAAAGTGCGTCATGGGCCACTTCTTCGGCAAGCTCGTTGCGTACCTGCCCGAACGTGCGGCCCGCAGCCATGACTGGCTGATAATTCGGAATGATGATTCGTCCGTCGCGGTCGACAGGCACGACATAGGAGCTCATGTCGTGGCCGCGCAGCACAACGGAAATTTGGTCTCCAGGTCCCAAGATGTAGGAATCCTGAACATTTCCGACCTGCGTGACGGTTACGGGGGTCCCAACGCCAAACGTGTCGTAGCCGAATTGCTGAAGCGGCTGGCCCGCGCGTTGCGAGTAAAGCAACTCAAGCCGGGAAGGCGGGGGGAACGCGGCCGTGGCAGGCGTAAAGGTCTGCGACAACGGCATGACGTTAGGGGTCACGGTCAAGGGCACCGACGGAGCAACTTGCGTTGGGCCAGAGGGCGTCGTCGACCCGATGCCGCTCAAAACCGATTGAATCGTGGTGGAACTCGGAAGCGTTTGTGCATCCGCCGAACCAAGATCGAACAGCAATGCCCAACTCAGAAGGCACGCCACCAGGAGGGCGGCGCAAGCCCAGATCCTACGAAACGGCATGAGCTATGTCTTCCGCCCGATGGGGCAGCCCCTTTTGTCGACTGAACCCTTTGCCCCATTTTTACGCTTGTCGTCTAGGCCCGTGCAAGTTGAAAGGCATATAAACGCGTTCCGCGAACCACTTGTGTGGGACGCCCGACACGTCCCGTCGCTGCGACGGCCATTGGCCGGCCGCGCCGCCATTGATATATCCCACGCGCCGCTGGGTTCAGCCGAGGTCCGGAAGTCAGGAGTTGGGAGTCGCAGATCCCGACCGAGTCGCGTCGTCGGCGCATGCGCGCACAGAGATGGACAAAGGATGGATCGAACCAGACGTCGCGCGGTGGCCGTCCGGGCATATCGGTGTGAATTTTTTCGCTTTTTTGAGCGGCGACGGGGTGCGTGCAAATCGCGTGCAGCTATAGTTTAGTGTTATGTAGCTTAGGGCTGCGGGGCAGTCTCGGCCTTTCTGACGGATGAGCGACGCGTCAATCGCGCCATGTTCGGGGTGTTTGCTTTTGATAAATTTTCACCGACGCAAAAGCAGACTTCGAACGTGGCTGCTTGCGGCGGCGGCTGCCGCAACCTTTGCGGAAGGTCGCGCCGGCGCTCAGACCTATACCTATGTCGATCAGCCATTCTTGCCGACCGCATCGAATTACGGCGGTGTCGGCCTGCTCGACATGCGCAATGCGCGATTCATGCCGGATGGTTATCTCTCCCTCACTGGTTCGCTGAAATCGCCGGATGACCGCATCGCGCTGACATTCCAGGCGTTGCCTTGGCTCGAGGCGACGATTCGCTACACCATCGACTATGCCTTGCCTCCGCCGGATCAACGCGCGCTGTACTCCCGCGAGTTCGACCTCAAGGCCAGGCTGTTCGAGGAAACGAAATACATACCACAGATTGCAGTAGGCCTTCAGGACATCATCGGCACCGGCCAATATTCTGCCGAATATCTGGTTGCATCCAAATATGTCGGTCCGTTCGATCTGACCGGAGGTCTTGGTTGGGGGGCTCTCGCTCAGCGCAACACGTTTACAAATCCGCTGTGCTCGATCTATTCAAGTTTCTGCGTACGTCCCGCCTTCACTGGAGAAGGAGGGACGCTGACTCTCGACTATTTCCGCGGGCCCGAAGTCGGCGTGTTCGGCGGTATCGAATACCAGACCCCAATTCCCAAACTCACCTTCAAGGTCGAGTATTCCAGCTATGCCTATCAGGAAGAAAGCCTGGCGCAGCACAAAAACTATGAACCTATCCCCGTGAACGTCGGCTTGTCGTATCGCTTCTGGTCGAACGTAGACGTCGGGTTGGCGTTTATGGGCGGAAAAGAGCTGGCTGTGAATGTCTCGATGGCGCTCGATCCCACCAAGCCGAATTTTCCATCGCGAGTCGACGAGCCGCCGCCTTTCACGTCGCGCACCGACGCCGAGGCGATCGCAGCCCAAACGGAAATCGACATTGCATCCGGAGGATCCGGTCCGGCGACCCAGATTCATGCCAGCGCTCGTCAATCGTCTGCGCCGATTACAAACCCGATAGTTGGGTCGAGTGGAGATCCGGCCGAAAACTCCCCGCCGGCAACTCAACCGGGCGACGAACCCTGGCGCGTGCATTTTGTCGATCTTACCGTGCCCGCGCCCGCACCGGACATCCGTCCGCCGGATCCGGCGATGTCGAGCGCCGCGGCTGCCGACCAGAACATCGGCCGTCTTCTCCACAATGCGGGACTCCACGTCACCGACAACTGGGTCGATGGCCGCACGCTCGTCGTGCAGGTCGACAACCGGCCAGATCGCGATGCCAATTCGATCTGTGAGGCGCTGTCCGGTCAGGAACGATCGATCGCCGGCGTGCAGGAAATTGCATTTGTCGGATCGGATTGGAATCCGATCAAATTTTGCGACAGCATCGGCCCTCGCGCTCAGCCACAACCGGTTTCCGCCAGCGTCGACTCATTCATGACCGTTTCGCGGCCCGATCTGATTCGGAAGATACGCGCGGCGGTCGCGTCACAACATTTGATCGTCGAGGGGATTGCCATCAGCGGCACCGTGCTGGAAGTCGAGATCGAGAATGAACGATACCTCCGCGACGCGGAAGCAATCAGTCGGACCCTGCGCGCGCTCTCCGCCGTTGCGCCCGCGAACATCACGGCGTTTCGCGTCACGACGAGCATCGACCAGATGCCTTTGACGACGGTGATGATGTCTCGCACGGAAATCGATGCT
>Ga0302324_100007627_pt1 | contig 22972 bp, 16 predicted proteins | sample Palsa_T0_1_FD_201949 | JGI IMG/M metagenome (GOLD analysis project Ga0302324, IMG submission 201949) | Peat permafrost microbial communities from Stordalen Mire near Abisko, Sweden - Palsa_T0_1 | ecosystem: Environmental > Terrestrial > Soil > Palsa > Peat permafrost | place: Sweden: Abisko...
CCAGGAGCAAACGCGCAATTTTCCAAGGCACGAGTTGATCGTACCAATTTCCGGGGAGGCTACTCGACTTCCTGGCCGTGCGCGGGCTGGCCCTGCAAAAGGAGAGTCTTTGGAAACTGGCCTTCTCCGCACAGCTTAAACGACCCGAAGTCCTTGTACCAAGCACCCTCTGGAACGTCGGGCGAGTGCAGACGCCACTCCTCCAAAGCAAAGAGGTCTTCCATGGTGATGTGGCGTTCTCTGGCGCGGTCGAACAGGTGCTTGCGAAGCTGGGTTGGCAAGTTTAGCCACTTGATTTTCGGCATCAGTTGCCGAAAACCATGCGGGCCAGTTCTTCGCTAAGCCGTTCCGTCTCGGCTGGGTCGGTGGAGTTTCGGAAGCGGTCCGTAAGGTCGAAAAATGCAGTGCGGCGCTGCTCGTAGGCGGCGATCGCGTCGGCTAGGAGATCGACGATGGCACGATTGGAGCTAACGCGGCGGGCTGCGGCGATAGCGTCGATTTTCCCGGCAATCCCGGCAGGGAGCGAAATGCTCCGTCGGATGGCTTGGGTTTCTAGAAGCGCGGTTGCGGTTCCCATATGTTTACCTGTCACCAGTATACACCAAATCGCACCGGATGTCACCTCCCGGGCATTTCAATCATTCGGGATGCATACCGTGGGCTTATTTGCTCACCCGGATGACGCGCGTATCGCAGATCATATCGTGCAACGCCCGCTTTTGAGAGTCGAATCCCGCCATGATGTAGCCGATCCCCAGAATAATTCCGCTCACGATTTTCGCGAAATAGCGGCCCACCGCGCGGCCCAGCGATATCGGACCTCCGTCCGGACGAATGACCTTCAAATCCAACGCCATCTTGCCCGGCGTCGCGCCGAAGCGGCTGACGAAGACGCCCTCGTACGTGGCCCCGATAACCATACCGATCAAATACTCGATCCCCAGAGCCATCAACATCAGGTCCATGCGGCCGCTCCGCAGCATGGGGGCGAACAGCAACTGCACCACCACGCCGACCACAAAGAGGATCACGCCGTCGAGCAGCACGGCTACCAATCGTATCCAAAAGCCCGCATACGCGAAGGTTCCCGCGGAGGCCACTCCTTCGCGCAGCTTCTGCGCATAGGCAATCTTGCAGTTTGCGCAGATGAGCCGGTCGCCGAAGTGTGCGAGTTCCTCCGGGGGCCATGGCTGGCCGCATTCCGAGCAATACCGCACCTGGACTGGCTCTGGTTCCATTTGAGGAGATTGTACCTTGCGGCGGACGCACTCCTGCTTGCGCCACCGTATCGGCGTATAATCCCGAAATGACAAACTCGTTCCACACCCGCTACTCATAGCGCAGCGCGATGAGTGGATCGATCCGGGTAGCCCTGCGCGCCGGAATATAGATCGCCACCCAGGCCACCGCTGCCAGCGTGAGTACCACAGCGCCGAACGCGATCGGGTCGTTGGCCTTCACGCCGAACAGGAGGCTCGAGAGCAGACGGGTGAGTCCAAACGCCGCGGCCAACCCAACCGCCAGTCCGATTCCCGCCAGCAACAAACCGCGCCCGATCACCATGCGCAGCATGTCGCTGCCGCTGGCGCCCAGCGCTACGCGGATGCCGATCTCCTGCGTCCGCTGCTCCACCGAATACGACATCAATCCGTATATTCCGAGGGCCGCCAACAGCAAAGCCGTGCCCGCGAAAATCGTCAGCAGCAGCATGTTGAAATCCTGGCGTGCGGTGGATTCCGAGATCACTTGTTCCATGGTGCGGAATTTGGAAACGGGCAATTGCCCGTCCACAGCCAGAAACTCGCGCTGAACCGCGGTGGCGAGGGCCGTGGGTTCCTGGGACGTGCGTACAATCCAACTCAGCGGGATCACCTTGTTGGCAAGTTGCGTAAGGCCATCGGTGATCTGGCCTGCCGGCACATACATCACCCCCTGATTGGAATCGGTCAGCCCATTTTCGCGCACGTTGCCGACGATGCCCACGATCTCGCGCGCGGGCTCCTCGAATTCGGGACCCAGGCCTTTGCCGAGCGTCATGACATGACCGATGGGATCTTCCTTTTGCCAGTACTTCTTCGCCATGGCCTCATTGATAATTATCACGTGGGCGGAGTTTCCGGTATCGTGTTCGTTGAAGACGCGTCCCCGCAGGAGCGGAATCTTGAAACCGGTAAAGTAGTGGGCCGATACGGATCGCCATTGCTCGTCGCCGTTGTACATAGCGCCCTTGGCCGGCGGCTTGCCGGCGATGTTGAAAGGCAGGTCGATGCCGCCCTCGATAGGCAGCATGATGGCGGTGGCGGCCGATTGCACTCCGGGCAGACTTTCCAGGCGGGGCGTCATTTGCCGGATCAGGTTGTCGACCTTCGCGGTGGTATCGTAGCGTCCGCCGGAAAGCGAGGTCTGCAACGTCAGAACATAGTGGGGATCGAAGCCCGGATTCACCGCGCGCAGGCTGGCGAACGTGCGGATCATCAATGCCGCGCCCACCAGCAGAATCACTGCGAGCGCAATCTCGCTGATTACCAGGAAGCCGCGCGCGCGGTTCTGGTGGCGGCCCGTTCCCGAGCGGCCGCTGGTTTCCCTGAGCGCCGAATTCACGTCCAGCCGGGAGACGTGTACGGCCGGAAAGAGTCCGAAAAGGATGCCTGTGGCAAAGGAAATGGCCAGCGTGAAACCGAGCACGCCCCAATCGAGAGCCGATACCGCCGTCGCCGCGTGCGCGCTGCCGGTGATGCGCGCCAGATCGCCCGGTGCGATGGTCAGCAGCGCGCGTACACCCCATGCGCCAATCAAAAAGCCGAGAACGCCGCCGGCCAAGGCCAAGATCACGCTCTCGGTCAGGAGCTGCCGCACGATGCGCAGGCGGTTCGCCCCAACGGCGGTGCGGATGGCCATTTCCCGTTGCCGTGTGGACGCCCGCGCAAGCTGCAGGTTGGCCACATTCGCGCACGCGATCAGCAGCACGAAGCCCACCGCGCCCAGGAGGATCATCAAAGGCAATTTCACATCGCCGACTTGGGCTTCCTGAAGCGGCACCACGGAGACAGTCTCGTTTTTGTCCATCCACTTGGGATTAGCCTGGCGAAAGCGCTCGCCAACGATCTTCATCTGAGCCTTGGCGGCTTGCAAAGTCACGCCCGGCTTCAGGCGTCCGGCGACCAGCAGGTAGTGGCCCTGATTGGTGCTGTTCGGATCGGCCTGCAAGGGGATGAAGATATCCGCCGGCGGATCGGATTTAAAAGTGGCTGGTAGAACCCCCACAACGGTGGTGGGCTCGGCGGATATCCGGATCGGGGTACCCACCAGCCGCAGATCGCCGCCTAGCCGATGGCTGAAGAGCTGATAGCTGATGACCGCGACTTTCGGCCCGCCGGGTATGTCCTCATCCGCGGTAAAGGTCCGGCCGAGCACCGGCGAGATGCCGAAGACCCGGAAGAATTCGGAGGAAACATGGATACCTTTTGCTTGCTCGGGACGGTCGCTGCCGCCGACGTTCATACCCGGTCCCGCGAAGTCGTAAGCCGCCATGGCCTCGAAAACGTCGTTCTTCTTCCAGGCGTTGAACTTCGGGATGGAAGCCGAGTTCCCCACGCCACCCGGGAAGCCTCGGGCAACCTGCATGATCCGGTCAGGCTCCGGATATGGCAGCGGCTTCAGCAGAACTACATTGATTACCGAAAAGATGGCGGTATTGGCGCCAATACCCAGGGCCAGCGCGGCGATGGCGATGGCCGTGAAACCGGGACTCTTGCGGAAGACGCGAAAGGCGTGCCGCAGGTCGGCTAGCAGGTTCTCCATGCCTGGATTACGATCCAGGGCGCCGGAGAGTTCCATTATTTCGCTTGTGGGGCAGGTTGGCAACAGTTGGCAACCTGCAGGCCGATTGCTAATCGGCCCCGTTCGCCTTGTCTATGTCATTCTACATAAATATACGCCGTCTTAGCCGTCACTCCACCGATGCTGAGAACGACGGGCTGCATCCCAGCCGAGATGCCGGACGGCACCACGGCATTGACCTGGTATCCGACCAGGCCCGGCGCCAGACCGCTATACGTTACGGTGGCCGGCTGGCCGCCAATGGTAACCGTAGGCGTAGCGGTTGTGGTGGATGTGGCCCCCGAAACGGCAAGTCCGTCCCCTGGCGGATTATTGACCGGCCCTAGTCCGTTCAGGTACAGGAGAACCGGGGTGCCGCGCGGCACCGGGTTACTGGACGACACTAAACTATAGTTCGGTAGTAAAGCGGCAGCCTCATTAGTCGTATAGTTAATGACAAAGAAGCCCGGTGAGTACTCTGCGATCGGTAGCAGGTACAGCGCACTGTAAGTGTAATTGACAATCACCTTGACAAACGCCGAAGTCTGGCCGGCAAGCTCCCACGGCACCTGCACGTTCAATTGGCCGGGACTCACGAATGAGAAACGGCCCGGCAAACTGAGAGTCGAAGTATCGAAGCTGAACGCCACGCCGTCGAGTCCCAGCGGCAGCGGCTGGGAGAGGGGCGAGCACTGCGGACAAGTAGAGTAAGCGCCGTCTGTTACGTCGGACATATTGGTCCCAAAGATCGAGATCCAGGATCCCGGCGCCAGTGCCCGGTTGGCCGTAAAACTGGCGGCATCCACGATGCCGCCAGAGCCGATGGCGGGCACAATCCGCGCATTTCCGTCGAAGGGCATCGCCATGCCGGCGACTGTGGCGGTAAACTCCTGGGGGCCGGGAGTTGAGCCGAGGATCACGGACGCCCCGGCAATCCCGTAAGTGTTCGTCGCGCTGTCCGTATTGGCGGCGCCCTGCAGGATACTGCCGTTGCCTCCGGTGACCGACCATTGCACGGGAACATTAGCCACGGAAGCTCCGTACTTGTCGATGACCTGGATCGCGCTCACGCCATAACTGTACGAGCAGGCGTTGACAATTGTGCCGCAAGAGTTATTCCACGGAATATTCGCGTTGACCGGACCATCGAATGAAGAAACGCCCGGCGGCGTCTCTGAGTACGGGACGATGTCGTAGGGCGTGTTGTCGCTTTCCAGGAAGGTGTAAGGAATAGTGAGCGGCGTGTTGGCGCCCGTGGCTGTGATCAGCCCTTCATAACGGCCGGGTCCCGGCGCGCCTCCCGAAAGACTGACGGTAATACTGGTCTCGCTGTTGGCCGCTAGCGTCAGACTGCCGCTTGTAACGCCATTCACCTGCACCTGAGTCCCGGATAACCCCGCAGGCTGTGCGGCAGTCAAAGTCAGCGTCACTGCACTTGCACTGCTGTTGACGACCGTCACTGCCGAGGATGACGATGGCGTCGGCCCATTCAGCACGCCGAAGTAAACAGAGGATGGGATGAACTGTACCGTGGAAGCCACCGCGTACTGCGCTTGCAGCAGTCCCGCTCCCACCGCCACCAGGGGCGCGGCGGCAGTGCCATCGGTGGTCTTCAGCCCGGATGCGGAAGCCGTGTTGACCAGGGCGGACTTAACCTGTTCAGGGCTGAAAGTGGGATTCGCTTGTATGACCAGCGCGGCGGTTCCGGAAAACATGGGAGTCGAAAAGCTGGTGCCATCGGCCGCCCCATACTGATTGATGTTGAACAACTCGCCTTCGGGATCATAGCTCTGGGTGGCCAGCAGGAAATCGGTGGCGGCCGCCGCGGCATCGGGCTTGACTGCTACCGCTCCCGTGCCGAAGCTGGGTCCGAGCGAGGCAAAGCACGCCACGGACAACGGTATCAAGGCTTCCGTGGGAGGGGCGGCGGATGCAGTCGACGGATCGCACTTATCCGAGACGTACGCAGTGGACGCGGGCGACTGGAACGGATTGGGATTCATAGTTACGTTGGCGCGGGGATTGGCATCGATGTAGGCCTTCAAGTTGGCGCCATTGGTTTGGCTCACCAGGAAGGCGGGGATCAACGCGCCCGTGCCCACGCCCCAAGGTGAAAGACCCGTTCCGTTATCGATGAAGATCACGCCCAGCGCACCCGCATTCTGGGCGTAGCCGACCTTCACGCTGAAGTCGCAGCTACCGCGCAGTACCAGAACAAACTCGTTGGTCAGCGTCCCGGGAGATATGGGCTCGCACAGCATGCCTTCGCTGTCTCCGGCTTGGGTGACATCCACCGTCGGAGCGCCGATCGGCGAGGCCGGGTCGGGCCCATCGGCGCTGGTCACGGCCGCGATTTCCTGGAGGTTCGCAGGAACGCCGGCGCCGGATACACCCACGCTCTGCGTGTAGGTCACGTCGTTCTGGAGTCCGCCGGCGGCCAGAACGGAAGGCGCATAGGCGGGAGAACTGATCGTGCTCAGGGTGGGGATACTGGCCGAGTTGAAGTTGTACTGGTAGCCGATATTCGCATCGTTGCCGGCGGCGGCCACCACCACCACATAGCCATCCTCCACGGCTTCCTCGAGCTCCTCGGCAAAGGGATCGCAATAGCCTTCATCGCACGTATCCAGGGGACCGGTGTAGGCCAAGCCGCCGAGCGACAGGTTGATCACATTCACGCCATCGCTGACAGCGTCTTCCGCGGCTGCCATTAGCCCGTCCTCGGAAGCGCTTCCGTTTACTTCATCGGAACCGAATACCTTGTAATTTCCTAAGAACGCCATGGGCGCGACGCCCGAAATCTGCACACCATCGGCGGTGGTGATTTGCCCGGCTATGACGGAGGCGACTCCAGTTCCGTGACCAATCAAATCCCGCGCCGTGAAATCGTCCGGGCGGGATTGGGCATCCGGATTACTCGTGCCATTCTCGTCGGAGACGGCATTGTAACTGACATAACTGCGGGCCACGATCACCTTGTTGCTGGTGAAGGCCAAGTCGGCTGTGTTATCGGCCACTGGATAGCCTGTTGGCGGGATCAAGGATTGGTTAAATGAGGGATTAGTCTGATCGATGCCGGTATCGATGACGCCGATGAACAGGCCCGCGCCCGCATTGGACGCGCCGCCAATCCCGGAGTTGGTCCAGGCCGCCGCCACATTGCTGAGAGTGAGTTGGTCATTTCTGTGGTAGGTCCTCATAGGGGCCACGGACTTTACGCCGGGAAGATTCCGCAATGCAGCCGCCTGCGCCGGCGACGCAATGACGAAAATACCGTTCATGAGGTGCTGGATGCCACCGGTGACGCGAATATGCCGGCCTTCGATCTGCGCGCGCAGCCCAGCTTGCACGCTGCGCAAGTGCTGCCGGTAGGGCTCGGCGGCCGCGCGGGTGGCGCGAAATTTGCCGGGATACCGCTTCACGGCCGGCGGTTCGGTCAAGATTACAAGCCATCGGTTGGAAGGCGGCGCTGCACTCCTCGCGGAAGGCGCGCACACCAACGCGGCCAGCAACATTGAGGTGAGTCGTATTCGTCTCGTTAATTCCATGTTAAGAGTCCCTTTGATATCTTTCCAAAAACCTAACAGACGCGAGAGAGACCCTAAACGGTACACCAGCACGAAAGTATAGGATCGTACGAACCGAGATCGGCGTTACGCCGTCAGGTCCCGCGCCAGCGCCGCGAGAAACTCGTGGCGGTAAGTCCGGAGATAGAAGTGGCCGCCGGGAAACACCCGCACTGCAAACGCAGCCGCCGTCTCGGCCGCCCATCCTTCGAGATGCGCGCGGCTTACGTTCGGATCCTGCGCTCCGCCATAGGCGCGGATCGGGCAATCGAGCGGCGCATCTTCGGCATAGATGTAATTGCGGTAGATGGCGGCATCCTCCCGCAAGGCCGGCAGAATCAGTTGCATGAGATTGGGATTGTCGAGTACTTCGCGCGGCGTGCCTTCCAATCGCCGCAGCGTTGCCACGAATTCGGCTTCGGGGGGGTCGGGCTGCGGCACATGTCCCCGCCGGAACTGCGGCGCCCGCGCCCCTGAAGCCACCAGCATTCGCGGCGCCGGCTGATTGCGCCGCCGCAGCAGACGCGCCAGCTCGAACGCCACTATCGCGCCCATGCTGTGTCCAAAAAAGGCGAAGGGCTCGTCCAGATAGGGCTGCATGGCATCGCTCAGCAGCGACACCAGATCGGCCATATTGTCCGGCTTGTTCGGTCGGGGCGGTCGCATTGGCACCACCACCACGCCGCGCGGCAGCCGCTCCGCCCAACCGTGGAATGCCGCCGCTCCTCCGCCGGCGTGCGGGAAGCAGAACAGGCGTAGCGCGCCCGCCGCGGCTTGCCCGGCGCCGGAAAGCCTGCGCAGCCGCAGCGCCAGCAGCTTGCGGCGATCCCGCGAGAGCCGTTCCATGGCGCCACCGGCAGGCGGAAGCGCCTGCCCCACCAGACCTGGGTGGGCTGGCAGGTGCTCTAGCAGCGCCTCGAACGGTCTCACGCTCAAGGTTGCCGCCTCGGCCAATGCAGCCTGGCGGGATGCCCGCGACAGATCGTCATAATGCGCGCGATCCGAAAGCAGGCGTGCGAGCGCCGCTTGCCACGGCCCAGTATCCTGCGGCGGCACGTCCGCCAGCGGCACCATCTGATCGTCGAACCGCGCCTCGTACCTTTCGATAGGCCGCACGGGCAGCAGGTAGTCGACTCCCAGCTTGGCCTCTGGAATGCCGCCGATATTGGCGGCAATCACCGGCACGCCCCGCAGCATTGCCTCCACTACGATCCGCGACCGCGCCTCGGCCCACAACGAAGGGACCAACAGCACGCGCGTGCGGCGCAGGATGTCGTCCACGTTATCCACGGGATCGAGCAGCGTTACGTTGGCGCGCCTCGACAGCGCCGCGCGGTCCGCCTGAGTGGTGCCCCAGGTGGGCACGCCCGCAAACCGCACTTGCGGCATGCGGTCCGCCAGTTCCAGGAAGATCGAAATGCCTTTGACGGCGCACGGATTCACCAGCGTGACAAATTCGTTTTCGAAGCGGCCCAGGTCGGGATAGGGCGGCGGGTCTAGTAGTGAGATGGGCACATGCACGGCCGGGATGCCGCTCCACTTGCGGATGTAATCGGCGACGTACCGGCTGACTCCCACCACCGCAGCAGCCTGACGCAGCACTTCCGTTTTAGCCGCGCTGGGGAAGGCGCAATCCGGGCCGAACGGCACCGCCAGCGTGGCGCGCGCCAGGTAGACCGTCGGAGCGCCCGCCCGCAGTGAAACTTCCAGCAGCAGTTGCGCGGGATCGTCGGTGGAAGTCAGGATCGCATCGGGCGCGAACGCCGCAATCTGCGCCGCAAAGTAGGCACGCGGATTGGGATGATGCGTGACCACCTGCGCCTCCACTCCCGCGCGCCGGAAAACAACGACGCCGTCTTCCAAGACGAGCGGCGACACCCCGCGCTGCTCCAATTCGCGCAGATATTGGGCGTGCCCTTCGGGGCCGAACCGGGCGATGCGCGCCACCACGCGGCATGCATGTCCGCGCGCGGCCAGCGCCTCCAGCAGCAACCGGTTGGACCGGTCGCCGCCGCCATAGGCCGGATAATAGAGCGCGTTTTGCGCCAGCAGGATTCGCATTCAGGGCTTCCGGCTGCGCGCCCTGTGCAACAGCAGCGTGCGCTTCTCGGGTGACAGGTGCGCCAGCGAGGGACGCTCCCGCACCGCCTCGCCCGGCCGCAGCGATTGCAGAAACTCCGGCATACGCCCGCCATCCAGGCTGCCGGCGAAACGCAGCGCGGCTTCCCGCGAAGCCGCCGAAACCCGCTGGTATAGCGCGCGATCCGTCAGCAGCGCGCGCAAGGCTTCCTCCCACGGCCGCAGGTCCACCGGCCCCAGCACGGGCTGCGGCAGCGAATACTCGTCGAAGACCGGCGCATACCGTTCGATGGCGGGCGCATGCACCACGAACGGCGTTCCCATCTTGGCCTCCACCAAGCCGCCGGCGTCGCTCGCAATCACTGGAATGCCGTGCAGCATGGCTTCCATTACGGTCAGTCCGAAGCCTTCATACCAGAGCGACGGCATCAGCAGGATGCGCGTGCGGCCCAGAAATTCGGCGATTTGGCGGCAGTTCGGCAGCAGCGCGATGTTGGTATGCGCGGCCAGTTTCGCGCGGTCGGCAGCGGTCGTGCCCCATCCAGGCAAGACGCCGAAGCCGCATGCAGGGAAGCGCTCCGCCAGCGCCATGAAGATCGAGATGCCCTTGACCGCGGACGGATTCACCATGGTCACCAAGCCCGTATCGAACGAAGCCAGATTCGGAAACGGTCCGCGGCCGTAGATCGGCGGATGGATCACCACGGCTTCGCGTCCGGTGTGCCGGCATATATATGCAGCGGTGTGCTGCCCGATGGCCACCGCGGCGGCCGCGCGGGTCACCAGTTCCGTAGCGCCCGGATCGGGGTTCCAACTGGCGGGCCCGAAGGGGAAGAATTGCGGCGTGTGCGCTAGATAGACCACGCGTCCGGGGGCCGATTCATGCGCTTCGCGAAGCAGCCCGTGGCCCAGATCTTCCGACGAAACCAGCACCCAATCCGGCTGGAATTCGCGGATCTGGCGGCGCAACACGGCCGTTTGCCGCGCGTGCCCCGCGACTTCATAAATGTCTACGCCGCGTTCTGCGAGCGCTTGCCGGTCCGTACCTTCCTGCGCCGTCTGCGCGCGCTTCGCGGCGCTTTCCGCCAGCGCGCCCGCCACCACTCGGCACGCGTGACCCCGCGCCGCCATGTACTCCAGCCACAGCAGGTTGCTGCGCGTAGCGCCTCCGCGGGGCGGCACGTAGGATGCGTTGGCGGTCAGCAGGATCCGCATCGCTCAGTACGGCGCTTCCCCGCTTTCCTTGGCCAGCAGTTCGCGCACCTCTTCGTCGGTGAGGCTTTCCACTTCGGCCAACATCGCGGCATACTGCTCGGCGCCCGCTGTTTCAATCTCGCGCAGTTCGATGGCCTTGGCCAGTTCCGCCACGGTGAAGTCCGCGCCATAGACGACGTCGAGCGACAGTTCAATGCCGAGGTCTTCTTTCAGGCGTGAAAGCAATTGCACGGCCAGCAGGGAATGGCCGCCCAGATCGAAGAAGTTGTCGTAAATGCCCACCGGCTGCACGCTGAGCATCCCGGACCAGATGCGGCACAGAGTGCGCTCCAGGTCGGAGCGCGGCGGCTCCGGCGGAGCGGACGATAGGCGCGGCGTGTCTTCCGTCGTGCTATGTTCCAGAATCTGTTCGATGGTGCGCAACTCGTTGGCAATCCGCGCATACTGGATTCGCTCACGGCTGATGGTAGAGGTTGGCGCACCGGGGCTGGCCGCTGGGCGCGGTACGGCCGCCGGCGCATATGTAATGCCCGCTGCAAACTCCGCCGGAAACCGGAACAGCAGCGCTTCGCCGCGCACGCTCTGAAACTCCAACCCCACGCTTTCCAGGAATAACAGCGCCGGCCGGTTCCGCTGGCTGCGCACATAACGGGCCTCCACGGCGGCCAAGCCGCGCTGCTGCGCAATCTGCCCTAACGTCGCCAGCATCCGATGCTCCACTCCGCGGCCCAGCGCGCGGCAACTCAGCAGGAACGTGTCGATCGAGATCGCGTCCGCGCCGCCGCGGAAAATCATGGCGCCCGCCAGGCCGTACCTGCCGAAGCGATCGCTTACATGCACGGTCAGGCATTCGGCTTTACCCGATTCGAGCAGCGCCTGAATGTCGCTCTCCGACCGCCGCACGGTGGTGAAGTTCATCTGGTTGGTGCGCTGCGTCAACTGCGCCATGCGCGCCAGATCCTTCGGCGGCATGGGCGCGATGCGCACCTCAAGCTGCAAGCTCCGCAGAAAATCTTCCAAGCTGGCCGCCTGCTTTCCGGCGCGCTGGCGTTCCAGTTCCTGCGCGTACATCGCGGGACGCGCTCGATCTTCTTCGGTCACCCGCAGCCGGTCGAAAGCCCACACATGCCGCAAGAATTCCGGGATCTCCTGGTCGCGCGCCGGCAGCGCCAGCGCCGGCACTTGCGGATAGGCCGCCTCCACTTCCTGGCACTCGCGGGGATTGTCATCCACCAGGATGAAGCTGTCGAGACCCAGTTCCAGTTCCTCGGCCAGCGCCGCCAGATTCGCCGGCTTGGACGACCAGTTGATGCGCCACGCCGCGAAATGGTCCATGCGCAGCGGCATTTCGGGATGCAGGCGGAAGGTGTCCAGCACGTCTTCCACGTTGTTCTTGCTGCACAGGGTCAGCAGCATGCCCTGCGCGTGCTGCGCGAGCATGAACTCCTGCAGCGCCCTGCGCGGCGGATCCACCACTACGCCTTCCGGCCCATCCTCGCCGCAAATACCGCGCCATAGCGTGTCGTCGCAATCGAGCGCCACAACTTTGAATGGCGGCGTGCGCAGCGCGTGGATTTTGCGCGCCACCACGGTACCCAGCGCCGCGAAGTATGCCGCGGTGTAGGGGATGTGGCCCAGCTTGTCGGCATGCGGATCGTGCGGCTGCGCCACTGGGTAAAGTGCGTCGATCTCGCGCGGCGTCACCAAGTGAACGGTGCTCAGATCGGCGACGGCGGCCGCGACGGTCTCCTCCATGCGGTTCTGGAAACCGGCGTCGAAGGCGGGCGATGCCGGGCAGATGCATACCACTAGCGGCGCGGCGAAGGACAGCGCGGCATCCTTCAGGCTGGCGGCGAAATGCCAGACATCCGTTTCCAGGCGCGCCAGGTCCGGCGCCTGCGCCCAATCTTCGAATCGCACCAGCACCACGTTCACGCCATCGCGGTTGGCGGCCGGCGCCCCGGCCGGGTCCAGCAGGAATTGGAACACTTGGTTGTAAGGCGCCATCCGGATAAGGTAATCGAAGCCGATCTCGCGCATCCAGAAGGAGAGCGTCTGTTCGATAGCATCCGCCGAGAAGGTGGCGCTGGTGACGATGGAAGGGCCGGACATCGGATTCACCACCATTATAGGGGGGAGGCGGGCGGCGCGCCGGGGCGGTGTTAGAGCGCGGCCGGATACCTGCGGAATCGACGGCTTGATATACAGTTGGTGGCGAATGAACTGGGCTTCGATTGGGACGATGCGGACATCGAGCGCATGGCGCGCCACGGGGTAACTCCCGAAGAAGCCGAACAGGTCATGTTGAATGGTCACGTCGGGATCGACTAGCAGCTCATTGACGGCGAAGAAAGATTCGTCGCCGTGAGGCTGACGAGGGCTGGACGGTTTCCGACGAGCGCCCGGACAGATCGCGAGGGGATCGCCCGGATCGTAACGGCGTTTGACTCGCCAGGGGATGATCGGGCGGCATACTTGCGCGAGTGAGAAAATTGCAATCGCAATTCATGGAAGAGTCGTTCCGAAATTCAGTAGCGAGGCTGAAGAAGCTGAATGGTGGTATCGCAACCGCGACATGATCTCGCGCGATTTGACGGAAGCGGCAAAGCCGGGGATTTGAAAGTCCTGACGCGGGGCCGCCTGCGAGAACGGCTAGAGGTATCCGCAAGATCGAGGAACATCACGATCCGCATGCAGGAAGGGGATATCGAGCGCGCTCGCCGGCTCGCGGAGAAGAAGGGCATCGGCTATCAGACGTATATGAAGATATTGCTGCGTGAGGCGCTGGATCGCGAGGACCGCAAGACCGGTAAAGCGGCACGCGGATCTCCGCCGGCAAGACTCCATGCGCGCACCGACCTGCCAGTAACCGTTTTAGCTTACGCCACCGGAATCCGCTTGTGGGAAGGCGGCTTTGTCCGTATCCGGGACGTTGGAAAACAGAAGAGCGTGCTGTCGCGCAATACCGCTGCTATAGCGGCGAATTCACACGGGCGCGACCGAATCGGCAGCGTGGTAGGAACTGCGGACCAGCGGGCCGGATTCCACGTGGCCGAAGCCCATTTCGTAGCCGGCGCGGCGGAGGTCGTCGAACTCGGCGGGCGGCACGTAGCGCACGATGGGGAGGTGCTTCGGCGAGGGGCGCAGGTATTGTCCCAGCGTCAGGATGTCGACGCCGTTCGCGCGGAGGTCGCGCATGACTGACAATACTTCGTCGATGGTTTCGCCGAGGCCTAACATCAAGCCGGACTTTATGGGCGTCTGAGGCGACTTATTCTTGGCATAGGCCAGCATGTCTAGCGAGCGTTCGTAGCGCGCGCCCAGCCGCACCTGGCGGTAGAGGCGGGGCACGGTTTCGGTGTTGTGGTTCAGCACGTCGGGCGCGGCCGCCATCACGATATCCATGGCGGCATGGCTGCCCTGGAAATCCGGCACCAACACTTCTACGCCGCAACCAGGGGTGCGCTCGCGGATGGCGCGGATGGTGAGGGCGAATAGCTCTGCGCCGCCATCGGCACGGTCGTCGCGGTTCACGCTGGTGATCACGGCGAAGCGGAGGCCCATGGCGGCGACGGCTTCGGCGACGCGGCGCGGCTCATCGTAATCGACCGCGAGGGGCGCGCCCTTCTGCACGGCGCAGAAGCCGCAGCGCCGCGTACATACGTTTCCCAGAATCATAAAGGTCGCGGTGCGATGGTTCCAGCATTCGCCCACGTTGGGGCAGGCCGCGCTTTCGCAGACCGTGTGCAGGCCGAGACCGTCGATAAGGCTCTTCAACTCGCGATAGTTCTGGCCCACGGGCGCGGGCGCGCGCAGCCAAGCCGGGCGGGGCGGCGGTGTGGGCGTGATGGAGACAAGGGTTGAGCTCATGACAGCCTTTCAAGCCGCTCGCGGAGGGGCGCGACGAGCGACTCGTCCTTCATGGATGCGATGTTGATCCGCACATTGGCCAGCGCGCCATCGATGCCGGCCTGCGCGAGGCCTCGTGCGGTCTCGATGTCCGAGCCGAACTTGGCGGGTGCGGTGGCAGCTAAGTCGCGCAGCCGGGTCTTCAGAGCCGTGGTGGCTTCGGCCACTTCGAGCGGTACCTCGGCGGCCCCGTGCAAGGCCTGTTCGACGAATGGTGAGCGCTCGTCTTTGGGGCGCTTGTAGGCCGCGCGCACAGCGTCGTAGGATGCCGCATCACGCTTCACCGCTTCGGCGAAGAATTTGCGGTCGGCTTCGAAGGCGTCGCTGGGCAGCTTGGCCAGTCCGGAGACCATGGATCCGAGGGCCGCCGCCATGGCCGCTGCCGCTGCGGCAGCGCTGCCGCCTCCAGGCGTGGCGGTAGGGGCAGCGAGCTCGTCCAGGAATTCGTTCAATCCTTCTTTTGTTCCAGCGTTTGTTGCAGCCATGTGCGCAGCTTCGGCGAGCCGGTTCTCTAATACCAGACTAGGATGGAAATTCTCCACCTGCAAATACCATTCGGCGGATATTTCCAGCGCGCGCTTGGGGATGAGGCCGACTATTTCGCTGCCGACGATGGACGCGCCGTAGCGGGCCGCCTCCCCGCGCACGGTTTCGAAGACGCGATGAATGGGGGTTTGCTCGAAGTCGGTGAGGTTCATGGAAACCTGCGCCAGGTTACGCGAGGCGAGAGGCACGCCCATGGACTTGACGTAACGGAATCCGCCCGACGAAAAACGGATGGCCTTGGCGATACGCTTGGCGATGTCGATATCGGCGGTGTTCAGGTTGATGTTGTAGGCGATCAGAAATTTGCGCGCGCCCACAACCGTGGCGCCGGCGCTGGGATGCAGTTCGGCGTTGCCGAAGTCGGGGAGGCGATCGGAATTGGTGCGCACTTCGTCGCGGAGACCTTCAAACTGGCCGCGGCGGATGTTCTCTAGATTGACCCGGTCGGGGCGACGGGCCGCGGCTTCATAGAGATACACGGGCACCTGCAGGCTTTCCCAAAGGCGCATGCCGAGTTCGTTGGCCAAGCGCACGCAATCCTCCAGCGTGACACCTTCCACCGGCACGAACGGCACCACGTCACACGCGCCGATGCGGGGATGCACGCCGGTGTGATGGCGCAGATCGATCTGGCCGATGGCGCGCTCGACGCCGCGGAAAGCCGCCTCGACGACGGCCGTGGCGGGGCCGGCGAAAGTGACCACGGAGCGGTTGTGATCGGCGTCCATCTCCCGGTCGAGGATGGCGATGCCGCGCACGGAGCGGATGGCTTCTACGATCGCGTCGACTTTCGAGCCATCGCGGCCTTCGGAGAAGTTCGGGACACACTCTACGATTGTTTGGAGCATAGTGTCTTAACAGTCATATGCACGTTGTTTGTGCCGAAGTAATAGGGTAGCTCGCGGTAGTCTTCGACGTTGAGGATCAGGAGATCGCCTTGTTTGCCGGGTTCGAGCGAACCTGTGCGATCGGCGCAACGCAGGGCGTGCGCGCCATTGATTGTCGCGGCGGCTATGGCTTCCGCCGGCGACATGCGCATCTCGGTGCAGGCTAGCGAGAGCACCATTTGCATGCTGTAGGTCGGGCTGGTGCCGGGGTTGAAGTCCGTCGCCAGCGCTACCGCCGCTCCGGATTCGATCAGGGCGCGGGCTGGCGCGTAGGTGCACAGGCCCAGATGAAAGACGGAACCCGGCAGCAGCGTGGCGATGGTGTTCGATTGCGCCAGCGCGCGGATGTCTTCTTCGCCGGCTTGCTCCAGATGATCGGCGCTGACGGCTTCCAGTTCGACTGCGAGGCGCGCGGCGCCAGTGCGTGCGAACTGCTCGGCGTGGATCTTCAGTCCGAAGCCCAGGGTGCGGGCGCGCTCGAGATAGCGGCGGGATTGATCGAGCGTGAATGCGCCGTCATCGCAGTAGATGTCCACGAAGCGCGCCAGTTTGCGGCGCCGGATCTTAGGGAGCATTTCGGCGGCCATCCAGTCGATATATGCGTCCGCCTTGCCGCAATACTCTGGCGGCGGGATATGCGCACCTAAATAGGTTGGGATGACATCCAGTTTCGCGAGCACGCGCAGGGTTTTGAGTTCGCCCGCTTCATCCAGCGCGTAACCGGACTTGGCTTCGACCGTGGTGGTGCCATGACGCGCCATGGCTTCGAGCGAGGCGCGGGCTTGCGCTTCGAGCTGCGCCGCGGACATCCCACGGACCGCCGCGACACTCGACAGAATGCCGCCGCCCGCGGCCGCGATTTCCGCGTAGCCGGCTCCCGCAAGGCGCATCTCATAATCGACCAGACGCGGCCGGCCGAAGACCACGTGCGTGTGGCTGTCCACAAATCCGGGCATGACCACGCGGCCTGCGGCGTCGATTTCGCGCGCGCGCCGGGCTGCGGGTAGCTTTTCGATGCGGCGCGCGGGACCGGCGTCGACGATAAAGCCATCCTTTATTAATACTGCGCCGTTAGCGATTATGCCGAGGTCGCGCAATGCCGCGCCACGACGAGGGCCGCTATCGCCGCGCAGACTGAGCAACTGGCTTGCACCGCGGACCAGTGTCGTCATGAACTCCGCATGGGGGCGCGCAATCCGGCGCTGCCGGCGAAGTCGATGGCTTCCGGGTATCCGGCATCCACGTGCCGCAGGACGCCGATGCCGGGATCGCAGGTCATTACGCGCTCGAGGCAGCGCGCGGATTGATCGGTGCCATCGGCCACGGTGACTTGGCCGGCGTGCTGCGAATAGCCGATGCCCACGCCGCCGCCGTTGTGTACAGAAACCCAACTCGCACCGGAAGCCGTGTTCAGCAGCGCATTCAAGATGGGCCAGTCGGCGATGGCGTCGCTTCCGTCGAGCATGTCTTCGGTCTCGCGATAGGGGGAGGCGACCGAGCCGCAATCCAGGTGATCGCGGCCGATCACGATGGGCGCTTGCAGCTTGCCGGTGGCCACCATGCGGTTCATCTCCAGCGCGAATTGGGCGCGCTCGCCGTAGCCCAGCCAGCAGATGCGCGCGGGCAGGCCCTGGAAATGGACTTTCTGCTGGGCGAGCAAGATCCAGCGGGTGAGGGTGGGGCTGGAGGGGAACAGGCGGCAGATGGCCTGGTCGGTGGCGGCGATGTCGGACGGCTCGCCCGAAAGCGCCACCCAGCGGAACGGTCCGCGGCCTTCAGAGAACAGCGGACGGATATACTCGGGGACGAAGCCGGGGATGCGGAATGCGTCGGCGACGCCACGGTCGGCGGCGAAGCGGCGGATGTTGTTGCCGTAATCGAAAGTCACTGCGCCGGCGGCTTGCAGGTCGAGCATGGCGCGCACATGCGCGGCGATGGAATCGAGCGACTGGTCGAGATATTGCTGCGGATCGCGTGCGCGGAGTTCGGCGGCCTGTGCGACGGTGAGGCCGGCGGGGATGTAACCGTTCAACGGATCGTGCGCGCTGGTCTGGTCGGTAAGCATGTCGGGGACGATGCCGCGCCGCGCCAACTCGGGCAGGGCTTCGGCGCAATTGGCGACCAAGCCAACTGACTTAGGCTCACCGGCTTCGATGGCCGCGCGCAGGATGGCGAGCGCTTCATCGAGACTGTGCGCGATCGCGTCGCAGTAGCCGGTGTCGATACGCTTGCGGATGCGGGCCGGGTCCACGTCGATGCCTAGGAAAGCCGCGCCGTTCATGGTGGCCGCCAGAGGCTGTGCGCCGCCCATGCCGCCGAGGCCGCCAGTGACTACCAACCGTCCGGCGAGCGATCCCCCAAAGTGCTTGCGGGCGGCGGCGGCGAAGGTTTCGTAAGTGCCTTGTAAGATACCTTGCGAGCCGATATAGATCCAGCTTCCGGCGGTCATTTGCCCGTACATGGTGAGGCCAAGCTTTTCGAGGGCGCGGAACTCCTCCCAATTGGACCAGTGACCGACCAGATTGGCGTTGGCGATCAGGACGCGGGGGGCCTCTTCGTGGGTGCGGAAGACGCCCACGGGACGGCCGGATTGCACCAGCAGCGTTTCGTCGTTCGCGAGTGACTCAAGCTCGCGCACGATGGCGTGGAAGGAAGGCCAGTCGCGGGCGGCTTTGCCGGTTCCGCCGTAGACCACCAGGTCAGCCGGACGCTCGGCGACGTCGGGGTCGAGGTTGTTCATAAGCATGCGCAGGGCGGCTTCCTGCTTCCATCCCTTGCAACGGAGGGATGTGCCGCGGGGTGCGCGGATGACTGGGGCCATGCGTTCATGGTAGCGCGGGGCTGGGCTTCGCCGTAGCCGGGCTGTAAGAAGCCCTGGAATATTAGTCGGTATCGCTCCCGGAGCGGCGTTCAGCCTGCCTTGGCGCCTGCGGGATGTCACAGAATGCGACGGAGATAGCGCTGCATTTTGAGCTGCGGCACCCCGGCCGCGCATATTTCCCTTGCAGCCCGAGCCTTCTAGCGGACGGGAGGGCATATCACGTGGATTATTCGGTTTATGATCGCGAGATTGCCGGATTCCCACTGGGTTCGCATCAATTCGAAGCGGGCCTTCCTTCCGGCTTCACGGTGATCGCGATTCCATCCGGAGAGCGCTCCCAGTCAAATGCGCTTCGAGACATGTTACAACGCTACGCGCCTGTTGCCGACATCGAATTACCCGGTTGGACGGTGTATCGGAGACGGCAGCCACCGGCAATGGCGCCTATGATGAGAAACGGCTCCGCGCCCGACGCGACCGCAGCCGGCAGCGGAGCATCCAGCAGCTCATGGGAAAGATCCTGCTCGCAAGCGAAGAACCTGACGAAGGGCCGGCGCTGTTTGGTGACTTGATCGCGGATGGTCCCGCGCAGCGCCGGATAGCGAGCCTCCAGCGCATCGAGGACCGTGCGTTGCGTGATCTCGCCCGCGACATCGAGTTGTACTTCGCCGCCCGCGCCCGCCAGAATGCGCAGATGCGCCGGGAGTGCCACCCGGATCATGGCAGCGTCTGGACCTCGACCGAAAGCACGGCCGGAAGATCCCGCACGATGGGGTCCCAGTGGTCCCCGGCATCGGCCGAGCAGTATACCTGTCCGCCGGTGGTGCCGAAATACACGCCGCACGCGTCCAGCGAGTCGACGGACATGGCGTCGCGCAACACGTTCACGTAGCAGTCGCTTTGCGGCAGACCCTGAGTAAGCGGCTCCCACTCGTTTCCGCCCGTGCGGCTACGGTACACGCGCAGCTTGCCCTCCGGGGGATAGTGCTCGGCGTCGCTCTTGATGGGGACGACGTAGATGGTGTCCGGCTCGTGCGCATGAATGTCGATCGGGAACCCGAAATCGACCGGTAAATTCCCGCTGATCTTCTGCCACGACTCGCCTGCGTCGCCGCTACGCATCACATCCCAATGCTTCTGCATGAAAAGGACGCCGGGACGCGATGGGTGCATGGCGACGTGGTGCACGCAGTGACCAACCTCGGCCGTTGGATTGGGGATGTATTTGGAGTACAGTCCATGGTTGATCGGCTGCCACGTCTGGCCGGCATCGTCGGTGCGGAAGGCGCCCGCGGCCGAGATTGCAATGTAGATCCGCTGGGGATTGTCCGGATCGAGGATGATGGTGTGCAGGCACATCCCGCCCGCGCCGGGCTGCCAATGCGGGCCTGAGCCGTGGTCGCGCAAACCGGGGAGTTCCTGCCAGTTTTGCCCGCCGTCGGTGGAGCGGAACAAGGCGGCGTCTTCCACCCCGGCGTAGACGGTATCGGGATCGGTCAGGGACGGCTCCAGATGCCAGACGCGCTTGAACTCCCATGGGTGGGGCGTGCCGTCGTACCACTGGTGGGTGCCGGTCACGCCATCGTATGCGAACTGATTGCCCACCGGCGCCCAGGTCTTGCCGCCATCGTTGGATCGTTGGATCACCTGCCCGGCCCAGCCGCTGGATTGCGAGCAATAGAGCCGATCGGGGTCGGCGGGCGAGCCTTTCACATGGTAGATCTCCCAGCCTCCGAAGTGGGGGCCGTTGATATCCCAACGTTCGCGCTTGCCGTCCGACGTCAGGACGAATGCGCCCTTGCGTGTGCCGACTAGAACTCGTACTGTGTTCATGCTGTTCTCCTTTTTGTTCTCCTTAGGAGCGCGACCAGGGGGTCGCGCGCGGACGGGGGCGTCCGACCCACTTAAGTTGCAGGCAACCCTTCGAGTTGCAATACCGGCCGGATTTCGACGGTGCCCTTGCGCGCGCCTGGAATGCTGGCGGCAATGCCGATCGCCTCGTCGAGATCCTTCGCATCGATCAGAAAGTAGCCGCCGAGTTGTTCGCGGGTTTCCGCGAACGGACCGTCGGTGACCAGCCGTTTGCCGTCGCGCACCTGGACGCTGGTAGCCATCGCTACGGGCAGCAACGGGGCGGTGGCCAGAAACCGGCCATTTGCCTTTAGCCGATGCGCAAGCTGCGTCGACTCCGCGAAACAGTGCTGCCGCTCGGCCTCGGTCCAGGCCTGTTCGTCGGTGTAAATCAGCAACATGTATTTCATCTTGCGCGGCTCCATGGGTAAGTCGAACGGCAGGCGGCCGGATCGACATCCCAGGCTGAAAAATAAATATAATCGATTTATGGCCGTGGATGCAGCGAAGGCCGTCGAAGCGGTCTATCGCTCCGATTGGGGCCGGATCGTCGCTACTCTAATTGGGATCACTCGCGACTTCGACCTGGCCGAAGAATCCGCGCAGGAAGCCTTTACGGCCGCGGTGGACCAATGGCCGCTGGCCGGCGTGCCCGACTCCCCGTGCGCGTGGATCGTTCAAACCGCCGGGCACAAGGCCATCGACCGCATCCGGCGCCAGGCGCGGTTGCGGGAGAAACTGGAATCGTACGCCGCCGACGGCTTGGCGCCCGCCATCGAAGAGCCGGATTACGACACCGGCGAAATCCCGGACGATCGTCTGCGCCTGATCTTCACTTGCTGCCACCCGGCGCTGGCGCCGGAGGCGCAGGTGGCGTTGACCCTGCGCACGCTGTGCGGCTTGGAGACGGACGAGATCGCGCGGGCGTTCCTGGTGCCGGCCACGACCATGGCGCAGAGGCTGGTTCGCGCCAAGCGCAAGATTCGGGATGCCGGCATTCCGTATATCGTGCCCCAGACGAGCGACATGGCCGAACGGCTCGATGCGGTGCTGACGGTCGTCTATCTGGTCTTCAACGAAGGCTATGCCGCCACGCGGGGCGGGCCGCTGGTGCGGACCGATCTCTGCGCCGAGGCCATCCGGCTGGGGCGCCTGGTGCGGACGTTGATGGCGCCGCAGGCTCCGGCGGAAGCTACCGCCCTGGTCGCGCTGATGCTGCTGCATGACTCCCGGCGCCCGGCGCGTCTGGATGCGGCCGGAGACCTTGTGGTTCTTGAGGAACAGGATCGCGACCGCTGGGATCGGCGCCAGATTGCCGAAGCCTTGCCGCTGGTGGAGGAAGCGCTCCGCGGCGGGCCCGGTCCATTCGCGCTGCAGGCGGCGATTTCGGCGCTGCATTGCCGGGCGGCGCGCGCCGAAGATACGGACTGGCCTCAGATCGTGCGGCTCTACGATGTTCTGGAACGTCTGCAACCCTCTCCAATTGTGTCGTTGAACCGCGCGGTGGCGCTGGCCATGGCGAACAGTCCCGAAGCGGCCCTGGCGATTATCGACGGACTCGCGGCGTCCAGCGATCTGGACAGCTATCACCTGCTACATGCCGCGCGCGCCGATCTGCTGCGCCGGCTGGGGTCGGCGGCAGAAGCGGCGCAAAGCTACGGGCGGGCCCTGGAGTTGGCGGCCAATCACAGCGAACGCCGATTTCTGGAACGGCGGCTGCGGGAAATGCAAGCCCTTGCATCCCAATGAGTTACGGCGCGCTGAGTGCGCCGGTAATCGGCTAACATCTGTGCTGCTTAAATAAATGTCTATTTCGATATATTTCAATGATTATTCCAATAATTCCAATATATGGAAGTCCAGGGAAAGTTGCCGGTGTCGCCCGCCGTGACTGATAGTACCTATGTTGCCAAGAAAGTCTTGCGCCCAAGTGGCCCACGGCGCAAGATAATAAGGGCGTGAGCACATCCAACTTCCAATTCGCCTATGAGGGTGGTGCGCTTGTGGCTGGACGTTTGCGATTTGGCCCGGCGAGAAGGAGAGCAACTTAATTGCCCACCTCCGTCAAAGACCACATCGCCGCTGCGCTGGAGGCGACCGGTGGCGACGTGCCGTTGCACCGCGCCTTCGTCGGGCCCCCGGGAGAATACGGTGATCGGCATAGGGGCGGCGGTCACCCGCCGACCCCTGCCACACCACCGTGCGTACGGGTCCGTACACGGCGGTTCGAGACGGTTACGCTAACAGTCCTCGAACAATGACGGAAGTCCTAGCGATTT
>Ga0302324_100007629_pt1 | contig 22968 bp, 24 predicted proteins | sample Palsa_T0_1_FD_201949 | JGI IMG/M metagenome (GOLD analysis project Ga0302324, IMG submission 201949) | Peat permafrost microbial communities from Stordalen Mire near Abisko, Sweden - Palsa_T0_1 | ecosystem: Environmental > Terrestrial > Soil > Palsa > Peat permafrost | place: Sweden: Abisko...
AACACCAGGATGCGCACGATGACCGAGGTCGTGAGCCGCGCCACCGCGCGGGCCGGCTCCTGCGATTCCGCGGCGGCGACCGTGGCGATCTCAGCGCCGGTCAACGCAAACAGCACCGTCACTGCGGTCGCCAGCACCGATATCGGTCCGCTGGGCATGAAGCCGCCGTACCGGGTCAGGTTTCCCAATGTCGCGCCTTGCGGCGAAGTCCAGCCGAACACGTAAGCCGCGGTCAGCGCGATAAACACGATGATCGCAGACACCTTGATCGATGCGAACCAGAATTCGAACTCGGCGTACGATCGCGCCGACATCAGGTTGACCACCGTCATCACCGCCATCAGGCTTAAGCCCAGCTGCCAGGTCGGCAGCAGCGGCAGCCAGGCGTGCAGGATATTGGCCCCGGCAATCGCCTCCACCGGCACCACGATGATCCAGAAATACCAGTACAGCCAGCCGCAGATGAACCCCGCCCACGGGCCAAGTCCGACGCGCGCGAACTCGGTGAATGAACTGGTGGTCGGCAGCGCCACGGCCATCTCGCCCAGCATCCGCATCACCAGCAACACCAGCGTGCCGGCCAGCAGGTAGCTCAGCACCGCGGCCGGGCCGGCGGCGGAAATGGCAACGCTGCTGCCGACGAACAGCCCGGCGCCGATGATGCCGCCGATCGAGATCATCGCCACATGCCGCGGCCGCAGCGAACGACTGAGCTGCTGTTGCAAAGCCTACCTCCACTCCGGGACCTGGGATCGATAATCGATATCGTCGCATCGATGCGTGCAGCCACAGTAGGGCAGCCAATCGCGGCCCGTCAAATTTTGCCTCGGCCGCCGACATCACCTATGCTGTCGCCATGCTGCTGACAGTCACGACCAAGACCACGACCAAAACCACCGCCGCAGGGGTGGTTCGGTCGTGCCGTTGCTGACAGCCGCAACATAGCATCACTGAAAGGCCCCGCCGGCGACGGACGGGGCCTTTGCTTTTCTGGCGCTCGTTCCTCCGGCTCATACCACCAGGAGTAACGAAGCATGTCGAGCCATCTTCCCAGCGTTGCCGTCGTCGGCGCCACCGGTGCGGTCGGCACCGAGCTGATCGCCTGTCTCGAGCAGCGCCAGTTCCCGCTGCGCCGGCTGCGGCTGTTCGCCTCCAGTCGCGCCATAGGACGCACCCTTCGCTACCGTGGCCAGTCGCTGCCGGTAGAGGTGCTGACCGATCAGGCGCTGGCGGATTCCGGGATTGCACTGTTCTGCGCCGGCAGCGCGATATCGCAGCGCTTCGTGCCGCCGGCCGTGCAAGGCGGCTGTGTCGTGATCGACAATTCCTCCGCCTTTCGCATGGACAGCGCCGTGCCGCTGGTGGTGCCCGAGGTCAACGCCGAGACTATCGGTTGCCACCGCGGCGTGATCGCCAACCCGAACTGCGTCGCGATCATCGCCGTCGTTGCGCTGTGGCCGCTGCATCGCGCATACGGCATTCGCCGCATCATCGCCTCGACCTATCAGGCGGCTTCGGGCGCCGGGGCAGCCGCCATGGAGGAGCTGCGGCAGTCGACGCGCGCCGCGCTCGCGGGCGAGACGCTCGCACCCCGGGTACTGCGCCACCCCTACGCGTTCAATCTCTACAGCCACGACACCGCCATCGACCCGGCGACTGGCGCCAACGAGGAGGAGACCAAGGTGGCGCGCGAGCTGCGCAAGATCATGCACGCGCCGGATCTGCGCGTCGGCGTCACCTGCATCCGGGTGCCGGTGCTGCGCGCCCACGCGGTGGCGCTGACGGTGGAATTCGAACGTGCAGCAGCACCCCAGGCGGCGCGCGATCTGCTGGCGCGGGCTGCCGGCTTGCGTGTCGTTGACGACATCGCCGCCAATCATTTCCCGATGCCGATCGAGGCCACCGGCCAGGCCGATGTGCTGGTTGGCCGCATCCGCAGCGATAGCAGCGACCCGTCGGGTCGTTCGCTGTCGTTGTTCGTCGCCGGCGATCAGCTGCTCAAGGGCGCGGCCCTGAACGCGGTGCAGATCGCCGAGCGACTGTAGGCGCGCCGCCGCTGCCGGCGATCAAGCTACCGGCGGCATCGGCAGGAAATGCGGCTGCTGCTGCACCCGTGCAATCCAGTCGCGCACCGCGGGCAGCGTCTGCAGCTCGAAGCCGCCGTCGGCGGCGGCATGCGTATAGGCGTAGAGCGCAATATCCGCGATCGAGTAAGTATCACCGACGAAGAAGCGCGAGCGGGTCAGGTGCTGCTCCATCACTGCCAGCGCCTGATAGCCGCGCTCCTGCAGTCGCGGCAATTCGCTGCGTCGCGCGTGCGAAGCCGGCAGCGCAGTGCAGATGAAGCGCGCCACTGCAATGTAGGGCTCGTGACTGTACTGCTCGAAGAACATCCATTGCAGCGCCTGGGCGCGCTCGAGACGCTGTTGCGGCCAGAAAGCCGACCCTTCGGCGAGGTACACCAGGATCGCATCGGATTCGACCAGATACCGGCCCGGCTCGTACTCCAGCATCGGCACGCGCCCATTCGGGTTCTTGCTCAGGTACTCCGGCTGCCGCGTCGCGCCGGTGCGCACATCGAGCTCGATCCACTGGTACGGCAGCTGTAGCTGCTCCAGCAGCAGGCGCACCTTGTAACAATTGCCGGAACTCGACATGCCGTACACCCGCGGCGTGCTCATCAGCGCTGCTCTTCATAGGAGCGACCGCGGCCCTGCGGAAACTGCTGTTCCCAATTCCTGCCGTCGACGCGCTCGATGCGCATGTCGGTCACCGTGCCCTCATCCAGGCAGCGCGCATTGACGCTGTAGCCGTCCGGATGCGAGCGCGGCACGTAGAAGGACTTGACGCCGCAGATAGAGCAGAACAGGTGCTTCGCGGTACCGGTGTTGAACTGGTAGCTGGTCAGGCTCTCGCTTCCCGCCAGCAGCCGGAAGCGCGACTGCGGCACGATCAGGTGCAGGTAGCCCGATTTAGCACACATTGAGCAGTTGCAGTCCAAGACTTCAATCGCCGCAGGCGCCTGGATTTCGAAGCGAACGCGGCCGCAGTGGCAGCCGCCGGCATGGCGTATCATCGCTGTCATGGACTGCCCTCCGACAACCGCGCGCCGTGGCGGTGGGCGGAAGTCTACCCCGCCAGGTCGTGGCGTGGGGATGCTCGCCTGCGTAACCATGCTGCTCGCGGCCTGCGCCGCCCCTGCGACGCGGCCCACGCCGGACGCTTTACAACTCGACCCATCACAAACCGCGATCGCAAAGCCCCTGTCGGGCCTGCGCCATGAGGACGCCCTGTGGATCGACCGTGTCGCCTTCGGCCTGGACACACGCGCCGTGGCGGATTACCGCCGGCTCGGACGCGAGCGTTTCCTCGCGCAGCAGCTTGCCGCCCGCGATAACACGCTGCCGCCGGCCATCGCGCTGCAGATCGATACCATGGAGGTCGCACACCTCGATCCGGTGCAACGCCTGGTCGACGTCCAGAGCGCGTATAAGAGCATCAATGCCATGGCGGATGGGACCGACAAGGAACAGGCGCGCAAGATGCTCAATGATGCCGGCAACAAGCTCGCCTATGAGGCCATCCGTCGCGATCTGCTGCGCGCGCTCTACTCGCCGGCACAACTTCAGGAGCAGATGGTCTGGTTCTGGCTCAACCACTTCAGTGTTCATCAGTACAAGGGCAATCTTCGCTGGCTGATTGGCGACTACGAGGAACACGCCATTCGCCCCTATGCGCTGGGTCATTTCAGGGACCTGGTGCTGGCGACGCTGACGCATCCGGCCATGCTGCAGTACCTCGACAACCAGCAGAATGCCGCCGGACACGTCAATGAGAACTATGCGCGCGAGCTCATGGAGCTGCATACGCTCGGCGTCGACGCCGGCTATAGCCAGCAGGACGTGCAGCAGCTGGCGCGCATCCTCACCGGTGCGGGCATCAACGTCGGCGATCCACCCCGGCTCAAGGCCGAGTGGCAGTCGTTGTATCTGCGCCGCGGCGCGTTTGCATTCAACCCGGCACGCCATGATTTCGGCAGCAAGACGCTGCTGGGCCACGCGATCGGCGGCAACGGCTTCCCCGAAATCGAGAACGCCGTGACGCTGATCGTGCGCCAGCCGGCGTGCGCGCGATTCATCTCGCGTCAGCTGGCACTGTACTTCGTGGCCGACGACCCGTCGCCGCGGCTGGTCGAAAAGATGGCACAGACGTTTCAGAGCAGCGACGGTGACATCACAGCGGTGCTGCGCACGATGCTGCTCGCGCCTGAATTCAACAGCGCGCTCGGGGGCAAGTTCAAGGATCCGATGCGCTATGTGCTGTCGTCGGTGCGCTTCGCCTACGATGGCCGCCCGATCAGCAATACGCGCCCACTGCTCAACTGGCTCAATGCGCTGGGCGAGGGTCCGTATAACCGCCCCACGCCCGACGGCTACCCGCTCGGCGAGGTGAATTGGGCCAGCCCCGGGCAGATCAGCCGCCGTTTTGAGATCGCGCGCGCCATCGGCGCCGGCAATGCCGGGCTGTTCGATCCGGAAGACGGCACCGCCGCCAGCAGCGGAGGCTTCCCGCAGCTGTCGAATCGGCTGTATTTCGAGGCGCTCGAGCCGTTCCTGGCGCCGGGCACGCGCGCCGCGCTCGCCCGGGCCAACTCGCAGCAGGAATGGAACACCTTCCTGCTGTCCTCACCGGACTTCAACTATGAGTGACGCGGTCATGAGCGACACCCGTGCATACCATCGCATCAATCGCCGGCAGCTGCTGCAGTTTGGCGCCGCAGCCATCGCCGGCGCGAGCGTTTCGAGCCGCTTGTATGCCGCTCCCGCCGGCGGTCCGCGCTTTCTCCTGGTGTTCCTGCGCGGCGGCTACGACTCGACCAACGTGCTGATCCCCTACGCCAGCAGCTACTATTATGAGGCCAGGCCCACGATCGCGATTGCAAAGCCGGATGGCGCGCTGACTGCCGGCGCAGTCGCACTCGATGGCAACTGGGCGCTGGCGCCGGCGCTGCGCGACACGATCGGCGCCATGTATCTGCAGCGCCAGGTGGCGTTCGTGCCATTCGCAGGCACCGATGACCTGTCGCGCAGCCACTTCGAGACCCAGGATAGTATTGAACTTGGCCAGCCGGCCAATGGCGGGCGCGATTACCGTTCCGGATTCATGGCGCGCCTGTCCGACACGCTGATGTCCCCGTCGAGCGGTTGGTCAACCGGCCCGTTGATCGGTCCCTCGAGCGCGATCGCGTTTACCGACGCGCTGCCGCTGAGCTTCCAGGGCACCACGACGGTCGCGAACCTGTCGCTGAAGACTCTGGGCAAGCCGCCGTTCGATGAACGTCAGGCGCGCATCCTGAGCGACATGTATGCCGGCCACCGGCTCCAGCCCGCGGTCGCCAACGGGCTGGAACTGCGCCAGGAGGTGGCCCAGGCGATGGCCGATGAGATGCGCGCCGCCAGCCGCGACGCCATCAACACCAAGGGCTTCGAACTGGAGGCCGAGCGCATGGGCAAGCTGATGCGCGATACCTACCGCATCGGTTTCATCGACGTCGGCGGCTGGGATACGCACGTGAACGAAGGTGCCGCGCAGGGCGTGCTGGCCAGCAATCTCAGCGGCCTCGGTCGCGGCCTTGCGGCGTTCGCACAGACGCTGGGTGCCGAATGGAACAACACGGTGGTGGTGGTGTTGTCGGAATTCGGCCGCACGTTCCGGGAAAACGGCGATCGGGGCACCGATCATGGGCACGGCACCGTGTATTGGGTGCTCGGCGGCGCGATCCGCGGCGGCCGCATCGCCGGCGAACAGCAGCGTCTGGAGCGCGCGACGCTGTTCCAGGACCGCGACTATCCGGTGCTCAACGAGTACCGCGCCGTGCTCGGCGGGCTGTTCCGCTCGCTCTGGTCGCTGTCCCCCGCGCAGAGCGAGCGCATCTTTCAGCAGACGCAGCCGCTGGAGCTGGGACTGGTGTAGCCCGCCGCTACCTGTGATCCCCCTCGACGACGGTGCCCCACGTCCCCGGCGCTTGCGCCTTCATCCGCTCGGATCGGGCGGCGGCGGCGCCAGCTTTGCGCGCAGCAGCCGCACCAGGTACCAGACAATCGCCACGTTGAGCGCCAGCGTGATGCCAATCGCCAGCCGGCGCCCCGGCGGTCGCGTGACCAGTTCCCACAGCTCGAATGGAATCAGCGAACCGGTCGCAATGACGGTGAACCATTCAGCCCAGGCGCGGCGCAGCCACAGGCCAATGCCCTCGGTGAGCACCAGGGCGGTATAGGCGATGGTGACGGCGAGGAAGATCTGGATCTTCTTCGCGCCCAGGGTCTCGACCCAGGCCAGCGCCCGCATCAGCAGCTTGCGTTCGAAACGATCGTCGCTCAGGTCCGCCGACCAGGTGTACAGCCGCTCGACCAGGGCTGCGTTCAGCAGCTTGTGTACCCAGTAGCTGGTCGCGATCAGCAGCAGCGCCTTGCCGAACTTGAGCAGCGCGATGAGCCGTAACCCATCGATCTTGCGCGGCGTCGCGGCAGCAGCCGAATCGCCGGTGGTCTGTGAATCCGCGTGCATGCGTGTGTGTTGTCTTCAGCGTTCGATCGGAGTATCCGGGCGCGCACCCCACTCGCTCCAGGATCCATCGTACAGCGCGCCGATCGGCAGGCCGGCGACTTCCAGACCCAGGCTCAGCACCGCGGCCGTCAGTCCCGAGCCGCAGCTGGTGACCACGGCGCTGTGATCCCCGACCCCCAGCGCCTCGAAGCGCGCTCGCAGCTGCGCGGCGGGCAGCATGGTCTGCTCGGCGCTCAGCAATTCCGTGAACGGCAGGTTGCGACTGCCGGGGACGTGACCGCCGCGCAACCCGGCACGCGGCTCAGGCGCGCGCGCATGAAAACGGTCGGCCGAGCGTGCGTCCAGCACGATCTCGCGCCGCGAGCGCAGATTCTCCAGCACATCGCCCAGTCCGCGCACATAGCGCGCATTGAAACTGGCGTGATACGCGGCTGGCACCGGCGTCGCACCCGCGCCCTGCTCCAGCGGCCGCCCTTCGCGGCGCCACTTCGGCAGGCCGCCGTCGAGCACGGCGCAGTCGCGATGACCGAACAGGCGCATCAGCCACCAGGCTCGCGGCGCTGAAAACACGCCCTTCTGGTCATAAAATACCACGCGGCTGTCGGCCGACACGCCCAGGGCACCAACCATGCGCTCGAAACGCGCTGCCGTGGGCACCATGTGCGGCAGCGCCGACTCGCTATCGGCGATCGCATCGATATCGAAAAACCGCGCGCCGGCAATGTGTCCCAGCCGGAATTCGGCCTGGGCGTCGCGCGCTTCGGCCGGCATATACCAGCTGGCATCCAGCACAACGACCGATCTCGATTCCAGCTGTGCCGCCAGCCACTCGGTGTTTACCAACGCGTCCAACCCCGCTCCCGTTGCGTGCTTCGATCGCTATGGCGCTGCTGCGCGACCGCTGCATGGGATTCTACCTGTCACGGCGGCAGGCTACGACCGCCGGTAAAGGGGTTGACACCCTGCTGCGCCAGCGCCGCCCATGCCGCCGCGCCCAGGTGCTCGAGATGGAAATACACCCGCGGCACGCTCGGGTCGGTGGCCAGCATGAAGCCGGTGGGCGTGGCCGCGGCTCCACTGGCGTAATAGCCGCCGTCAGTGCTGCGCTGGGATTCGATCGCGGCACGCAGCATTCGCGCGCGCGCCTCCCGGTGCAGCAGCCGCAGCAGCAGCGCCATCTGCGCGGTACCCTCGATCCACAGGCCGCCGCCGGCCTGGCTGTAGGTATAGCCGCTCTCGAAGCGCAGACGTGCATCGATGGTGTGCAGCGCCGCGGCATGCTGCTTCAGCATACCGGGCAGCGCCAGTAACGGCCACGCCTGGGCGTCGAGTGCCAGTAGCGGATTGACGCTCTCCCCGTCCTCGCCAGTCCCGACCGCGAAGCAGCTGCAACCCGAATTCCACATCGCATCGACAAATGCGCTCGCGAGCGCGGCGCGCTGCAGCCAATGCGCATCACCGGTTGCGCGCCCCAGCAGGCCGAAGGCCGCGGCCAGATCGGTGTTGTGCTCGGTGGATTTCCAGCGCAGGCGCTGCGGCGCCGGTTCATCGCCGAAGTAGCCGCCAATGAACCCGCCCGCGCCGCGTGCGTCCAGCGTACCTTCCACCCATCGCGCCAGGCGCAGCGCGCCATCGAGATAGCGCTGCTCGCCGCTGGCCGCATGCAGCGTCAGCAGCGCCAGCATGGCCCATGCGATATTGCCGCTGTCGCTGCCGGCCTGGTAGCCGTCCTCCAGCCAGCGCTGCGCCTTCGGGTCCCACCAACCGCCAAGCCGCAGCACTCCGGCACCGATCGCGCCGGCGGCATAGCCATTGCGCAATCGGCCGTCGTGCCAATATCGGTCGTTGTCAAGCGCCAGCAGCAGCGCATCGCCGATGCGCACCGCCTGCGCAACTTGTCCGCAGCCCACCAGTGCAATCGCCGCCACCGCATTGTCGTAGGTAAACGCGACCTTGCTCAGCACGCCGCTGCGCTCACTCGGATAGCTGGCGAGCAACACCGCGCCGGCCGGCAGCATAGCCATGGAACGCGCAAGGTAGGCGCAGGCGGCGGCCGCGCTTGCTTGCGCCTGCGCCGCAGGCTCCGGCGCCGCGGACGAAATGCCGGCGAGCACCGCGGCCAGCGTTGCGCTCAGCGCCGCAGCACGCCGCCGCTGCGCCCGGCCATGATCGCGCACTGCGCCTTGCAAGCGCCTAGACCATGTCCAGCGGCCGCTTGGAGTCTGGCGGCGGGAACGCCCGATCGATCAGTCGAAGCTCCTCGCCGCTCAGCTGCAGCTGCGCGGCAGCCAGGTTCTCCTCGATGCGCTTTGGATCGACCGACTTTGGGATCGCCATGACGTCGGGCTCACGCAGGCACCAGGCGAGCGCGATCTGCGCCGCGCTCAGGCCGCGCTCGCTTCCGAGTTTCAGCAGCAGGGGATGGCGCGTCAGTGATCCGCGCCCCAGCGGCGAGTACGCCATGGTCGCGATGCCATGCGCGCGCTGGTAGGGCAGCAGGTCAAATTCAATGCCGCGTGCCTCGGCGCAGTAGTAGAGCTGATTGCAATGGGTGAAGGCGGCGAGGCCGAGGCTTTTCTGCGCCTGCAGCCAGCGCTGCAGATCGTCGCTGTCGAAGTTGCTGACGCCGAAGCTGCGAATCAAACCGCGCTGCTGCAGCTCGGCGAATGCGCGCAGCGTCTCGGCGAAGGGGTGCCGGCCCGGCCAGTGCAGCAGGTACAGGTCCAGGTAGTCGCAGCCCATGCGCCCGATCGACGCTTCGCAGGCACTCACGGTGCCGCCGCGCGAGGCATTGCCGGGCAGCACCTTGCTGACGATGTACAGCTGTGCGCGCCGCGCGGCGCCGAAGGCCCGCAACGCGCTGCCGATGATGCGCTCGGCGCCGCCGTCGGCGTACATCTCGGCCGTATCGAGCACCCGGTAGCCGACCTCGAGCGCATGGCTTACCGCAGCGATGTCGCGGCCGCGTTGTGCCGCGCCGTTGCCCATCTCCCAGGTTCCCAGCCCGATGCGGTCCGGAAAATGCGTTGCCTCGCCCGGCGCGGCCATGCGCTAAGGTCCTCACTCGCTTCGGACGATTGTCCCCGGTTCCACCAGCATAGCGCGATTGAGCGCTCTCAAGCTGGCAGTGCCCCGCCGTGGCAGTGCAATATGCTGCATGAGCAGCGATGCCCCGCCGCGTGTCAGCTTCCCGTGTGATTACCCGATCAAGGTGATGGTGCGGGTCGAAGACGGCGTGCGCAGCCGGGTCGATGCCATCATCGAGCGCCACGCCGGAGCGCTCGATCCGGGCGCGGTGACCGAGCGCCCATCGGCCCAGGGCAATTTCCTCGGCATCACCTACCTGATCCACGCCACCGGCCAGGATCAGATCGCGCAGCTGTTCGCCGAGCTGAAGCAGTGCCCGCAGGTGATGCTGGTGCTCTAGCGAGCCGGCCGGTTCAACAGCGCGCTGGCGACCAGGTTGAACAGCGCCAGCAGCAAGCCGCCGATGAGCGCGGCGCCAAAACTGTCCACCTTGAAACCCGGCACGATCGCGCCGGTCAGCATCAGCATCAGGGCATTGATCACAAACAGGAACAGTCCCAGCGTCACGATCGTGATCGGCAGCGTCACGACGATCAGGATCGGCCGGATCAGGAAATTCACCACTCCCAGCACCAGCGCCGCCAGCAGCGCATAACCGAAGTCGGCGATGTGAATGCCGTGCACGATCCGGCTCACCAGCCACAGCAGCAGCGCGCTGACCAGCAGGTGTACCAGCAGCCTGGTCATGACTGGCGGGTGCTGGTGATTTCCCAGCGCGCGATGCCGCCGCGGGTCACGCGGAACAGCGGATGCGGCCGCGGTAGCGCGAGCGCCGGCAATTGCGCCTGCCAGAGCGGCGCGCGCACCTTCAGCTTGCCGCTCAGGTGCTGCCACTCATACAGCAGCTGCCCGCGGCTGACCGGCAAGCTCTCGATCGGGCGAGCGCGGCCGATCTTGCCGGCGTCGAATCGATATCCGCGGCTGGCCGCTTCCAGCTGCACCGCGCGCAGGTAGCGGGCAATGGCTGATCGCGGCGCGGGCGACTCGGCAAAGCGCTGCAATTGCGGATGATGTCGGTAACCGCGCGTCTGACCGCGCAACACCGCCTGCGCCAGCAGCGCCTCGCGCCATAGGGCGACCAGGCCGCGTGCGTCCAGGTATTTCGGATGCAACGACCACAGCCGCATGGTGCTGACTACCCCGGTGCCGCCGGTGTCGCCGCCGCTCCCGGCGCTACGGCCACTGCCTGGCCTCGGTCGCAAAATTCGGCGACAGGCTGCGCACCACGCAGAAGCGTTGGCCGGTCGGTGCTTCCATGACCCACCAGCTGCTCACCTTTGCGACCCGTGTGGCACCCAGCGCCTCCAGTCGCCGCACCTCCGCGTCAATGTCATCGGTCTCTATATCCAGGTGCACGCGACTGGGATGCGTTACCTGCTGCACCTCGACGTGCACAGCCTGCAGCGGATCGAGCAGCTGCACGTAACTGTCCGCCTCACCCGGCGGCAGCTGCCGCAGCTCCATGCCCAGTGCGCCGCCCCAGAAGCTGGCGGCACCCGCCAGGTCCATGGTCTGGCAGTCGATGATGAAACCGGCCAGTTTACTCTTGTGCATTTGACAGCAGATTCTCGATTCTTCGGTCCGGGACCAGCCACAACAGCGCCACCAGCACATAGATGCCCTGCGCCAACGGCGGTGACCAGAACGCAGCGACGATCCCGGCGAGGTACAGCAGCGGCGACAACTTACCCTTCCAATCGCGCCCGACCGCCCGCTGCAGCAGCGAGCCGCGGCCCTGCGACGCGATGATCAGGCGCTCGAGTATAAAGTATGCGATCGCCGCCAGCAGCAGGTCCGCGCCGTAGAGCGCCGACGGCGCCGACTCGCGGTGGTTCTCACTCATCCAGGCCGTGGTGAACGGAATCAGCGACAACCAGAACAGCAGGTGCAGGTTGGCCCACAGGATCGCACCGGTGACGCGCTCCGAGGCATGGAACATGTGGTGATGGTTGCTCCAATAGATGCCCAGGTAGACGAAGCTCAGCGCATAGTTCAGCAACACCGGCAGCAATGGCAACAGCGAGCCCAACCGTGCACCCTCAGGCACCTTCAGGTCGAGCACCATGATCGTGATGAGAATCGCGATGACGCCGTCACTGAACGCTTCCAGCCTGCCCTTGCCCATGTGCACCCGCGATGCGTCCATCCGATTCAGCGTTTCAAGGCCAGGATCACGACTCCTGCGGCAACCATGGCAATGCCGAGCCACTCGCGCGCGGACGGGCGTTCGGCCAGGAACAGGTAGGCAAACACGGCCACCAGCACCAGGCTGAACTTGTCCACCGGCGCGACTTTCGAAGCCGGGCCCAGCTTCAGCGCCCGGAAGTAACACACCCAGGACGCTCCGGTCGCCAGTCCCGAGAGCGTCAGGAACAGCAGCGTGCGCGATCCCAGCTCCAGCGGGTTGCGCCACTTGTCCGTGATCCAGACGAAGCACCCCAGTACGCCGATGATGACGCCGGTTCGAACCAGCGTGGCCAGGTCGGAATCCACTGCCTGCAGGCCGAGCTTGGCAAACACCGCAGTCAGTGCCGCAAACACCGCCGACAGCAAAGCCCAGCCGAACCACGACCAAGAGTCGGTCACGGCGCTCAGCAGGGCGCTGCCGCGCCGGGAGTGGTCGCGCTGCCGGAAAACCAGCGATCGACGTGGGCCACCGCCTCCTCGAGCGAGGACAGCGTCATGCAGGCCGATTCGAACTCGTAGCTCTTCAGGTCCGGCACCACGACGACACCCAGTCCGGCGTCGTGCGCGGCCCGGGCTCCGTGATCGCTGTCCTCGAAGGCCAGGCATTGCGCCGCCGGTACCCCGAGCCGCGCGGCGGCCAGCAGGTACACCGCCGGGTCGGGCTTGCTGCGTGACACTTCATCGCCGCCGGCGAGCGCCTGGAAGTAATCAAGCACGCCGACCTTCGCCAGTCGGCGGCGGACTTCATCCACATGGGTGGACGACGCCACCGCACACGGCACGCCGCGCGCCCGCAGCAGCTCCAGCAGCCGCAGCGCTCCGGGCTTGAGCGGGAACACCACGCCCTGCTGGGCGGCCAGCCTGGCGCGCGCCCGATCGCGCACCCGTTGAAAGCTCCCCGGCCCGCCCAGCAGCTGGCTGAGCATCGCGGTCGACTCCTGTGCGCCGCGGCCCACCACCAGTAGAAAATCCGGCTCGGCCAGCCGCAGCCGCTCCTCGCGCGCGGCCATCAGCCACGCCTGCATGATGACACGCTCGGAGTCGAGCAGCAGGCCATCCATGTCGAAGATCGCCGCCGTGAATGGCGTCACGGGCGCGATTCGCGCACGGCCACCCGCAGCGTCTTTTCAAGTCGCACGGCGTCGAGCACGCCGCGATAATAATTGGCGAGCCGGTCGGTCTGCGCGTAGCCCTGCTTGCGGTAGAAGGCGATCGCGACCGGGTTATCGGCTCTTGCCTCCACACGAATGCGCTCTATACCGGCCGTGTCGGCGCATTTCTCCAGCCACCCGACCAGTCGTGCCGCGATGCCGCGCTTGCGTTGCGTCGGATGCACCGCCAGCAGCGCCAGATGGGCGGTGCGCTCACCGTAGTGCATGATTCCAAACGCAGCCACGCCACCCGACAGGTGAACGACGGCAACATTGGTCGATGCGTCCGCGATCGCAGCCGCGATGCGAGCAGTGGTCCAACTCCAGCCCAGCCCATGCTCAATGTACTCGCGCGACATGTCGGCGATGGCGAGCGCCTCGGCGGCGGTTGCCAGTCGTATGCCAGGCAGGAACATCACGCTCCCCGAACGATGCTGCGCACTTTAGATGATCACTCCCTACGGCTCGTAGATGACGTAGATCTTCTGCGTCGGCGCAACCACCTCCCAGGTGCCGACGAAGCCCCTGGGCACCACCAGGTTGTCGCCCGCCGACACGGTCACGGCGTTGCCATGCGCGTCGGTGATGATGCTGCTGCCGTGCAGGATCTGGCAAAACTCCTCCTCGGTATAGGCGATGCGCCACTTGCCGACCTCGCTGCTCCACAGTCCGGCGAAGAATTTGCCGCTGCTGTCGGCGTAATGTTTCCACACGCACTGTCTGGGATTGCCGGCTATCAGCTTTTCACTGGGCAGGAAATACTCTTCCGTCGGCGCGCCCGGGGATTCGAACTTAACCAGGCGTTGCGGATTCAGCTGTCGACTCGCCATCGTCGTTGTGCGCTGCATTGCTTGGCGCCATTGTACGCACAAGCGGGTGATCGCGAAATGCGTGCAGCAGCAGCGTCGCCGCCGCCTTGTCCGCGGCGCTGGCGGCTGAATCCTCGATCGCCCGCAGCAGCTGATCGATCGCGACCGCAACGCTCGGGCAGCTGTGCGCTGCCGGCAGCGTAGCGGATGCTGCCGCGGATGATCGGCCCCGATCCTGACGCAGCTGCATCACCAGCGGCGCAGCCGCCCTGCCCTCCACGACATCCACACCGGCAGCGGTGATAGTGCCCATGCCGCCACCGACGCCGCCCTGGCCCCTGTTAGCGCGCCAGTGAATCAGGCCGTGATCGGCCAGTTGCCCGGCGATACTCTGGATCTCATGCTCGTTGACCTTGCCATCGAAGTCAGACGGCATAAGGCCGATCAGCCGCTCCTTGCGTCGCCGGTAGTAGGTTTCCAGCAGCATTCCGCGAAGCTCGGCGTCTGGCATCGGATCAGCTGCGCTTCGAGCGGCGCTTCGGCCGCAGCGCGGCGCTGACGGCCGCTGCAGGCCTGGCCAGCGGCGGCGGGGCCGCCAGCATCAATTCGATCTGCTCGATCGGCAGCGGCCGCGAATACAGGTAACCCTGCAGCTGCGCGCAGTGCAGCTCGCGCAGCTTGGCGAGCTGCTCGTTGGTCTCCACGCCCTCGGCCACGGTGAGCAGCCCGAAGGCCGCCGCCAGTCCGATGATGCTCGTGGTCAGCGCCACGCTGGCCTGGTCGAGCGGCAGCCCGCTGATGAACGAGCGGTCGATCTTCAGCATGTCCAACGGCAGCGTCGCGAGCAGTCCAAGAAACGAATAGCCGGTGCCAAAATCATCGAGCGCCACCCGTATCCCGGCCGCGCGCAGCACCTGCAGCTTGCGGCTGGTGGTATCGATGTCCTGCAACAGGCTGGACTCGGTGATCTCGATGTCCATGCCATAGCCGGCGCCGTTCAACCCATCAATGGCGCTCAGCACTTCGTCGACAAACGCGCGTTGCCGCAGCTGCAGCGCCGCAACATTGATCGCAACGCGCACCGGCCCCAGGCCCAGCTCGCGCCAGCGGCGGCAATCCTGCGCCGCCCGCGCCAGCACCCAGCTGCCCACCGGCACGATCAATCCCGAGGACTCCAGCATCGGCAGGAACTGCGCCGGGGGTACCTGGCCATGTTCCGGATCGTTCCAGCGTATCAGCGCCTCCAGCGACTGGATGCGTCCGCTGGCGATGTCCAGCTGCGGCTGGTAGTGCAGCACGAATTGCTCCTCATCGAGCGCCACCCGCAGCTTGTGTTCCAGCTTCAGGCGCCCGGCGATCTCGCCGTGCATCTGCAACTTGTAGGCCAGGTATTGCTCGCCGCTGTCCTTGGCGCGCTTCAGGGCCGCTTCCGCCTTCTGCACGATGGTATCGGCGCTCTCGCCGTCGTTCGGGTAGCGAGCGATGCCCACCGGGCAGCTGACCCGGATGGCGTGGCCTTCGATGTCGAACGGTTTGCCGAACACGGCGCTGCCGAGCATCGCGGCAATGTTTTCCGCCGAGGCGCTCGGGCCCGGCTCCACCATCACGAAAGTGCCGCCGCCAAGATAGCCGACTCGCTCCTCGCTCTCGGTATTGCGTTTCAGCCGCTCCGCGACCTGCCGCAGCAGTACATCCCCGACACGCCGGCCGAAGCTGTCGTTGATGTTGGACAGGCCATGGATGTCGAACGCGGCCACGGTCAGCACCTTGAGCGGCTCCAGCCGATCGCGCAGCGATGCGTCCAGGCGCTCATAGAACAGCGCCCGTTTGGCAAGACCGGCCAGCGAGTCAAATGACGCCAGGTACTCGGCAACGCCCGCGCTCTCCTCGTGCTCGAGCGCCAGCGCCAGCGTGGCGCGGATGTCCTGCAGCAGCAGGATCTCCTCGTCGCGCACCAGGTTCGCGGTTCGCGACGCCAGCATCAGGGCGCCGCGCCGCCAGCTGCCCAGAACCAGCGGTATCACCACCAATGACTTGTAGCCCAGCTCGGCCAGCGCCTGGTGGTTGATGATGGTCGGGCCGGTATGTGCCAGGTCGTTGCACACCGTGAGCTCGCCGGTGCGCAGCGCCCGGCTGGTGAAGCTTGCATCCGGCTGATCGCCGTCACTGAGCGGCAGCGGTTGATTTTCCGGGCCGTCCAGCGCCGAGCCGGAGGTGAACAGCGGTCGTGCACTGCGCCCGTCCCAGTCGACGATCCACAGCGAGGCATACTCGTAGCCGCCGATCTCGGTGGCGACACGGCAGGCCTCGCGCAGCAGGTCATCGCGATCGCGAATGCGCAGCACCGCGGCATTGATGCTGCTCTGCATGCGCACCACGCGCGTGTAATGCGCCATCTGCTCTTCCATCTGCCGGCGCTCGGTGATGTCGCGCGCCAGCGCAATCAGGTAGCCGCGATGACCGTACTCGACGTAGCTGGTGCTGAATTCGACCGGGAAGCACTGCTGGTCCTTGCAGCGGTAGACGCCCTCGCGCAGCAGCGCCGCCGTACTCTGCGCGGCATGCACGCGTTCCGGCCAGGGTTGATCTGGACCGGTCGATGAGATGTCGGCGGCGCTCAGCCGCAACAACTCCTCGCGCGTATAGCCCAGTCGCACCGCCGCGGTGTCGTTGACATCCACCAGGCGGCCGCTGATTGCATCGGCGATCCAGATCAGGTCGCGGGTCTTGTCGAACAGGTGCCAGAACAGCTGCAGCTTGCCCTGGGCGCGCTCACTGTCTGCGCGCGCGCGCAGTGCCGCGATGCCATAGCTCAGGTTCTCGGCAAGTTCAGTCAGCAACCTGAGCTGGACGGGTTCGAACGCGTCGCTGCGATCGGAGCAGATATTGAGCGCACCGACGGTCCCGGTATCGAGCACCAGCGGCAGCGCGACGCTGGCCGCATAGCCGCGCTCCAGCGCTTGCTGCAGCTGTCCGGCATCGGCGCCCGCGGCAGCCGCAACGCTCACCGGCCTGCCCGCATCATGCTGCGCGAATCCGACCCAGGCCAGCGGATAAGCGCCAATATCGACAATCACCCGGCAAATGCTGGCCAGCAGCGCCGCTTCGTCCGACGCGCGGATGAGCTCGCGATTACAGTCGCTCAACATCAGCAGGTTGCGATTCGCCTGGCCGGAAGCGTCATCGCCGTGGCGGCGGCTGGCGCCGATTTCGCATAGCGCCACCACGCGCCCGGCCGCATCCCTGATCGCATAGACGCTCAGGCGCACCGGCAACTCGGAGCCGTCGCGCGCCAGCAACAGCGTGTCGATCACCGCGGCGCGCGCACCGCCGAGCACGCGTCTGGTCAGCGCCTGATGCTCCGGGCGCAGCCGCGCGGCGATGATCTGTGCAATCGGCTGTCCGCTGAGCTCCGGGGCTGCGTATCCGAGCAGCTCCGCGGCGGCCTCATTGCAGTCGGTGATGACGCCATCGACGCCATACACGACCACAATGTCCGCGCTCGTCGTCAAACTCACCCCTGGGTTCGCCGTTCGTCTCACTGCCGGAGACGACTGCCGTGCCTGGCTGATCCCTGGGCGCAGCGCGTCCGACTTGGGACTCGGCGCTGGATGATCCAGAGATTCAAGGCTGCGCGTCTACACCATGGCCCATAACTAAGTGTTTGTCACCTGTCATGTTTTACAGGATGTGACGCGGTCGGCGTAGCTGCATCCTTGTGTATTGTTTTCAAAGTAACCGTTCATGGCGGTCGCGCCGCGGGTTGCACGGCGGGAACGACCTTGCGGGTATTGAGCGTATGATTGTCGAGTCAGCGTGCGCGGTCCGCGACCGGGTGGCCGATGCAAAGTGAGGCACTACGTATCCAAGCGACGATTGCTGCGCTGGCAGCGATCAACGCCGATGCCGAACGCGTTGCCGCAGCGGCCGCCGCCAGCTGGTACGAAATCCACGCCGCGTTGGCACCGGTCATCGGCCCGGGGGGTGCCGCCGCACTCTACCGGCGGGCACTGCATTTGATCTGTGGAGCCTACCCCTGGCTGACGGCTGCGCGTGAGGATCCGCTGCGCGCCGGGGAATTTGCTGCGTTGCAGCTACTGCTGTCGGAGCAGGCCAGTGCGCAAGTCGTGGCCGCCAACGGTGCCCTGCTGCAAACTTTCTACGATCTGCTGAGCAGCCTGGTCGGTGTATCGCTCACCGAGCGGCTGCTACGATCGGTTCGCACCGACCCGGGTGCTTCCGCCCAAACGGACCCATTGCGATGACCGAACACAAAGCCACCATCCGTCGTCTTGCCACCGGCGTCCCAGGTCTGGACGTGGTGCTGGGCGGCGGCCTGCCGGAATTCTCCTTCAATCTCATTGCCGGTCCGCCCGGCAGCGGCAAGACCACGCTGGCGCACCAGATGATGTTCGCGCTGGCGACGCGCGAGCGTCCGGCGCTGTATTTCACGGTACTGGGCGAACCGCCGCTCAAGATGCTGCGCTACCAGCAGCAATTCGCGTTCTTCGATACCGAACAGGTGAACAGCGCGATCCGCTTCATCAACCTCGCCGACGACACCGTCACCGGGGATCTGGATCGTGTGCTGGGGCGGATCGTCGGCGAGGTGAAAGCCTACGGACCCGGGGTGGTATTCGTGGACTCGTTCCGCTCGGTGATGCTCGCCGGGCAGCTCGAGGGCAAGCCATACATGGGCCTGCAGCATTTCATCCAGCAGTTGGGCATGGTGATGACGAGCTGGCAGGCCACCAGCTTCCTGATCGGGGAGTACCCGGAGCAGATTGATTCGAACCCGGTGTTCACGGTCGCCGATGGGCTCATCTGGCTGCGGCAGAGCCAGCAGAGCAATTCGGTAGTGCGAAAAATGGAAATCATGAAGATGCGCGGACAGCGCACCTTGCCCGGGCTGCACACGTTCCGCATCAGCAGCGCGGGAATCCAGGTGTTTGCGCCGATGCCTGATGTCGCCACGGCCGAGGCGCCGGCAGCGCCGGTCACCAAGGGGCGTTTGCGCATGGGGGTGCCGGAACTCGACCACATGATGGGCGGTGGGCTGCCGCGCGGTTACTCGCTGCTGGTCGCGGGGCCGTCCGGATCGGGCAAGAGCATCCTCGCATCGGCGTTCCTGATCGAAGGCGCACGCGCAGGCGAGACCGGTGTCATTGCCGCCTTCGAACAGCGCTCGAGCGTGGCGCGCGGTCGTGTGCTGGCCGAATTGATCGATGCCGGGCGTATCGGCGTGGTCGATACCCGGGCACCGGACCTGTCGGTCGACGAGATCGCAAGGCTGCTGATCACCGAAATCCAACGCCTGCAGGCGAGCCGCGTCGTCATCGACTCGCTGTCGGGTTTCGAGCTGGCGTTGGCCCCCACATTCCGTAATGAGTTTCGCGAGTCGCTGGCGCGCCTGGTGGCATCGCTCGCCGCCACCGGCGCCTCGGTGTTGATGACTTCCGAACTGGAAGACCGCTATACCGATCTGCGCTTCAGCCCCTATGGCACGGCCTTCATGACCGACGCGATCATCGTGCAGCGCTACATCGAACTGGACAGCCGGTTGCGACGGATCCTGGCGGTGGTGAAACTGCGGGCCAGCGTGCATTCCAATGAGCTGCGCCTGTTCCACATCGACGATCAGGGCATTCGCATCGGTGAGATGGTGCCGGGCCTTGAAGGACTGCTGGGCGGGCAGCCGCGCCAGCAGCAGAGCAAGCACGGCTCCGGCGCCAGTGACGACGATGGCTGAGCCGTCCGGTGCGGACGCCGCGGCATGGAGCGGGCATCCCACCAGCGCCGATGTGGCAGCGGCCGAGCAGGCCGTGGCGTTGCTGCATCAGCAAGCCGAGCAGCTGCGCGCAGACATCGCCGGCTCGCGCCGCAAGCTTGAGGACGTGCAGCGCGAGTTCGACGCGACGCGCGCGGCGCAACTGCTGGAGGCCAATGAGCAGCTGGTGCTGGCCGCGCTGCAGGCCGAGAGCATCGCCGAGGCGGCCACCGGGCACCTGGACGAGCTGGCCCGCGCCAGCCAGCGCGACGCGCTGACCGACACGCCCAACCGCGCGTTGATGCTCGACCGTCTGGAAAACGCCATTGCCATGGCACGACGCCATGTCACGCGACTGGCGGTGTTGTTTCTCGATCTCGATCAGTTCAAGCAGATCAACGACACCCACGGCCATGCGGTCGGCGATGAAGTGCTGCAACTGGTCGCTCGTCGCCTGGAGTCGGTGCTTCGGGCCTCGGACACCGTCAGCCGCCACGGCGGCGACGAATTTCTGATGCTGGTCGGCGAGATCTCCCAGGCATCGGATGCCGCCGTGATCGCCTCAAAGGTCCTGGCCGCCCTGGAGGCCCCCGGTCGTGTCGGCGACCATCTGCTGCGACTGTCGGGGAGCGTCGGCATCGCCACCTTCCCGGACGACGGCGAGGACGCCGCGACCCTGATCAGCCGCGCCGACGCCGCGATGTACCGCTCCAAGCGACGCAGAAGCGGCGGATTCGAGTTTCACCACGACGAGCAGTCGCCCCTACCGAGCGCCGCGCCGGCTGCGGTCGACGCCCCGCAGGCACCGCAGGCGCCGGTGGCCCGCCACGAATCAGCACTCGCCGAGCAGCGGCCGCAGCTGCGCGAGCTGCGAGAAGCCAACGAGCAATTGGTGATCGCAGCGCTCACCGCACAGCAACTGGAGTCGCAGACCGAACAGGCGTATACGCGCCAGATGAGGTTCCTGGCGATGGTGGCCCATGAGCTGCGCAACCCGCTGATCCCGATTCAAACCGCGGCCGGATTGCTCAACCGCGCATTGAGCGACGAGCCACTGCTGGCGCAGCTGCAGGCGGCGATCAAGCGCCAGGTGGCGCTGGTGTCCCGGCTGGTGGATGATCTGCTGGACGGATCGCGGGTAAGCGCAGGCAAGTTCCGGCTTGAGCGCAGCATGGTGGAGATGACCGGCATCCTGAGCCTTGCCGTGGAGACCTGCCGCCCCGCGATCGAGGCGCGCTCACAGAGATTGACGGTCAATCTGGCGCCGGCACCGCTGCTGGTGCTCGGCGATGCCTTGCGATTGGGCCAGATCGTCAGCAACCTGCTCGACAACGCCTCCAAGTACACCCCAAAGGGCGGAGCGATCCGCCTCAGCGCGGTACTGCTGGACGGCGCGTTGCGGATCACCGTCTCCGACAACGGCATCGGAATCACCGCGGACACGCTGCCGAATATCTTCGAGCTGTTCACGCAGGACGCGCGCGCAGTCGCCCTGTACGACGGCGGCCTGGGCATCGGGCTGGCGGTGGTTCGCGACCTGGTGGAGGCGCACGGCGGCACGGTCATGGCCAGCAGCGCCGGGCACAACCTCGGCAGCGACTTTGTCCTCACGCTGCCGATCGGCGCCGCGTCCTGACCGGATCTTCATCCTGACGCGATCTTCACAAGGATTGGGTGACCATGGTTACGAACAAGCCGGCGCCGATCATGCGAGTGGTGTCGTTCTATCACAAGGTCAGCGGCCTGTTTCATGCCCGTCATCTGATGTCATCCGACGCCAAGTCGATTGCGCTCAATACGCCACACGATCACATCGCCATCGATGGCGATCACTACGATCGGCTGTCGCAGCGCATCGACACCAGTACCGGCAAAGTGATCGATCTGCTGCCAGAGCAGCCCAGTGCCGATCACGAGTGGAACGCGACCGATCGGCGCTGGCAGATCAAGCCCGAAGTCGTGGCCAGGGAGGAATCGCGTCGCCACGCGCTGCTGCGCATCACGCAGCTGGAGATGTCCGGCGTGCGCTCGCTGCGCGAGCTGGCGTTGGGCGAGGCCAAGGCGGCGGATCGGCTGCGGGCGCTCGATACCGAGATCGCAGCGCTGCGCAAAACTCTCGATGACTGAAGCAGCAAGCTCGCGCTGATCGCGCCGCCATTGGCGTCGCGATGGACGTCGCAATCTGGCGACGTGCGGGAGCACGGACAGTTTGCCAGTGCGCGCTTTTGCGTATTAACTGGCCTCGCACTGTAAGGGCAAACCCGTCGTAAGGCGGGGACGCAAAGCCTCCGGTCTTTCTGGTCCGAAAGGGACATGAGATAGCGGGGTTGCCGGACAAGGGCAGCCACCTCATCGCTTCCCCACCGTCAACACTCGTCTCGTCCCGTTCGGGAAGCACCTCGCCGGAGCGCTTTGAAGGGTCTTCAACCTTCGAGCAGCGAGGCGAGTGACATGAGCAGCGGCGGACGGCGGACAGATTGGAGCTGGCTCTCACAGGGCCTGGCCGTCGCAGGCTTGAGCGTCGCGCTCGCGGGCTGCGGAGGCATGAGCGATGCGGGCGACGCCAGCGCCACCGATGCGAGCAGCACCACTCCGGCGAGCGTCGCGACCAATAATCGCGCGGGCAGTCATGCGGCGGTGGCGTCCGCCAGCGGCACCATGATTCCCGCAGCCAGCCAGATCGCCGACAGCGCGCTGAACGTGTGGACCGTCAGCGGTGGCGTGATTTCGAAGAGCGGTTCAGCCGCAGGCTACTCCGCCAACGTCGTGCTGCTGCTGTACATTGACGGCACCATCTACCAGGAGAACAACTCCTGCCTGTGGTGGAGCTGGAATGGCCACACCTGGGTGTCGAGCGACAATCCGGCTCCCGGCACCACCCCGGCCTGTCCGGCCAGTACCGCCGCCAGCAGTACCAGCTCCAGCGGCTCGAGCAGCTCCGGTGGTAGCGGCGCGACCGCGTCCGCCAGCGGCACCATGATCCCCTCGGCGACCCGGATCCTGGATGCTGCCCTGAACGTGTGGACCGTCACCGGCGGCGTGATCTCGCAGGACGGAGCGAACGCCGGCTACTCGGCCCGCGTCGTGCTGCTGCTGTACTTCGGCGGCACCATCTACCAGCAGAACAAGTCCTGCCTGTGGTGGAGCTGGAACGGCAGCACCTGGGTGTCGAGCGCCAATCCGGCCCCCAGCATCACCCCGGCGTGTTCCAGTGCGGTGGCGGCCAGCGCGGTTCCGGCCGGCGCCCCGGTGGCCTCGAACTCCACCACCACCCCCACCGGCAACTTCGGCATCCAGGTGCAGGGCGACAGGTTCGTCAGCGCCGCGGACGGCAGCACGGTGCAGATCGTAGGCACCAACATCTCCGGTCTTGAGACCGGCTCGGACTCGCGCTGGGCTT
>Ga0302324_100007631_pt1 | contig 22964 bp, 19 predicted proteins | sample Palsa_T0_1_FD_201949 | JGI IMG/M metagenome (GOLD analysis project Ga0302324, IMG submission 201949) | Peat permafrost microbial communities from Stordalen Mire near Abisko, Sweden - Palsa_T0_1 | ecosystem: Environmental > Terrestrial > Soil > Palsa > Peat permafrost | place: Sweden: Abisko...
GGGGAAACCGCACCCAGACGACCGGGTTGAACAGGATCTTTCCCCAATCGTTGGGAACGAAGGCGCCGTGTTGCACGGCGTAGCCCACCGGCACCTGCATCCAACTGTTATTGACCATGATCCAGAACGCAGAAAACGTGGTGCCGAGTGCCACCATTGCGGTGGAGAACAAGTAGAGCCACGGTGGAACGCGCGAACGACCGAACAGGAGCACCCCGAAGAAACTCGCCTCCAGATAAAAGGCGGTGAAAGTTTCGTAGGACAGGAGTACTCCTTGGATCCCACCCGACATGCGGGAAAATTCGCTCCAGTTGGTGCCGAATTCAAATGCCATCACGATGCCGGATACGACACCAAGGCCGAACGCAACACCAAAGATCTTGAGCCAGAATTCGAACACCAACCGGTAGGCCGGGCGGCCAGTTGCGAGATGCAAGGCCTCAAGCAAGGTCAGCCACGCGGCCAGTCCGATTGTGAACGATGGAAAGATGATATGGAACGAAATGGTGAATGCGAACTGCAGCCGCGACAGGAGAATTGCGGTGATGTTCATGGCAACCTCGCTAACGCCACAGATTCGTCTCTGCGAGTTCAACGATGTCATTCGCCCTGCCACTCAACACGGCTTTGATCATGTAAAGGGTGAAGCCCTTTGCCATCTCCGCCGTGACGGACGGCGGCATGGTCAGTTCTGTGCGGTTCACGACGGCATCGACAAGGACAGGACCGTCGTGGGCCAGGGCAGCGGCGATGCCGGCCTCGACATCCGCCGGGCTTTCAAGCCTGATGCCGCGGATGCCGACGGCCTCTGCCATGGCTGCAAAGTTGGGGTTTGCTAGCTCCGTCCCGGTGTTGATGAAGCCAGCCGACTTTTGCTCTAGTTCGATGAATCCGAGCGCGCCATTGTTGAAAACAACGACTTTGACCGGCAGATGAAGCTGCGCGAGACTGAGGAAATCCCCCATCAACATGCTGAACCCGCCATCGCCCGAGAGCGAAATAACCTGCCGGTTCGAAAATGCAGCCTGCGCGCCAATCGCCTGCGCCATCGCGTTGGCCATGGAACCGTGCCAGAACGACCCGATCAACCGACGCTTACCGTTCATCGCTAGGTAGCGGGCGGCCCACACCGTTGGCAGACCAACATCGCAGGTGAATATCGCATCCGCGGCGGCTTGCTGATTGAGAGCCTGCACGACCTGCTGCGGATGAAGCAGATGCTTCCCAGTCCGGCCGACCGCCAGATCGTCCAGCCCCTTGCGTGCTTTGGCGTAGTGCTCACGCGCCTGGGATAGGTGCGCGCCGTCGCGATTTGCGGCCAGCAACGGCAGCAGAGCGGCGAGCGTGGCCTTCACGTCGCCAACGACACCGAGATCGACCGCGGCTCGGCGCCCGATGTTCTCCGCGCGAATGTCAATCTGGACGATCGTAACGCCCGGGCGTTGCGGGTAGAATTGCCGATAAGGAAAGTCGGTGCCGAGCATCAGCAGGACGTCGCAGTCGAGCATCGCGTAGTAGCCGGACGAAAAGCCGATCAGGCCAGTCATGCCGACGTCGTAGGGGTTATCCCATTCGACGTGTTCCTTCCCGCGCAGGGCGTGCACCATCGGCGCTTGCAGGCGTTCGCCCAACGCCAGAAGTTCATCGTGCGCGCCCTGGCAGCCCGAGCCACACAGGATCGTAATGCGAGTTTCGCGGTTGAGCAGTTCCGCCACCCTGTCGAGTTCCCGCCGGGTCGGGGTAATAATCGGCATCGCCGGCAGCAGTCCGGCGATCTTCGGCACACGGAAATCGGATACGGCCTGAAGCGCAACGTCGCCAGGCATCGTCACCACGGAGACGCCACGCTTGCCAACCGCCTCGCGAATTGCCACCTCGAGGGTGCGCGGCATTTGATGCGGGGAGGAAATCAGTTCACAATAGTGACTGCATTCCCTGAACAGGCTCTCCGGATGGGTCTCCTGGAAATATCCCGCGCCGATCTCGGGGGATGGAATTTGTGCGGCGATCGCAAGAACCGGCACACGCGACCGGTGGCAATCGAACAGGCCGTTGATAAGATGCAGGTTGCCGGGCCCGCAACTTCCAGCGCAAACTGCAAGCTCGCCAGTCAAATGCGCCTCGGCGCCCGCCGCAAAAGCGGCGACTTCTTCGTGTCTGACGTGGATCCACTCGATTTTTCTCTGTCGCCGCAATGAATCAGTCAGGCCGTTCAAACTGTCGCCAACGACGCCATAGATCCGTTTAACGCCTGCGGCAGCCAAAATTTCTGCGAAGTGGTCGGCTACGGTTTGTGCCATCGAATCGGATCCTTCATTGGAAGGGTGGTGTCGGTTGCCGCGGATTGCAGAAGCGTCCGTCGCGAATTACCCGCTTTCTCCCGGTCCGGTCTTTCATCTCTTGCATACAGTTTGTACGGAAATATCGACACCGGGCCTGCTTGGGCGACGAATGCGACCTGACGTGAGCTACATCTGCCGTCCGCTCGTCCAAGGGCTATGCCACAAGGGGGAGAACTGTCCTGTGGAAACCCTTTAGGGCCAATCACGCCGAGCTGCACACGTATCGTCCGTGCACCAAAGCGCGCTTCGCTTGGGCAGCATCCTCGCCGGCGATCGGTAATAAGATCAGTCTGTGTGGGAGCGAATACTTACTATTCGGCGGACACTTTCCGTGCGCCGATTGAGTGGTGGTTCCGCGATCGCCTGTGTCATTTGCCGAACTTGCGAAGTGGCCTCGCAGCCGGAGCACTGAAAAGTCGATATGGGCACGTACTTCAGGCAGAGATCGCCGAACCTGGGGCGAAATCACATGCATGGGCGGAGTCCGATGGTTTGCGCGGCCGTTTGGAAGCGGGGTTGATCTCGCATTCGATTACGCATCGGAAGAGTGTCTCCCGAACGGCGGCCCCTAATACAAAGAACAGCGTGACCGTCCAATCCCGACCAGGCTCGGAACACTATCACTGCATCCAAGCTTAACCACGAGGATGAGGAGTGAAATCGATGAAGACGATCTCAATCACGACCGGTGCCGTTCTGTTGTTTGCGACGGCGAGTTCCTTGGCCTACGCGCAAGGCACCTCGAGCGTCGCCTGCCCCGATCAGCAGATGATGGCGTCCACCGCTGGCACCAGTGCAAATCCACCGCAAAAGACGGAAAGCGAATCGGTGGGTGATCACGGGCCGTCCTGGCAAGCTCAAAAGGCGGGTGACGGTGGCAGCGAATCGGTGGGTGATCGCGGGCCGTCCTTCCAAGCGCAAAAGGCAGGTGACGGCGGCAGCGAATCGGTAGGTGATCGCGGGCCGTCCTATCAAGCGCAAAAGACGGAAAGTGAATCGGTTGGTGACCATGGGCCGTCCTGGCAGGCGCAAAAGGCGGGTTTCGCCGTACCCTGCAAGAAGTAGCCTCGCCGACCACCTAGCCGACAACAATGCAAATGGGGGTACGAACGGCCCTCCATTTGCACGCCGGCGATCTCCGCCGCATCCGCGGCCGCCCATCACCTCTTCAATCCGGCGCAGTGCGGCAGTCGGCGTCCCGATCGTCCCTGCCCGGTGGTCTTCTCAACTCCCCCGGATGGCCACTGCTAGGTCAGACACCAAGTGATGTCGATCCATCAGCACCGCCAAGTAGTCGTGCCGGGGCCGTAGCCCAACGGAGCCTGCCACCATGCGAAATCGTTTCTGGTCGGTCACGCTGTCCGGTCTCATCCTCGTCGCCGGACTACCGCTCGTGGCGCCGCAGCCGGTGGCGGCACAGCAAATGCAGATGATGCCCCCGAGCCAGGCTGAGCTGATACGTGGCCTGTTGCCGACCGTGGTCAACATAACTTCGGTCATCATGCCCACGCCCGCCACTGCAGCAATGAACGCCGCCGCTTCGAGCGGCAAGGATTCGGATCGACCGAAGACATTCCTGGGCTCCGGCCTCGTCATCGACCCGAGCGGCGTGATCCTGACCAATAATCACGTCGTTGCCGGTGCCTACGACATCCGCGTAATGTTTTCCGACGGCGTTCGCGTACCCGGCAGGATTCTCGCGACGGCGTCCATCACCGACCTTGCCCTCGTTAAGGTCGATATAAATCATCCGCTTGCCGCGGTGCACTGGGCGGACAGTGACAAGGTGCAGATTGGGGATCCGGTCTTCGCCATAGGCAACCCACTCGGCCTCGGCCTTTCAGTTACCTCCGGCATCGTCAGCGCGCTAAACCGGAATCTGATGGATACACCGTACGACGACTTCATCCAGACCGATGCCGCAATCAACCACGGCAATTCCGGTGGCCCACTGTTCGATCGGAACGGCGCGGTGATCGGCGTCGACACCGCGATCATTTCACCGACGACCGGGTCGGCCGGCCTGGGGTTCGCCATTCCGTCGAACATCGCACGGTTTATCGCTGATCGACTGATGCGGGATGGCCAGACCCGCCCAGGCTATCTCGGCTTCAAGATCGAGACGGTGACGCCCGACGTGGCCGCGGCGCTCGACATGCCGCAGGCTATTGGCTCGATCATTGACAGTGTGCAAGCAGGTGGACCGGCCGCGGCGGCGGGATTGCAGGTGGGCGACGTGATCCTACGCTACGACAACGAGACTCCGTCGGATGAGCGCGCCCTGCTGCGGAACATCGCCGAATCAACCATCGGGCGGCCGGTGCCGGTGACCTTGCTTCGCGCCGGTCGCGGACTCACGTTGCAGGTCACGCCGGCTGCTTGGCCGGAAACACGTGTCATGTCCGGCGAGACACCCAAACTGTCCATAATGGTGCCAGCCAATCTCGGCCTGAACCTGCGCGTCCTCACGGCGGACCTGCGCGCCCAATACGGGCTGCGCATGCAACAGCCTGGCGTGTTGATAGGCGGCGTCGTCGCGGGCACCGACGCGTATGAGCGGGGGTTAGAGTCAGGCGACGTGATCCTGCGCGTACAGGGTACTGATGTGCACTCGCCGCAGGAGATTCAGGCGGTGCTGGATGTCGCGCGGGCCGAGCACAAGGCGTTCATCCTGGCGTTGGTGTTGCCGAAGGTCCAGCAGCCTCCCGGACCACAGTGGATGGCCCTCAAAATTCTAGATGGTGTTGACGCGGGGAACCAATCAGCGCGGCAGTGAAGTGAGCCAATGCCTTGCGCGGCGGTTTCGCCATGCCGCATCGGCGGCGATGAGACGGCGAGCGCGCATAACGGGCGCAGCGAACGTGCCGCATCGGGCATCAGTGTCTCGGGGGTCGTATCCAACCGGGCTTATCGGCTGATCCGGCGATCCCCTCAGAGTCCAATCCTGATATGTTTCGCGTCTTTGCCGGAGACCGTCCAGAACCTGGGGTTACTCACGCCGCGTCGCTGGAACGGACGGCGGGTCCACCACTCGGCGACAGCGTGATCCCGCTCAAGTGTTTCATTGGCTGTATTGATCGGATTCGCCTCGGTCGTGGTGATCGACGACGATCTCGGCCGCTCGGGATCAAGCCTCGTCGAGCGTCCAGGCTTCCGGAAGCCGGTGGCGTCGGTGTGCTCTGGCTCGATCGGCGCCGTGTTTTGCATCGAAGCATCGCGCCTTACTCGGAGCGGACGCTCACGACCAGTGATGATCTCCACGACGCCGTACATCAACACAGCTTATGTACCGCCTTAACCGCCACCTTAAAGTGTCCGACGGCTCAGACCCAGACGGTCCTGCCCGGATGGATACGACCCTTTCACGAGGATGGCGTGATCTAACCGAATTCGCCGTTTCACGTCGTGCTCGATCGTGGGGTGGAGGAACGCTTTTCGGTCCTGGGGATCATGGCAGCGACTACCCAATGCGCTGAATTCAGCAATCGATGGCAACTTTCAACAGTTTTGGAGAAGTGCCGCGACGATGACGACGGTATGGTTAATCAACCTACTTCAATTCTGTACCCAGGTCGCTGCTCAGGCCAAAGAATGTTCGCGTCCGCAATACTATTTTTGGCAACCCGGCGTGCTTTGCTTGTCGCCTCAGTGATCGAACGTTTGATGAGTGTGCTTTGCGCGAAGGCACACTGAGCGCAGTTATCCCCAGCTCAGGTATATTCATGAGGTCTCATAGCCCGCCATGTCGCGGGGTGAGACCAACCGACAGTATTCACCACAGAGACTCGAACTGCGTCCAGACGGTTGCGCCAAGGGTGGGTTGGGCGAGATTCATTCGGAACGGAACCTATTATGACCCAGCTTGAAAAAGTCCTGTACGTGGCGACAACTCACACCACCGGCGGCCGGAACGGAGCCTCCCGCAGCGACGACGGCCGCCTCGAGATCAAGCTGTCGACCCCCGGCACCTCGGGTAGCGGCACTAATCCGGAGCAGTTGCTCGCCGCTGGCTGGTCTGCGTGCCTGATCAGTGCAATGAAGATTGAAGCCGGCAAGATGAAGGTCACTCTTCCGCCAGATGTCGCCGTCGATGCCGAAGTGGCCCTTGGCACAACGCGCGGCATATATGGCTTGGCAGCACGTTTCACCGTCAGCCTGCCGGGTATTACCCCCAAACTCGCTCGGAGCCTGGTGGAGGCCGCGCACCAGATCTGTCCGTACTCCCGCGCCACGAGTGGCAACGTCGAGACTACGATCAACGTAGTCTGAGGAACCTCGGAATAGCCTTCGTCCTGCCCAACTATGGATCTGATCAAGCGCAGCGCCCTTGCATCCGCGAAGTCCGCTGAGTTGTAGCAACTGACCGCGTTGGTCTGGATCGGAATTCATTTTGACACCACTCAAATTGGCAACATGTCGCTCAGAATAATTACCTGACTGTGTCCGAACATAGTAATCGGCGGCAAGCTGCGGCAATTCCGGAAAAGTGCCGCCCTGACGCCGAAAGTAGTCTCCGCATCGCAGGTGGATCCTCGATCTGGCGTCTTACAACTTTCGGGCGGTGCAGCGGATGCTACTCTTCATCATCGCTTATATGGCAGGCTTGCTAACCATTGCCGCACCTTGCATTTGGCCAATCCTGCCGTTCGTCCTGGGGCGCGCCGACGAACCGTTCCATCGAGGCGGGTTGCCTATGCTTGTTGGGTTGGCGGTCGCATTTGCCGCAACGGCAAGCCTTGCCGCGTTAGGCGGGGGCTGGGCTGTACATGCGAACCACTACGGCAGAACCGTCGCGCTGGCGTTTGTGACGATGTTCGGATTGACGATGATCGTACCAAGTCTGGCGGAACGTATGACCAGGCCGATCGTAACAATCGGCTCTCGGCTTTTGCGTAGGACGGGTCAGCGTGCAATATCCAAGCGTACGGTGGCGACTTCGATGCTGGTCGGCGTCGCGACTGGATTGGTATGGGCGCCGTGCGCCGGTCCGGTGTTGGGGGTGATCCTCACGACTGCAGCATTACAAGGTCCCAGTATTAAGACGTCGTTTCTGCTCTTCGCATATGGATTGGGAGCGGCGACGTCACTTGCCGCCGGCTTGCTGTTCATCGGGCGTCTTCTTGTCCTTGTTAAGCAATCGGCGCGATGCGGGGATTACCTTCGACGTATCCTTGGTGCCGCCGTGGTGGCCGGCGCCGCGACGATCTGGCTCGGATTCGATCCGGGCGCACTCACCATTCTTTCCTCAGCCAGGGCGTACAGTCTCGAACAGGATCTTCTTTCCGCGCTGCCGAAGGGGCCGCGCCTGGCCATGAGCTCGGCCGCGTACGCCGCCCCGGACCCGTACGTGTCCGGACCGCTGGGTTCACTGCTTGCGGCGCGGCAGTGGCTGAACACGCAGCCGCTGAGCCCTGCGGACGTCCGAGGAAAGGTCGTTTTGGTAAATTTCTGGACTTATTCTTGCATCAACTGCCTACGGATGCTGCCGCATGTCCGGGCCTGGGCGGACAAGTACAAAGACCGCGGACTCGTTGTCATTGGCGTCGAGACACCGGAATTCTCATTCGAAAAAGTGATCGACAACGTCCGTAACGCATTACCCTCGCTCGGCGTCGGTTATCCCGTCGCTATCGACAACGAATTCGATGTTTGGCGAGCATTCGACAACGAGGCATGGCCGGCACTTTACTTTATCGACGTCCAAGGCCGTGTTCGTCATCACGTGTTCGGCGAGGGCGGCTATGATCGATCTGAGAAACTTATCCAACAACTTTTGTCCGAGGCAGATGACACGACCGTATCGGGCGATATCGTAGCCCTCAGCGGTAACGGCCCGGAGGCTGCACCGGACGACGAGGACCTACGCTCACCTGAAACCTATATCGGCTACACAGAGGCCCGAAATTTCGCGTCTCCCGGAGGTGTCCACGAAGATGTCTCCAGTCTCTATCAGACCATAGCTGCACCGCCGCTCAACCGATGGACTCTCGCAGGGACTTGGACGATCGGAGGGGAATTCGCCACGCTGAACAGGACACCTGGCAGCATTACCTATCGTTTTCACGCCCGCGATCTTAACCTCGTCCTGGCTCCTTCCTCTTCAGGCCATTGTATTCGCTTTCGTGTCACGATGGATGGTGCTCCTCCCGGGAAAAACCATGGGGTCGACGTTGACGCCTCGGGTCTGGGATGTGTGCGAGACGCGCGCATGTATCAACTCGTTCGACAGGCAGAGCCGGTTATAGACCGCACCTTCGAGATCGAATTTATCGATCCCGGTGTTGGGGCCTATGACTTCACGTTTGGATAGAATGATCGGTCATTTCGCACGAGCGTTCCCAATGACAGAATTCTCCCACACGAAGTCCAGGTGCTGCCTTCAGGTCGCCGGCATTGGCGGGGCCGGCTGATGCCATCCGCCTCACCTTGGATGGGATTCCCCGACCAACCATCAAACCGAGGAGACACGTCAATGAGTACGAACACTAAATCCGAGACCATCAACCATGATCGCCGCCGCTTGTTCAGCACCGCGGCCATGGCCCTCGCTGCTGCGCGGCTCGGCATGATTGGGTCCGCGAACGCACAATCCGGCAAGGTTGTGGCCCCGATCAGGCCGGGGTCGAACACGTCATTCGCATCACTCCGGCAGATCAATGCTGGGGTCCTGAATGTTGGATACGCCGAAGCAGGGCGTGCCGACGGTCCAGTGGTGGTTTTGTTGCATGGCTGGCCCTACGATATTCACAGCTATGTCGATGTCGTACCATTGCTGGCATCGGCAGGCTACCGGGTGATTGTCCCGTATGTGCGTGGCTGTGGGACGACACGCTTCCTTTCAAGCGCGACATTCCGCAATGGCCAGCAGGCGGCGGTTGCCCTGGATACCATTGCAATGATGGATGCTCTCAAGATCCAGAACGCTGTTATCGGCGGTTTCGATTGGGGAGCACGTACGGCCGACATCGTCGCCGCACTTTGGCCCGAGCGTTGCAAGGCCCTCGTCTCTGTCAGCGGCTATCTGATCGGCAGCCCGGAAGCCAACAAGGTGCCTTTGCCGCCAATGGCCGAGTACCAGTGGTGGTACCAATACTATTTCTCGACGGAACGCGGTGTGCTCGGCTATGAGAAATACCGGCACGATTTTGGAAAGCTTATTTGGCAGACCGCTTCGCCGAGGTGGGAGTTCGAGGATGCGACGTTCGATCGCACGGCGGCGTCCTTCGACAACCCGGACTACGTTGCCATCGTGATCCATAATTACCGCTGGCGGCTCGGCCTGGCTGAAGGCGAGTCGAAATACGATGCTCTGGAGAAGCGGCTTGCCGCAAGTCCGGTCATCAGAGTACCCACCGTCACCCTTGAAGGTGATGCCAATGGCGCGCCGCACGCGGACGGCGACGCCTATCGCAAGATGTTCTCGGGTCAGTACGAGCACCGGATCATCGGTGGCGGCGTGGGTCACAATCTGCCCCAGGAAGCCCCGCAAGCGTTCGCTCAGGCTGTGGTCGACGTTGATCGTTTTTGATCGCCGTTAGCCTGCTTGGCCCCGCGGACCGCCATATACGGTCCGCGGGGCAGCACATTCCAGCCTCCTAAAGGCATGACGCCATGACCACCGTTGCCTGCCTCCACATGACGGTTCTCACGATCACGGCGCATATGCCGCCGACGGAGATCGGTGGCCACTGATGGCGAGCGCATGCGCATCCTCAGTCGGCAGCGTTCGCCACGCCACGCCTGTACTCGGCCATTGGCTTCGTCCTGTCCTGCCCGCACTGCTCTATGGCATCCGCCTCTGGGCCGCCGTCTGCCTGGCGCTGTTTGTGGCGTTCTGGCTGCAGCTCGACAATCCGTACTGGGCCGGCACGACGGCTGCCGTCGTCTGCCAACCTGTGCTCGGCGCATCGCTGCGCAAAGGCTGGTTCCGCCTGGTCGGCACGGTGATCGGTGCCATCGCGGCGGTCGCCCTGAGCGCGTGCTTTCCACAAAGCCGCGCCGGCTTCCTGTTCGGCCTCGCGCTTTGGGGCGGCATCTGCGCGCTTGCCGCGACGCTGTTGCGCAACTTTGCCTCCTACGCCGCCGCCCTTGCCGCGATCACGACCGCTATTATCGCCGGTGACGAACTCGGTTCGGTGGGCGGTATCAACGGCGACGCGTACAACCTCGCTCTCGTTCGCGGAACGGAGATTGGCATCGGGATCATCTGCGCCGGGCTGGTGCTCGCCTTGACCGATTTCGGCGGCGCGCGCCAGCGGCTCGCGACGTTGCTTTCCGGTGTTACGGCCGACATTGCCGTTGGCCTCATGCGTGCGCTGCAACTCACCGGTCCGGCACAGATGGAATCGCGAACGGCACGACGGTCAATGATTGGGCGGGTCGCCGGGCTCGGTAGTGTGATCGACCAAGCATCGGGTGAGATTTCTAGCGTACCATTGCGAACACGGGAATTGCAAGCCGCGGCGGACAGGTTGTTCGTCGCGCTCACGGCATGGCGTTCGATCGCCAACCAACTGGAGCGGACTTCCGGCGCAGCCCGTGAAGCGGCCCAAGTGCAGAACTGCCTGCCGCAGATACTCGCTACGCCCGAAACAATCGGAGACCGGGTGCGCTGGCAGAACGACCTGCCTACAATGCGTGCCGCGATCTGGATCGCGGTGCGCAGGCTGGTGGCGTGCCGCGCCGAAACCCCGTTGTCGCGGCTGCTCTGCGATCGCACCGCCGACGGCCTCCTTGCACTTGGCCGCGCCATTCATAGCGTGCTGGTTCTCAATCATCCCTGGCCGGTACTGACACCATTGCGCGCCGCGCGGCTGCGCGTAGCTGACATGCTGCCCGCGCTGATCAACGCTATGCGCGCGTTTTTGACGATTTGTGCCGCTGAGCTGATTTGGATCTGGACCGCATGGCCAGGCGGAGATGAATTCGTCATATTTACAACGATCGGGATCACGTTATTCGCGCCGCGCGCGGATGCTGCCTACGCCGACGCCAGAAGCTACCTGATCGGCATTTCCTTTGCCGCTGTCTCCGCCGCCTTCATCGCCTTCGCAGTGTTGCCGCGCCAGTCGAGCTTCGTCGGCCTGTGCGCGGTGCTTGGCCTTGTGCTGATACCGGCCGGAGCACTGTCATCACGGCCATGGCAGCAGCCCTTGTTCGCCGCCCTGGGGGCAATTTTCATTGCACTGCTTCGCCCATCTAACCCGGAGGTCTACGATCCGGGGCAGTTTTTTAATTCGGCGATTCCGTTACTCGCCGGTGTTGGTTTTGCCATGCTGGCAATGCGGCTGCTGCCGCCGATGCCACCGGACATGAGGGTGCGGCGGCTGCTCGCACTGACCCTGCGCGACCTGCGCCGCCTGATGCACGGCAGGCCGGCGCATTCGCCAGCAAATTGGGACGGGCGGGTCTATGCCCGACTCGCCGCGATCCCCGACTCGGCTGATACGCTGCACGCTGCGCGAATGACGGCGGTTCTGTCGGTCGGCAACGAAATCATCCGTCTACGTCGCATCGTGCCGCGCTTCGCCTGCGTCGCCGAATTGGAAGCCGTGACGTCAGCGATCGCCGCCGGCGACAGCAGTGCCGCGATCCGTGAATTAGATCGTCTCGACCGGGTACTCGCGGCGCTGCCCACTTCTTGGCCCGGCGCGAGACTTCGGTTACGTGCGCGCGGCACGACGCTCTCTATCGCCGACTCGCTTACCCGACACGCCAGCTTCTTCGACGCCAAGGTGCAGTCATGAGATACGCGGAACTCAACCTGCTCGGCACGTACGTTGCGCCAATTGCACCAATGATCGTTGGCGCCTGGGTGCTGCTCATCCCGGTACGGCGTTTCGCCGATCGATTTGGGCTGCTGCGCTACGTCTGGCACCCGGCCCTGTTCCTGTTCGCCGTCTATCTGGTTCTGCTGTCGGCGATCGTACTCGTCGCCGGGAGCATCGGCACATGATGGCGGACGTCGACGTTCAGGTGAGGACGCAAGCCGGCGAACTCCCACCTGTACCGTCCGTCACCCGCGGCGACCCGCCGGTGAGCAGACTGCGCACGGTCCCGGTCCTGGTAACGTTAATCGCATTGGTGCTGGCCGGCATTGGTGTGTGGGGGGCGTGGCAGGCTTACATGGCAGCGCCCTGGACTCGCGACGGCGCGGTGCGCGCCTATGTGGTCACTATCGCGCCGGAGGTCTCTGGTCGCATCGTGCAGTTGCCCGTCGTTGACAACCAGTTTGTACATAAAGGCGACCTACTGATGACGGTTGACCCGACCGATTACGCACTTGCCGTGGACCAGGCACAGGCCGCGGCAGATCAAGCGCGTGCGAATGCAGAGAACGCCGAGCGGGAGGCGGTACGGCGCGCCAACCTGACGACGCTAGAGGTCTCGTCTGAGGAAGAGCAGATCTACCGATCCAAGGCGATCACCGCGGAGGCGGCGCAGCGCGAAGCCGTTGCCAATCTGGCTCGTGCGCGCGTCAATCTGGAGCGTACGGCGATCCGCTCCCCAGTCGACGGCTACGTTACCAATCTCCAGGTACAGCTTGGCGATTACGCGACCGCCGGGCAGAACTCGATCTCCCTCATCAACGCCGACTCGTACTGGGTGGACGCCTACTTTGAGGAGACGAATCTCGGAGCGATTCGTCCTGGCGACCGCGTGACAGTGAAACTGATGGGCTACCACGTCGTATTACAGGGTCATATTGCCAGCATCGCACGCGGCATCACCGTCGCCAACGCGACGCGCGGGCAATCGGGACTGGCCGACGTGAATCCAATCTTTACCTGGGTGCGGCTGGCGCAGCGCGTGCCGGTACGGGTCCAGCTTGACTATATCCCCCGCGATGTCCGCCTTGTTGCGGGCCAGACAGCAAGCGTACAGATCGCTTCTGGCACGGGCAGCCGAGCGGGCGGTCATACCGACACAACGGGATTGAGTAGTTGTAGATAAGCGGCGGTTTGTACGTAGAAGACCGCTGACAGCTTCATCGCCAAACTGGACGAACGGTCCCGTCGGAACGAACCGAGAGTTGTTCCGCCGAGATTCCTCGATGCCCGATCGGCCCGACATAAGTCAGACAAGCGCAGAATCTGATCCACATCGCCAGGTCAATCATGGAGAAAGCCCATGAGTGTCCCCCCGAATATGTTCGTGAGATATTTAAAGGTCTCGAAAACGGCGATGGAGCGGCCTTTTTCGAACATGTCGACGACGACGTCGACTGGACCGTGATGGGCACTCATCCGCTTGCCGGCCATTATCGCAGCAAAGTGGACTTTATCGCTGGCACCTTCACCAAGTTGGGCCAAGTGCCTTCACAAGGCGCTCGGCTACACGTGGAGCACCTCATTGTCAAGGATGATCATGCCGTTGTCGAGCTTCACTCCCTGGCGATAGCCAAGAACGGCATGCGGTTCGACAACCACTACTGCTGGGTCGTCTTTTTCAGGCGCGAGAAAATCGTGCGCGTTCGCGCTTATCTCGACTCGGCCATGGTCGCCCAATTATTCTACGAAAATCCGATCGCCGACTCCACTCAGGCCGCGCGGGGTCGCCCATCAGTCCCCGCGCTCAAGCCGCTCTCCGGCGAAGCGCAATATGCAGCATCGTCAACGCGCATCATCGCGGCAATATCAATCACAGACGGTCGGGCCTATGATGACACCGCAATGATATTCGGCGTCAAGATTACTGTTGGCTACCGCCAGTGGGCGATGGTTGCAGTGGTTCACGAAGCGGGCGTCGACGAATCTCGGGGTATTTTCGGAAACGCCGTAACGTACCGGCGAGTACGACGACGTCCAACCGACTGCGCGCGCCTCGATGTCTGCCTCCCCGTAGCGGATCGAGCTTGGGCGAAGAACTTCCAGCCGTGCATCAGTGGAATATTTGCGCGGTCGTCAGGCATTTTCGAGAGCCAAATCGGCCACGGCGAAGCCCGGGACCACCCGGCAGCTACCATCGGCTGCCCCACCACCGACCGGGGTAAGCAATTACAGATCGTGCTTGATTTGTACGATGGTTTGATCGGCCGCGCCACCATGAACCGTCGGCTGATAGTCGAGATCCCAGCTCACAGCAGTTGTTAGTTGTTCGGCGCGATAAGCAAAGGGCAACCATTGTTGGTAGCGCAGATGCGCCTCCCGCGGGTCGACTGCGAGTTCAAGCCGTGCCAGCCGAGCCATATCTCGATTGAGCCGCAAGAAGCGACCGAGCCATCGGTCCGACGTCGCATCGCCCGTCGAGTAGGCTGTAGAGAAGCAATCGAATGGAACGGCCTGCGGTGCCGCGGTGTTTGTCCAGCCGATTTGATCTTGCAAATAATCGGCGAACTGCTCGAATTGGAAGCTCAACTGTGTGAGTAACGGTTGGGCGGATAAGGAGTGATTCGTAGGCAATCCCCAACGCAGCACGGCGAGCCACTGACCCAACATATGCAACGCGTGCGGCAACGAAAATTGATCCCGTCCGCTCTGAAAATAATATGCCATATGATGCTGGCGAAGTCCATCGACGTAAGACCAGAAACTTTCGGAAATCGAGCGCAGATGGTTGTCAAGGCAGCTGAGCTCAACGTACGAGAAGTACGGGCCGAGGCTGACGACCGGATCGTCGACACCGCCCTCAGCAGTGACGAAGTTGGATGAGAGCGCCCGCAGGTCACGTATGACCTGGTACACGCCAAGCAGAAACGTTAGAATCAGCGTGACTAACCCCACGCCTGTCAGGGTTTCCAAAACACTCAGGGCGCGAAGCGCGCCAGTCTCTGGGCTGATCTGAGAGGTGCCCACCGTCGCGAGCTGGGCAGCACTGAAGTACATTGCAGCGAACAATCCCGCCGCGAGGTTGCGACCATTGTATTGAAAATTGGTCTCGACCATCTGGCTGTAGTAGATCAGTCCGTATCCGGCGATGACAGACCCCAGCCAAAACGTCATAGCGAGCATGATGTTTAGCCCGGTAACCTGGCGAAGCGCGAGCGGGCGCCACCGTCGTGGCAGTCGCCTGGTGATTCCGCGAAGGCAGCGCCATTGCAGCCCGCAGAGGCGGACCGCGATGAAGCCGGACTCGTCGTAGTTCAGCGCGGTCAGAAATACATCGACCAGCCCCAGCCCAAGTACGATAATTCCCAGGGCGCCCCAGTACGCATGCATGCCATCACCTCGTACCGCTCGCATCGTTGGAGAAAATTGTCGCCGCGCTGAGGCTTCGCGGACACGACGTCCATTGGGTTGAGCCGTCGGCCCGACTTCGGGCTGCGGTGAAGCCGCTGGTTCGGCGCGTGTTCACTTGCCGGCTATGACCCCGCATAACCGGGGGGTGGTATGAACCCTCCGAACTCTCGCTCAAGTAGCTCCGCAAAGGCGATTGTCGTGCGATCCTCAAGGTGAGGCCCGATGATTTGTACCCCGATCGGCAAACCGGTCGGCGAACGATCGATTGGCGCCGAGGTCGCTGGGAGGCCGCACGTAGTGGAAGGGTCTGCCCATACGAAGCACGCATCAAGGAAGGGGTACGCTTTTCCGTCTATCTCAAGGTGTCGCGCCTCAATCGGCAGCGAATGGTCGTGCGGGAAGGCCGGCACCGCGGCCGCCGGGCAGAGCACGACATCCCATTCGCGAAAGAGCTGGCTCCATTGTTGCTGGAGCCGCGTACGCGTCACGTCAGCCACGATCCAATCGCGATGGCTCATGACCGTTCCGCGCGTGCGCTCGGCCCCGAGGCTGTTGTCACCCGGCGCAAGGGACGTGGCCAGACATTGTGTCGCCTCATAATGATCGACCGGCAGGCCTGCACTTTTGTTGGACGCGAGGAGCCTCATATAGAGCCGCGCGGACTCCGCGAGATCCGGCAGCAAAGCATTGCCGTGCGCGACCCTGGCGCATGCTTTGGCGAGCCGCTCCGCCAATCGATCGATGGCGACGCGCACCGCACTGTCTGTTGGCATGAGGGGATGGGTGTCGATGACGAGAACACGGAAGCCTTTGAGATTGTCGTGCCGTGTCGGAGGCAGCGCCAACCGATGGGCGATTCCCGCGCCCTCCTCGTCCGGACCCGCGATCACATCGAGCGCCAGGGCGAGATCGGCGGCGGTTCTGGCCATCGGGCCAAGTACGGCAATGTCGCTGCCGCGTGGCGATGGTGGGAATGGCGGCGGGCCATAGCCGCGAAACGGCACCAGACCGAGAGTGGGTTTGTGCGCGTACACCCCGCAGAAATGTGCGGGGACGCGCAATGAGCCACCAATGTCTGATCCGAACGACAGCGGTCCAAAGCCGGCAGCGAGCGCCGCGGCGGACCCGCCCGACGAGCCGCCCGGGGAGCGGCCGACGTCCCACGGATTGTTTGTCGTTCCGTAGATGTCGTTGTAGCTCTGGAAATCTCCAAGGTCCACAGGCACATTGGTCTTGCCGAGCAAGACGGCGCCCGCGCTCTTCACCCGGGAAACGACAACTGCGTCTTCTCTCGGCACAAAGTCTTTGAACTGAGGGTGACCCCAGGTGGTCGGCAGTCCAGCAACGTTGAAGGCTTCTTTGACCGTCATTGGGATGCCAAGCAGCGGCCGCCACTCACCGCGGGCCAGTGCGGCATCGGCCGCTGCGGCCGCCAGTCTCGCGCGCTCAAAGTCGCGCACGACAATGGCATTAAGGTGCTGGTCCAACACTTCAATTCGATCGATTGTGTGATTTACTAGCTCCGAAGCAGAAATCCTACGGGTCCGCAATGCTTCTCCGAGCTGTTTGATCGTGCGGTAGTCCCACTCCGATTCCGTAGCGCAATGAGGCTTGCGGGCCGAGGGTACAGATGCCGTCACGGTGGTCGAGGAAGTACCTTCCCCTGCAAGTTCGGCGGCTTTGACCGAGGCACCGCGGCGCGATTGATTCGTCATGACCTGATTCCTTCGTGCTGAAAAATCGCCGTCAGCTTCTTCTGCGTCCGGAAATCATGCACTCCGCAATGACCCAGGTCACGATACTTCGAACGTACCCTCGACTTCGATTGCTGCGTCGGCCGGAAGCACCGGAACGGCAACGGCGGAGCGGGCATGGCGGCCCCTATCGCCGAACACTTCCACCATGAGGTCCGACGCGCCGTTCATCACCGTGGACGCGCCGGGAAAGTCTGGCGCCGAACTGATGAACCCGCCGAGCCGCACGACGCGCACCACCTTGTCGAGATCGCCCAGGGCGACTCTGACCTGTGCCAGCAGATTGATCGCGCTGACCCGGGCGGCAGCCTGGCCCTCCTCGACGGTAACCTGCGGACCTAGCTTGCCTTTGGCGACAGGGACACCATCGACGAGGCAGAGCTGGCCGGACATGAACAATAGGTTTCCGGTGCGTACGAAGGGTACATAATTGGCGATCGGCGCGACCGGATGCGGCAGCGTGATGCCCAGTTCCTCAAGGCGTCTGGCAACTTGGCTCATAGCTATTCCCTTCATTCGTGTGACGAGAGGCGCCCATCGCAAATATGGCGTTGGTGACTTCGGCTTTCGTCAGGCATCTCGAAAAGCTCATGATGGCCGCGGTCGTCCACACGGTCGCCGACGATCGTCGGCCCTCGCGCGTCAAGCACTCTCTTCATGACTAGAACGATATCGGCGGGCTTATCGACCATAGTGTTGCGATGTTCGTTGCGAGCCTCCGGTCGTGCTGTCGCGTCGGCGGAGGCGAGGATCTCCTTGGCTCCTTTCCTCCACACCAATTAATCTACCTTCGGGACTGAGGCTGCGCTTTTCCAGGATTGCCGTAACTTGCCGTCGATAACCGTGTTCGCCCCGGGGCCCGACGGAAGGGCCTGCTTTCGAGCGATCGTGTCTGAAGGCTACGCACGCAGCGGCCTTGCAGTTGGTGGCACTCTTCACGCTGCGAACCCAAGCTACAGACGCACTCGCTCGCGGCGGCTTGGCACCGCGGCAGCAGCACCGTGTGGACCAATACATCAGGGAGCACCAGGATCGTTCGATGCTGGTGGAACAACTGGCGAAATATCTTAGTCTAGGCACGAGCTATTTCTGCCGCGCCTTCAAAGAGTAGTTCGGGGGTTCGCCGCATGGCTGCATCATGCGGTTGCGGTTTACACGGGCTCAAAAGCAGATGCTGGCCCCGCGGGATCCGCTCATTGAGATCGCAGTCGCATGCGGTTTCGCGAACCAAGCGCATCGCTCCAAGCCTTCTGGGATTTCTCGGGCGAGGCCGCAAATATTTGGCGTCGGCGAAACCTGGTCGACCCCCGTGCAGAAGTGAGTCATGGCCGTAGTTCCGCGACGTCGAGCGGCATCACGGGACGCCCGCTTGTTAACGCCACCAGGGGCCAACAGAAAGGCCGGGAGGGTGAAGTGGGAACCGTGGCAGAATCGGCCGGCGCGAACCGCGTTACTCGCAAGAGGTGTGGTCGAACCAATTCGTATGAAGGGTGGCACGACGGGTGAATAGGCGGATATGGATATGCGGATAACGGACTTCGTGGTGAAGGCAGGCGGCATCCGAAAACCTTCACCATCCCGGAAACCCAGCTGGCACGGTCCATGCCTCGACAGCGGACATTTTCAGACGATGCCTGAATAGGTGACAAGCTCGAACAGCCCGACCAGCCCGAAGTCAACCCGTCCCAATTTGAGGAGCGCGGTCGGCTCGCGGATTGCCCAATCGATTTGCCAGCGCGGATTAGCAGGCCAAACCTGACGAACCGGATGCGTCAACGTGAGTCGCCATCGATCCGAACGGTCGGTATCAGCGACCCGACGGCTCGCCGCAACGCGCGGGGACGCGGCACCCAAAATGAAACGGGGTCTTCCGTGGTCCTGGTAGTGCGGCGCTAGTCCTTGCCCTACAACACGGTGCGATCAGGCCATTATGGAAGATAGTGCCATGACGGAGCCGGCAGGGCAAACCAGGGATGTAATCTCGTTCGGTCCGTTCACCTTGGTGGCAAGCGAGAGACTTCTCACGAGAAATGGCGCTCGCCTCCAATTGGGTGAGCGCATGCTCGACACTCTGATTGCACTCGTCTCCTCCCACAACCAGCCGATCGACAAGCGAGACCTGATGACGCAGGTCTGGCCGGACGTTACCGTCAGTGAAGGCAGTCTGCGGTTTCACATTGCCGGCTTGCGCAAGGCGCTGGGCGATGGAAAGGACGGCGCACGATACATTACCACCCTGGCCGGCCGCGGCTACTGCTTTGTCGCACCGGTTACGCGGTCGAGCGATCGCGACAATGTGCGTTCTCCGGTTGCAACCGGCTTTCCGGCCGCCAACGTCCCAAGCCGTTTGGCCCGAATGGTCGGACGGGCCGATGGCGTTCTGACGCTTTCAACTGACCTGGTCGCGGTGCGCTTCGTTACGATTGTGGGCGCTGGCGGCGTTGGCAAAACCACTCTCGCAGTGGCGGTTGGGCATTACCTGATCAAGACCTTCGCGGGCGTCGTCCTTTTCGTGGATCTCGGGGCGCTGAGCGATCCCAGGCTGGCAGCTACGTCGCTGGCGTCCATGCTCGGGCTGTCGGTTCAGTCTGACGATGCCACACCCTCCCTGATCGCCTATCTACGGGACAAGCGGATCCTCCTCATTCTTGATAATTGCGAACATCTCATAGAGGCGGCTGCGGTCCTGGCGGCAAGCATTTTTATAGCCGCATCTCAGGTCCACATCCTGGCAACGAGCCGCGAGGCTCTCAGGGTGGAGGGTGAGCATGTCCATAGACTGGAGCCGCTTGCCTTTCCGCCAGACGATTCGGGACTCACTGCAGCGGTCGCTTTGACGTACCCGGCGGTCCAACTGTTCGTGGAACGCGCGGCAGCGAGTGGAGCCCGTTTGGATCTCAATGACTCAGACGCCGCGACGGTGGCGCGCATCTGTCGAAGGCTTGACGGTGTGGCACTGGCGATTGAGTTGGCAGCCGGGCGAGTCGAGGCCTATGGACTGCAGCAGACCGCCGCGCTGCTGGACGAGCGGCTATCCCTGTTGTGGCAGGGTCAGCGCACCGCTCCTCCGCGCCAACAGACTCTGAAAGCGACGCTGGACTGGAGTTATGATCTGCTGACCCGACTGGAACAGCAGGTGCTGCGGCATCTCGCCGTGTTCGTCGGAGATTTCACGCTCGGTGCGGCACTGGCGGTGCTGACGAGCCCGAGCATCGACCAAATGCTCGTCCTTGGCGCCATGGAAAGTCTGGTCGCCAAGTCGATGGTCGCGACCAATCGTACAAGTGCAACGATGCGTTACAGGCTCTTGGACACGACGCGCGATTATGTTCTCGCAACGCGTATTGACCAAGCTGAATGGGCCGACCTGGCCGCGCGCCATGCAGCGCACTACCGGCAATGGCTGGAGCAGTCGGGGTCGGAGTGGTCGAATGCGGCCGAGCGGGCGCTCCATCTGACCGATCTTGGCAATGTGCGCGCGGCTCTGGAATGGTGCTTCGGGGTCAATGGCAATGCTAGAATCGGCGTCGGACTTGCCGCCGCCGCCGCCCCCGTTTTCCTGGCGATGTCTCTTCTGACGGAATGTCATCGCTGGTCGGAACGAGCGCTTCTCGCGCTCGACGATGCAGGCTGCGAAGGCCGCGAGGAGATGCACCTTCAAGCGGCGTTGGGCTTGTCAGCGATGTTAACGCGCGGAGAAAGCGAAGCCGCGCGGGTGGCCTTGGAGCGAAGCCTCTTGATTGCCGAGGAACGTGGCGACGCGCTCAACCAAATGCGGCTTCTCGGCCCGCTGCAGATGTTCTACCTCCGCATCGGAAACTTCAAAACTGCCCTCCTCTACGGCAAGCGCAGCTTCCCCATTTCCAGGTCCATCGGCGATCCGGCGGCTCTCGCGTTATCCCATTGCCTTTTGGGGCTCGCACTTCATTTTACGGGCGATCAAAGCCGCGCCCGCGAGGAACTTGAAGCAGCATTAAGTCATGGGCCGGGCTCCCAGCGGACCACCGCGACCTATCTTGGCTGGGATGGCTACAGTATCGGCGCCGCGCACTTGGCAAGGACTCTTTGGTTGCTAGGCCATCCGGCTCAGGGTTTGGACCGGGCACGCCAGAACGTTAAGAACGCCGCATCCGTGGACCACCCAGTCACGCTATCCGTCGTTCTGAGCTGGGCTGTTACGGTGTTCCTCTGGGCCGACGATCTGCACAGCGCCGAAGAGCACCTTGAGTGGTTCATGTCCCACGCTCGGTCCTACTCGCTGGGGCCCTTTCTTGCGCTCGGACGTGGTTACGCAGGTCAGTTGGCCATCTGCCGGGGCGACGCAAAAGGAGGAGTTGAGAGCCTGAAAGCCGGTCTGGTGGAGCTCCACGCGGCGCATTACGAGCTACTGACCACGCCGTTCAATATCTCACTCGCTCAAGGCCTCGCGGCGACCGGTCAGTTCGCCGAAGGCCTGGCGCTGATCGACGGAACGATCCGACTGGTCGAGACAAACGGAGACCTCGCCTACAAGCCGGAGTTGCTGCGTGTAAAGGGCGGCATGCTTCTGTCAATGCCACACCCGAGTAGTAACGATACAGAAACGTGCTTCAGGCAGTCCCTTGAATTAAGCCGCTACCAGGGCGCGCGGGCGTGGGAGCTGCGCACGGCAGTCGATTTGGCGGCGCTGTTGGCGGCGCAGGGGCGATCCGATAGCGCCAGGGCGCTGTTGCGGCCGGTATTCGAGAAATTCGCAGAGGGTGAGGCTACGACGGATCTGAAGGCCGCCGAACGCCTGTTGGCGACCTTGGACTAGCCCATCTTATTCACCGGGTTGAAGAGATAGCGGCATCGCTGCGGGCATAACCGTCCGATTCGTGATCCCATGCCGGCACAAGCGGTTTTCTGTGTTTCGTCCTGCTGCAGAATGGTCGGCGCCCCGCGCAGACGGTCTGCCGCCCGAAGCGCGTAGAATAGCCGTGTTCAATCAGAATCTGTCTACGTCAACGACCGCTTGGGCAAAGGTTTGCGGAGCTTCCTGAGGCAGATTGTGACCGACGCCGCCCCCGATGATCCAGTGCGCGTATTTGCCCGCGAATTTCTTGCGATAGGAATTCGCATCGCCATCTCCGTGTGGTGCACCGTTGGCATCGCGTTCAAGGGTGATCGTGGGCACGGTGATGACCGGAGCTTCGGCAAGCCGCTTTTCCAGGCCGTCATATTTCGACTCGCTTTCGGCCAGACCGAGCCGCCGGCGGTCATCGTGAATCACGATTGCAACGTAGTCCGGGTTGTTGAACGACGCCGCGGTGCGGTCGAACGTGGCATCATCGAATTCCCATCTCGGCGAAGCAATCTGCCAAATGAGCTTCGCGAAATCGCTCTGGTATTTGGCGTAGCCAAGCACGCCGCGCGCCGTGGTAAAATAATATTCGTACCACCACTGGTACTCGGCCTTTGGCGGCAATGGCGCCTCGTTGGCTTCGGGGCTGCCGATCAAATAACCGCTCACGGAAACCAAGGCCTTGCAACGCTCTGGCCAGAGGGCCGCGATGATGTCGGCGGTCCACCCCCCCAGTCATAACCGCCAATGATCGCCTTCTCGATCTTGAGCGAATCGATCATAGCGATGGTAACGAGCGCGACCGACGACTGCTGGGCATTGCGGAACGTTACGCTTGAAAGGAAGCGCGTCGTGCCACAGCCACGCA
>Ga0302324_100007632_pt1 | contig 22962 bp, 23 predicted proteins | sample Palsa_T0_1_FD_201949 | JGI IMG/M metagenome (GOLD analysis project Ga0302324, IMG submission 201949) | Peat permafrost microbial communities from Stordalen Mire near Abisko, Sweden - Palsa_T0_1 | ecosystem: Environmental > Terrestrial > Soil > Palsa > Peat permafrost | place: Sweden: Abisko...
GTTATCGGCACGGCGATCGCCGGAGCGACCGCGCAACGACTCGGCGCGGACGCCGGGATCAAAGAGACGATGACCGCGGACTCGCTGATCCACCGCGTCGAGCACGATCGTCTCCAGCTGGACGAGCGGACGGTTGTGGTGATGGATGAGGCGGGGATGGCTGACACGCGTCGTCTCGCCGACGCGCCGTGATCCGAGACACCGTGCAGGAGCTTATGCTCTCGACGGCTGGCGAGGAGACGCACCGGGTGTGGCGCCCCGGGTACTTCAACGACCTCGGCCGTACGTTCACCAACACGTTCGACCGCCACGTCGAGGACATCCTCACCGCGCTGCGCGCCGGTGAGGAGCCACCGATTCACGCCCGCTCGGGTCGCCGGGCGGTGGAACTGGCCGCCGCTTCGGTGCGCTCGTTCGACGACGGCGTGCGCGTGATGACCTGACCTTCGATCCGGAAAAGTCGGACTCTTGCGACGATGTTTTCGGCTTCGGGCGCTCGCCGATTCGCTCGGACATCGTGTCGCGTCTTGAAGCGGAGGCGAGCACGGCGCGCAGTGGCGTCGTGCCGACGCGTGCGCACAGGCGTCTCTCTGCCGTTTCACACGACGGGCGGTGGCTTCCCCTCCGCACTGGCAGCCAGCGCAGGATCCCAATCGCACACCGCGCACGCATGGCGGAAGGCGGAACGGGCAAACTCGAGCCCGGCCCGATGCGGGTTGGGACTGCGGCAGACATCCTCCCAGTCCAGGATGTACTCGCCGATCTCCGCGTTCCAGTGCGCGGCCGCTGGGGAAAGCGTTGCGGTCGCGAATCCCGCCGGCGCTGGGTGCGCGTAGGCGTAGAACGCCGCGTTGTTGTATCGCGGATCGCCGGGCCACCATCCGACGGCGACCTCTTGTGCGTTCATCGCGTTGCGCATAATGAAGTCGTCCGAGGGCGGATCGGCGGGCGACCCGGAGAAGAGGTTCACCGCGAGGTCGAACGAGCCCCACCATGCGTTGACGGGTGTCGACCGCCCGCGGTACGGCGCCCGGAACGCGGCGAGGATCAGCGCGGCGCGCGTTGCCGCAGCAAAGTAGGAAGCGACCTGACCAGGGTCATAGCGTGTGTGCTCGTAGTCCTCGTCAAGCGGCACGCTCCATGGCACCTCCTGCGGCGTCGGGTTGATCTCGACGGAGCCCGCAACGTGTCGGACCGCCTCAATGACCTCACGAGTGACCTCGCCGACCGGTCGGTCGGGGGTGAGCGCGACGCGACGCACAGGCCCGCCACTGTGCTCGACGATCGCCTCGTGACTTCGTAGATCGAGCGCGACGACGAGCGCCCCCGAGCCGTCGGCTGCGGGCAACAGGCCGGTCTCCCACCCTCGCGCTGTCAGACGCAGCGCCGCGTGCTGCAACTGGGGCTCTGGTGGCGCGAGCGCCACGGCCAGCTTGCCAAGGAGCTGGGTATGCGCGTGCAACGTGTCGCATGTTGCGCTCCACTCCTCGTAGGAGAGGGTCGACCAGTCCGACGACATGGACGCACGCTACCGGTCAAGCGTCCAAATCGCTCAGCGACGGCAAAAACTTTGTCGGCATCGCCTGAGCTCTCGCTTTACGTCGCGCCGATGCGGCACGGGTCCAGCATTGGTATCAGCGGGCGTGATTTCAGTTTGGATCATCGTCTCTCCGAGAGCTGAGCGGAAAGCGCTGCGCATCGGATCGAGCGCGCAAGCAAGCCGATCACCGCGACCGCGATAACCCACCAAACGGATCCCATCGCGTCCGCGAGTAGAGCGGTAAGCGCTAGGGCCACGACGACGCCTACCGCTGTCTGCCAGTCGTCGCCCGCGACAAACTCCCAAACGACCACTAGCTTTTCGACTGCCCAGTTCAGCTGCGCCCTCCGGGTCGGCGCGCGGGCGTACTCCATGTGGGCCTCCTCGACGCGCGGGGCCGTCATCGTTACGGCACCTACGCGCCAAGCCAAGACGGCGGCAACCAGAAGCACACCGACGACGATCGCGGGCAAAGACGCCTCGCCACCGGGCCAGCGGGCGCCGTCACCCTCGGCTCCCCAGAACATCCCGAACGAGGTGAGTAGCACCCCGACAGAGAATTTCATCGCGTTCTCGGGCACCCTCGCGAGCGGGGCTCTGGCCGCAACACCCGCAGCGATCACGAGCAACACCGCGATCCCAGCGGCCGCAGCGGCCAACGGCACTCGATGCTGGTTGGCGCCGAAGGTGACCACTATGAACGCGACCTCGACACCCTCCAACAACACCCCCTTGAAAGACACTACGAACGCGTAGCGGTCGAAGCCAGACCCGCCGACCCCGGCGTCGCGCGCCGCATCGAGCTCCCGCCGATAGATCAGCCGCTCGTCGTGCTTGGCCTTCAGCCCAGCCGAGCGCAGGATCGCCTTGCGCAGCCACTGCAAGCCAAACATCAAGAGCAGACCGCCGACCACCACCCGCAACCCATCCAACGGCAAGCGCGCAACAGCAGCGCCCAGAATCGCAACCATCGCCGCGAGCACCACCCCAGCAGTCCCAGCCCCGCTCATCGCGGACGGCCAGCTACGCGTCATTCCCACTGCGAGCACAATCGTCAGCGCCTCCACCGCCTCCACGGCACAGGCCAGAAACACCGACACCGCGAGCCCAATCTCAGCGCCACTCATCGCGGAAATTGTCCTCCTACACGCAAAGGCGACGGGATGTCTCTGGCGGAGATCGCGCGGGAACCCGGGGTCACCCGGCAAGCGGGCGTGGGGTGCGCTGTGGGGCCGGGAAGTCCGCCCTGACCGCGAGACCGCCCTCGGGCTGAGCCTCGACGACGAGAGCGCCACCGTGGGCGCGCGCGATCGCGGCGGCGATTGACAGGCCGAGCCCGCTGCCATCAGCTGTCGCGCGTCGAGCGCCGGTCAGCCGCTCGAATGGCTCGAGCAGGCGCGCTACCTCTTCGGGCGGCACGATCGGTCCGCTATTGGCGACGGAGATAGTGGCGGCGCCCGCGGCAGTCCGCGTCGCAACTTGGACGAGGCCGGCGCGGTGGTTGTGGCGGATCGCGTTGTCGACGAGGTTCGCGATCAGCCGCTCGGCGAGGCGCGGCTCGCCGGAAGTCGGCGCCGGCTCGAGTCTCAGGTCGAGATGCAGCCGGCGGCGCCTGATGTCGGCGCGCCGGCTGGCGAGGACTCTTCTGGTGAGGTCCGCGAGATCGAACGACTCGCGCTCGGCGATCCCGCGCTGGCTGCGGGCGAGCGTCAGCAGCGCTTCGATCAGGCGCTCCTGCTCCTCGCCGGTCGCGATCACGCGCTCGCAGATCTTGCGTAGCGAGGCGACGTCGGCCGCCGGATCGGCGAGCGCGACCTCGACCATCGCACGCTCGAGGGTCAGCGGTGTCCGCAGCTCGTGCGAGGCATTGGCGACGAAGCGGCGCTGGGCCTCGAACGCGTGCTCGAGTCGATCGAGGAGCCCATCGAAGGTGTCGGCTAGCTCGCGCAGCTCGTCGTCGGGACCCTCGAGCGCAAGGCGCTCGTGCAGGTTGCGCTCGGAGATCCGCTGCGCCCGCGCTGCCATCGTGCCGAGCGGCGCCAGCACGCGCCCAGCCATCAACCAGCCGAGCCCAACCGAGACGAGCGCCATGATCGCGAGCGCAATGCCGGAGACGGTCAACAGCGACCGCAGCTCGTTGCTGCGCTGCGTGTCGAGCTGCTCCGCCACGATCGCGTGGCCGTCCTTCGCTAGCTGCGTCAAGATGAACGTTGGGTCGCCCTTCGACGGCACGCCGCCAAGCAGTACACGCGCGGCGGCCTGTAGCTCCTGCGGGCTCGGCGCCGGACCCGCACCACTCGCTGTCCCGCTGGTCGGGACCGCGTCGGGGCCCGTCGAGCTGAAATGCATCTGCAACGCGCCTGCGGCGCCAACCGTCGCGAGCGTGTGCGTTGGCACGGTTCCGGAGATGGTGACCTGCTTGGTTTCCAGCTGCCCCGCCGCGAGGACATATGTGATTCCGAGCAGGGCAGCTCCGGCTAGCAGGAAGAGCGCGCCGTAGAGCAGCGTCAGGCGCAGCCGCACGGTCCGCCGCGGCAGCCAGCGCATCGCAGCTCGCCGCAGCGGCCCGCGGCTAGATGCGGTACCCGGCATGCGGAACCGTCTCGATCAGCGGGGGGTCGCCGAGCTTGCGTCGCAGGCGACTGACGGTCACCTTGACGACGTTGCTGAACGGGTCGGCGGCCTCGTCCCAGACACGCTCGAGCAACTCCTCGGGCGAGACAACGGCGCCCTCGGCGGTAAGCAGCAGCTCCAACACGGCGAGCTCCTTCGGACTCAGCTCAAGGCGATGGCCCCCGCGGCGCGCGATCCGCTGGGCGCAGTCGAGCCGTAGGTCGCCGGCTGCGAGTACCGGCGGCAGACCCGGCTGCGCGCGCCGCACGAGCGCCCGCACGCGTGCGACGAGCTCGGCGAAAGCGAATGGCTTGGGCATGTAGTCGTCGGCACCGAGCGTCAGGCCCTCGACACGGTCCTCGATCGCGCCGGCCGCCGTCAGCATGAGCACGCACGTTCGCGTGCCGCGCTCGACGAGCGCGCGGCAGACATCGTCGCCGCGCATCCCGGGCAGATCACGGTCGAGCACGACGACGTCGTAGTCGTGCAGGGCAGTCCGCGACAGCGCTCCGGCACCGTCGTGCGCAACATCGACCGCCATCCCCTCGCGGCGCAGGCCGAGCGCGAGCGTCGCAGCGAGCTCCTCGTGGTCTTCGACGATCAGTACGCGCATTGTCCGACCGCCGATCGTGGCGGACCCGCGGTTACAGCCAGGTAACAGCACTCGTTCCCGCCCAGTAACCCCACACCGACTATCACTGTCGCATGCCCACCTTCTCCAGCGCTAAAAAGCTGGCGCTCCCGATCGCGATCGCACTCGCACTCGCGGCTTGTGGTTCGAGCAACCCTTCGGTCGCGCACCTCAACTCGTCGGCGAATTCGCATAAGCAGTCGGTGACGAGCACGAGCGGCGGACCGAGCTTCAGCTCGTCGAGCGGCGGCGGCTCGGGCGGTGCCGCGGCGACGGCGGTCCTCGGCGGCGGCGGCGGCGCCAAGCTGCTCAAGTACTCCGAATGCATGCGCGCGCACGGCGTGCCCAACTTCCCCGATCCGAGCGCCAACGGCTCGATCTCGATCAGCTCGAGCACCGGTGTCAACCCGCAGTCGGCGCAGGTCCAGAAGGCGCAGGACATCTGCGGCAAGCTGCTGTCGCTCGGCAAGGTGGCGCCGAGCCCGGCACAGCAGGCCCAAGCACTCGCGAACGCGCTGAAGTTCTCGCAGTGCATGCGCTCGCACGGCGTCACCAACTTCCCTGACCCGCAGAGCAGCGGCGGCGGCGCTCATATCGGGATCCGAATCAGCGCGAACAGTGGCCTCGATCCCTCCGCGCCGATCTTCCAGGCTGCACAGAAGGCCTGTCAGGGCAACCTCCCACCCCTCTCCGTTGGCGGGCCGACCAAAGCGCCATGAGTCATGGATGTGCGAGAGCCTCAACCACAGGCCAGGAGTGAAATGGACGTCCGATCAACTCGCCGCCTGATCGCCTTACCGCTCATCGGCTTCGCGCTGCTGGCGCTCGCCGCCTGCGGCTCTAGCAGCCCGTCGGTAGCGCATCTGAGCGCCAAGAAGCCGAGCCAGTCCTCTTTGTCGAGCCCAGGTTCGAGCAGCTCCCTCAGTGGATCCTCGTCGAGCGGTAGCCCGGGAGGCGGCGCGCATGCGCAGGCCTCGATCAGGATGGTCGGCCTCGCTGGCGCGAACGCGGTCAAGTTCTCTGCCTGCATCCGCGCGCACGGTGTGCCGAACTTCCCCGACCCAAACGCGGACGGCGTGTTCTCGCTCAGCGGCTCGGATGCCTCGCTGCCGCAGTCGTCTCAGTTTCAGAGCGCATCAAGCGCCTGTCGCACCCTGCTGCACCTAGGCGGCGGGCCGCCGACCGCTGCCCAGTCGGCAAAGATGCTCGCGCAGCTGCTCAAATACTCGCAGTGCATGCGCTCACACGGCGTAACGAGCTTCCCGGACCCGACGGACAGCGGCGGCCGCGTCGGCCTCCGGGTGAACTTGTCCGGTAGCGTCAACCCGCTGTCCCCAGTCTTCCAGCGTGCGCAATCAGCCTGCGCGAGTCTGCAGCCCGGCGGCGCGGGGGCCGGGCCGTGAGCGCGGCTAGCAGCTCCTCGAGCGCGCAGCCGGCGGGGGCAGACAAGCCGCCGGTGTCGCGCTTCTCCCGTCGTCGCCTTGCTGTCGTCGCGGCGCTGATCGTCGTGGTCGCGGTGGTGGGTGTCGCGGTCACTGATCCGTTTGGCAGCGGCGGCGCCGGCGGCAGCGAGGTGAACGACGGCGGCACAAGTCTCCAGGCGATCCTGCGCGAGCCAGTCTCATCGCAGACGCAGACGTCCGGGACGCTCGGCTTCGCCGGCAGCTACTCGGTGATCAACGACACCTCGGGGACGTTGACCTCGTTGCCGTCGGTCGGTCAGGTCATCCCGCAGGGAGACGTGCTCTACCGCGTGGATGGGGCGCCGGTGATCCTGCTTACCGGCAAGCTGCCGTTCTACCGCGCGCTCTCGGACGGGATGAGCGGCGCCGACGTCGAGCAGCTGAACCGCGCTCTCGTCGTGCTCGGCTACGCGACGGGCGCCGAGCTGAGCCCCACTTCCGACTACTTCAGCGGCGCGACGGTTGACGCGCTCGAGGCGCTCCAGGATCACCTGGGCGTGACCGAGACCGGCAGGCTCGCGCCTGGGCAGGCGGTCTTTCTGCCGGTGGAACGCCTGCGGATCACGAATGTCAGTGGAACGCTCGGCGGCGGCGCCGGTCAAGGCGCACCGCTGCTGACCGGCAGTTCGGCACAACGCGTCGTGTCGCTTCAGCTCGACGCGGCCGAGCAGGCCGACGTCACGGTCGGCGACCGCGTGACGATCACACTGCCCGACAATGCAAACACGCCGGGTGTCGTGACGTCGATCGGGACCGTGGCGAGCACCGGGCAGAATGGAGGCTCACCGACGGTCCCTGTTACAGTGCGCCCGCTCGACCCGTCGGCGACCGGATCGATCGACCAGGCGCCGGTCGATGTCGCGATCACGACCGCGAGCGTCAACAATGTGCTGGTCGTCCCGGTCGACGCGCTGCTCGCGCTTTCAGGCGGCGGCTATGCGATCGAGGAGGTCTCAGCCGATGGGCGCCATCAGCTCGTCGGCGTTTCGCTCGGCCTGTTCGACGACGCCAGCGGGATGGTGCAGGTGAGCGGCCCCGGACTCGCGGTCGGTCAGCGCGTCGTGGTGCCGTCGCTGTGACCTCGCCAGGTGCTGCGGCGCCGGCGGTCGAGCGCGGCGCGCCCGAGGCCGGGGGTGCGCCGGTGCTCGAGCTGGAAGAGGTGAGCAAGGTGTACGCGACCGAGCCGCCCGTCACCGCGCTCGATCGGGTGACATTCACTGTCGGCGCGGGCGAGCTGTTGGCTGTGGTCGGTCCGTCGGGGTCAGGCAAGACGACGCTGCTTCACTTGATGGGAACGCTGGACCTTCCGAGCAGCGGGACCGTGCGGATCGATGGATTCGACGTCGTCGGCCTCGACGATCGCGAGCTCGCAGCGCTGCGTGCAACGCGGATCGGCTTCGTCTTCCAGCAATTCTTTCTCGCCGAGCACGAGACGGCGCTTGAGAACGTCGCCGACGGTCTGCTCTACGCCGGCGTCGAACCGGCACGCCGGCGCGCTGCGGCAGCAACTGCCCTCGCGCGGGTTGGGCTCAGCCCGCGAGCGAGCTTTCGCCCGACGCAGCTCTCCGGTGGCGAGCGCCAGCGCGTCGCGATCGCACGCGCGCTTGTCGGCTCGCCGGCGATCGTGCTCGCCGATGAACCGACCGGAAACCTCGACAGTGCTTCCGGCGCCGGCGTGCTCGACCTGCTCGAAGCGCTCAACAGAGATGGGGCGACGATCGTTGTCATCACGCATGACCGGGAGATCGCGGCGCGGCTGCCGCGGCGCATCGAGATGCTCGATGGCCGGGTGGTTGCCGACACGACGCTCAGCGCGCGATGAGCACTGCGGCCGCGCTCGCGCCGTCGAAGTTACGCCTCGGCGACCTCGCGCGGCTCGCGAGCGTTGGTCTGCGTACGCGACGCGTGCGGGCGGCGCTTTCGGCACTCGGGATCGCGATCGGGGTAGCTGCGATCGTCGCGGTGCTCGGGCTGTCGGCGTCCTCACAGGCCGGGCTGCTCTCGGAGATCGACCGCCTCGGGACGAACCTGCTCGACGTGACCAACGGCCAGACGCTGTTCGGCCAGACTGCCGAGTTGCCCGACGCCGCGCCGGCAATGATCGCGCGGATCGGCCCGATCACCCAGGTGCAGTACACCGGCTCGGTCAACGGCGACGTCTTCCGTAGCCCGCTGATCCCCGCAATCGACACCAACGCGATCTCGATCAGCGCCGCGAGCCTCGGCCTGCCACACGCCGTCGGGACCACCGTCCGGCAGGGCAGCTATCTAAACGCCGCGACCGAGCGCGAGCCCGTCGTCGTGCTCGGTGCCGCCGCCGCCCAGCGCCTCGGGATCGACCGCGTGTTCGCCGGCGAGCGGATCTGGCTGGGCGGGATGTGGTTCTACGTCGCCGGGATCCTCAACTCCGCCGCGCTCGCGCCGGAGATCGACAGCAGCGTGCTCGTAGGCTTTCCCGCCGCCGAACGCTACCTCGACTTCGACGGCCACCCCTCCGAGATCTACGTCCGCGCACAGAACAGCCAGGTCGATGCGGTCGACGACATCCTCGCCGCGACCGCCGACCCGGAGGCGCCAAGCAACGTCGACGTCAGCCAGCCTTCGGCCGCACTCGTCGCGCGCGCGGACGCGCAGGGAGCGTTCAACGACCTCTTCCTCGGGCTCGCCGCCGTGGCGCTGCTCGTCGGGGCCGTCGGCGTCGCGAACATCATGATCATCGGCGTCCTCGAGCGCCGCTCGGAGATCGGCTTGCGGCGCGCGCTGGGCGCGACCAAAGCGAACATCCGCACCCAGTTCCTCAGCGAGGCGATCCTGCTCGCGCTACTCGGCGGCATCGTCGGTGTCCTTGCGGGCATCCTCGCGACCGCGATCTACGCCTCGACCAAAGACTGGGCAGTCGTGATCCCGCCCCTTGCGTGGGGCGGCGGGCTCGCCGCCGCAATCGCAATCGGCGCTATCGCCGGCCTGCTCCCCGCGGTGCGCGCCGCCCGGATGTCGCCAACCGAGGCGCTCCGCACGGTCTAATCCCGCCGTTCCCCGGGATCGTGAGCCGGTCTCTACTACCTCGACGTCATCGAGCGCCACTACTTGAGGTACTCGGCCAGAAGCCAGGCGATCGTTGCCTCGAGGCCGGTCGCGTAATCGATCCGTGATTCCCAGCCGAGCAACTCGCGTGCTTTTCGAGTGCTGAAATCCTGGTTCCTGCCCAGTACTTGGACGGCTTGCCGCGAGAGCAGGGGCAGTGTGCGTAAATGCGTGGTCCTGCGCAACGCGCGGTAGCCGTGCTCAAGCGAGAAGCCAATGGCGTTCGCGACCGAATAGGGCAAGCTCCACCGGGCGGGCGAGCAGCAGAGGCCCGCGGAGAGGTCATCGGTGAAGCCCTTCCAGGTGATCTGAAGGCCGTCACTGATGGTGAACGCCTGACCGGAAGCGGACCTGCTGGTGAGCGCAAGTACTGCGGCGTCGATGACGTTTTCGATGTAGCAGAGGCCGGCGATCGCGCGACCGCGGTCGATCAGGAGCATCGTGCCGTTGCGCAGCGCGCGCGCGATCTCGCCGATGACCTCCTTGGAACCGGGTCCGTAGACGGTCGCCGGACGCAGAATGACAGCCTCCAGCTCGTGCGCGTCAGCCGCCCGGCGAACCTCGGCCTCGGCATCAAGCTTGGTCTGCGCGTACCAGTTCCGAAAGCGCTCTGCGACATAGGTCTCGTCGACCGCTTGCCGGCCGGGGTGGCCGTAGATGTCCGTCGTGCTGAAGTGAATGAAGCGTTCTACCGCTGCGTCGAGCGAGACCGCGAGGATGTTGCGCGTCCCCTCCACGTTGACGCGCGTGATCTCCGCCACGGTGGCCCAGTCGGATACCAGGGCACCGCAGTGAAACACGTAGCGGCAACCGGCAGCTGCACCGGCGAGCGACGGCGCGCTCGCCAGGTCGCCAATGACGATTTCGACATCTAGCGCGTCGAGCGGTGAAGTGTCGCTGCTGGACCGCGCGAGGCAGCGGACCTGGTAGCCATCCTCCACGAGCCGCCGCGCCAGGTGACTGCCGATGAAGCCGGTCGCGCCGGTTATCAGGCAAACATCTTCGCGCGAAGCGGTGATGGGCTCGCCGCGAAGCGGACCTTCCGCGATCACCGAAAGCCCGCGCGTGCGCGCCGAGTGAGCGTCGCGGTGGCGATGTCGCGCACCACCGACCAGTTCTTTCTCGCGGCGCCGTGACAGTCGGCGAGCACAGCGTCAAAGGCGTCAAGAAAGGTCTGCGCCTCCGCTTCTGAGAGAGTCAGCGGCGGCAGCAACTTGATGACGTCGTTCTTGCCCGCCGCCATGGTGATCACACCATGGTCGCGGTGCAGTGGAATCACGATCAGCTGCGGGAAGAGCCCCTCGCTCGCCATATGAATCAAGCGCCAGTTCATGCGCGCGACGCGGGATTTCGGCGCCCCCAGTTCGATTCCGATCATCAGCCCGCGGCCGCGAACCTCCTTGATCATCTCGTAGCGCTGCTGGAGTGCCGCGAGCCCATCGAACAGCAACGTGCCAACGCTCGCAGCGCGCTCGAGCAAGCTGTCGCGCTCGATGATGCGCAGCGTCGCCAGCCCCGCGGCCATCGACAGGCGGTTGCGCCCGTATGTCGACTGATGCACGTAGCAGCGCTCGAGCGTGCCCACGGCCTTGTCGTATATCTCGCGGCGCGTGACCATCGCCGCAACCGGCATATAGCCGCCGCTGAGCGCCTTGCCGACAAGCACGAAGTCGGGCTCGAGGCCCCAGTGCTCCAGTGCGAACCACTTTCCTGTACGTCCCAGGCCGGTCTGGATCTCGTCGATGACGAACAGCGTGCCGTAGTGCCGACAGAGCGCCTGCGCAGATTGGAGATAGTCCGCCGGGGCCGGCGTCACCATCCGACCCTGGATCGGTTCGACGATAAACGCCGCGACGTCCTTGTCGCGCAACTCGGCTTCCAGCCGCGCGAGGTCGCCGAATGGAACGCGGTCGCAGCCCGGTAGCAGTGGTCCGAAGCCTTCCTTGAAGAAATCGTCTCCCACGAGCGAGAGGGGTCCTAGCGTCACCCCATGGAAGCTGCTGTCACAGGAGATCAACCGCGGGCGCCGCGTCGCCGCGCGCGCGAACTTCATCGCCGAGTCCACAGCCTCAGCGCCGGTGCTCGCGAAGAACACGGCATCGAGTCCGGGCGGCAAGCGCTCGGAGAGCGCTTCGGCGAGCATTCCCGCCAGCGGCGAGTAATGGATCTGCACACCGTCGATCAGGTCTGCGGCGAGCGTGGCGCAAAGCACTTCGCGTACGTCGGGATGGTTGTGACCCAAGCTCGCGAAGCCCTCGCCGGTATGGAAATCGAGATACGCACGACCATCGACATCAAAGAGATAGGACCCCTGCGCCGACACATACTCCTCGTCGAAGCCGACAATCCTCAGTACGTCGACAAGCGATGGATCGAGATGGCGCGCGGCCAGGTCAAGGGCCTCGCCCGCGCGCGCCGCGGCGTCCGCAACGACGCCAAGAGAATCGACCGCGTGAACTGGGTTGGGCTCGGCATTCATAACAATTGGACTCAGCGAAGCACACGCGTGCCCGATAGTCGCCCGGCGGCAGTGTATGCCCGGGTCGGGCCTACCCGGTGACCCACCGCACGCTGCCACCCGGTCGTTCGCTCTGGGGCCAGTCTTAACTGGCGGGGGGGCCGACCGCGGAGTGATCCCCCGGAGCGATCATGCGCCCGTACTTCATCCACAGCAGACCAACCAGCAATGCGAGTGTCAGGGCATTAGCAAAGATCACCGCGATGTCTTGCTTCAGCACCCCGTAGGCGATCCATCCCGCTACGCCGGTGCCGAACGACAAGAGGTAGGGGCCAGAGATGTCGTCGGCGTGACCGCGTCTCCATGTCCGCAGCAGCTGAGGCACCCAGCTCAGGGTGGTCAGACAGCCCGACAGGATGCCGAGCGCCTCGATCACGCGGCCGCCGGTCTTTCGGTGGCCAGCGCAGTCGGCCGTGACGCGCTTGCCGCGCCGACGAGGACGCTCTCGAACCTCACCTTGCACCCTTGGCCGTTGCCGCGTCGGCCGACAGCGACAACTCAGACCAGATCCGCGGGATTGGGGCGCAACCGGCCAGCCGGCGTGCGAGGTCACTCAGTCCATCGACCTGCAGATCGCCGGCAAGACCCCGCAGCGCGGCAGTCATGGCGCCCGCGGCGCGTCCTGCCTCGAGTCCGGGTTCGGAGTCCTCGACTACGAGACAGCGCTCGATAGCGACACCCAGGCGCCCCGCTGCGAGCAGATATCCGTCCGGCGCCGGTTTGCCCGCGCGGACGTCGTCGACCGTGACCAGGAGCGGCGGCTCTATCCTCGCCGCCGCGAGGCGGTTACGCGCAAGCCGGCGATCGGCGCTGGTCACGACCGCCCATGCCGTTCGTATTTGCTCAAGCGTGTGGATCAGCTCGTCGGCGCCGCTGGCGGCCGTCACGTCGACAAGGTCGTCGTACTGCAGTTCGTGCTGGCGGCGCGCGGCACGCTCGATCTCAGCGTCATCGAACGCCGGAAACAACCGCCGCACAGTGCTCGCCGCCGGGTGGCCGTGAACGTCGGCGAGCACGGCGCTCTCCTCGCATCCGTATTCGTCCGCCCAGACGCGCCATGACCGCTCGACCGCGGCGTCGGAGTCGACGAGCGTCCCATCCATATCGAGCAGCACGGCGCAAATGTCACGCAACAGGATCAGCCCCGCCTATAATAAACTGGATGAGCGAGGATATTAGCGCATCGTCTTCGTCTCAACCGCAAGCGCGTCGGACCGGAGCGCGCTGGCGCGGCGCTGAGCAGCTCCTCGCTCTCCTGCGCCGCGAGCCGGAGATCACTCGGGCAGCTGCGGCTCGGCGGCTGGGCCTCAACAGTGGCACGGCAACCGAGCTGATCGGACGCCTTCGCGAGCTCTCGCTGATCGACGAGCAGCCTGCGGCTGCCCGCGGCCGCGGGCGACCAACGACGGAGCTGCGGCCCCATGCGTTCGGGCCACTGGTGGTGGCAATCGACATTCGCCACGCCGACTGGCGCATCGCACTCGCCGGAGTCGACGGCGTGCCAGCAATCATCCAACGCGGACGCACCGCCGGCCGCAGCGCTGCCGCAGTGTTGAAGCGGCTTCGCGCCGCCCTCACCGAACTGCAGTCGCTCCACGGGGATCGACTGCGGGTCGTGTCGATCGCCGTGCCCGCTGCGACTCGCGGGCGCGAACTGGTCCACGCGTCAGCACTCTCCTGGCGGACCGTCGAAGTCGCATCGATCGCAGAAGGAACCGGCCTCCCGGTGTTGATCGGCAACAACGCGACCCTGGCAGGCGTCGCCGAAGCGCGAACACCCGACCTGATCGGGACCCGCATTTTGCTGCACCTGGTGATCGAGGTTGGCGCGGGCGGAGTTTTGATCATCGACGGTGAACCACTCACCGGAGCCACAGGCACCGGCGGCGAGTTCGGGCACCTACCATTCGGCGACCGGCGCCTGCAGTGCCCATGTGGCGCGCGCGGCTGCTGGGAGCTCGAGCTCGACGGGCGCGCCATGGCGCGCCACCTCGCCAAGCCGGCACCGGATGACCCGCGCCGGTTCGCCGAGGAGGTGATCGCCGCCAGCTCCGAGGATGTACCGTCCCGCCGCGCCACGCAACGCTGTGCCGCCGCCTTCGGAGCCGGCGTGGCCGGGCTCATCAACGCCCTCGACCCCGAAATCGTCACCCTCGGAGGCCTCGCCGCGCCGCTCCGACAGGCAGCACCAAACGCCTTTGACGCAGCCCTGACCAACGGCATGATGGAGTTCCGACGAGCCACACCCCCCGTCATCCGCGACGCTACCTGGGACGAAGACGGCGCCCTGCGCGGCGCAGCAACGCTCGGCCTCGACGCCGCGCTCGACGCCCGTGGGCTCGACCGTTGGGCAGAGCACCGCGCCGCGTAACCGGTCGCGAGTCCGTCACTCCGCGGCGGGATCGCCCACGCAGCTGGGGCAGCGACCGATCAAAGCAAAATGTGTGAAGCTCACCTCGTAGCCAAAGCGTCGCCGGATGTGCGTGCGCACCGGGTCGAGCAGATCGGGGCGCACCGTTCGCGCGGTTCGACAGCCGGGGCAGTAGATGTACTCGAGCTCGCCACGGACCAGCAGGACATACAGCCCGGGACCGTGCCCGAGGTGGACATGGCGTAACACGCCATGGCGCTCGAGCGTCTCCAGGTTTCGATAGACCGAGGTCAGAACGAGATCGAGGCGCGCGGCGAGGTCTTCGGCCGACAGCGGGCGCGTCACCGCGAAGAGTTCTTCCAGCAGCCGCATCCGTATCGACGACAGGCGGAGTCCCCGGACACGCAGCGCGTCGATCGCGTCGTCGATGCTCTCGCAGGCCAGCGTCGTCACCTGTGGCGCATCAGTCATGACGGACCCTCGCTCGGCTCCGGCGCCGCGAGATCCCGGGACCAGCGCTCCTCGATGTGCCCGAAACGCCAGATCGCCAGGGCGATCGCCCAAGTCGCGGCGAACATGCCGACGATGATGAAGCCGAGTGTGTTGATGTTGATGTTCTCCCACCAGGCCCAGAACGATCCTTGGGCACCGAGTTCCTGCGCTAGCAGGCCGACGATCTCGATCGTCCCGATGACGAGCGCAACGGCAACCGACAGACCGGTGATCGTGAGGTTGTAGAAGACCTTGCGCACGGGCTGGGAGAACGCCCAGCCGTAGGCGAAGTTCATGAATGAGCCATCGATGGTGTCGAGCAGGCTCATCCCAGCGGCGAAGAGGATCGGCAGGCACACGATCGCGGCGAAGGGCAGCCCTGCGCCGGCTGCGCCGGCCGCAAGGAACAGCAGCGCAACCTCTGTCGCGGTGTCGAAGCCGAGGCCGAAGAGCAAGCCAACCGGATACATCTGCCAAGGCTCTTTGATCGTGTGCGTAAAGCGGCCGAAGACGCGGTTCATCAGCCCACGCGAGTTGAGCTGGTGTTCCAGCTGCGCCTCGTCGTAGCGCCCGTGGCGCATCTCGCGAAACACACCGACGATGCCGAGAAGGATGACCACGTTGAGCGCGGCGATCAGATAGAGGAACGCCCCCGACACGCCGGTGCCGATCCAATCGGTCACGGCGTGCAACTGGCTATGGCTGTGTGTGACTGGACCGGCGAGCGCCTTGACGCCAATTGCAAAGGCGAACGCCAGCAAGAAGACGATCGTCGAATGGCCGAGCGAGAAGAAGAACCCGACGCTGAGTGGTCGCTTGCCCTCGCCCATCAGCTTGCGCGTCGTGTTGTCGATCGCCGAGATGTGATCGGCGTCGAACGCGTGGCGCAGGCCGAGCGTGTACGCGGTCACGCCAGTGCCGATCGCGAACGCGCCGCTCGTGCCGAGGCGATAGTGGTGCGGTAGCACCAGCGCGAACAGCAGGAAGAAGCCGAGTGCGTGCAGGCCGATGACGACCGTTGCCATGCCTGCCACGGTCCGCCACTCGCCGGGGCTCAACCGTGAACGTGTCGATTTTGGGCAGGACGAAGTAAGGCTCGTGCGAGCGCTCGACATCTTTGCTCCCTCGTGAGGTTGGCTGCTAACGACGGACGGCACACCGACGCCACATCCCGAGCCCGATTTGCAACCGAGTCGCAGTTATGTGTGGGCGGCCTTGTCGTTGTTACGTTCGACTCCCACATTCGGATGTCGAGAGGAGCAAAAAAATGTCGTCAAACACCCGACGCTCATTTCTCAAGGCCATACCGCTGACCCCGGGCGGCCGGACAGCGGCGCTCGCAGGAGTGGGCGAGGCCTCCACACCGGCGCCGGCTCTTGATCGGCGGGCGTTCCTGGAGGGCTCGGTTGGCGTAGCAGCGGGCGCGGTTCTCGTCATCGGCGGTCCGCACGTGGCCTCGGCGGCGCTCGGCGGCCCGACGAGCACCCGCACGGACGCAGCCATCGTCAAGCCATCCGGCCCACCGCCCAGCGAGACGGTGATGGCCTATGTGCGTGACGCCGCGAAGAGCGAAGTGACAGTGCTCTCCGGCCAGCGCGAGACCACCTACCGCGACCCCCAATTGACGCAGCGGCTGCTCGACGCCGCTCGCTAACCCGACCGCTCAACGAGAAGGAGAACCAAATGTCGTCACACCGCGAGGCTCCCGAGATCAGCCAGGACCCCGTTGCCGACAACGCCGACACCTACGCGTTCGTCAGCCCCGACGTGCCCGACACCGTCACGATCATCACCAACTACGTCCCGCTTCAGTCGCCGGCAGGGGGACCCAACTTCTTCTCCTTCGGCGACGACGTCCTTTACTCGATCAACATCGACAACAACGGTGACGCGCTGCCGGAGATCACCTACGAGTTCAGCTTCCAGACCGAACTGAGCAATCCGAACACGTTCCTTTACAACACGGGGCCGATCTCTTCGCTGAGCGATCCAAACTGGAATATGCGCCAGTTCTACACCCTGACGCGGATCGAGAACCCGTGCTCAGACAATCCACAGACTTGCGTCCTCGGCACCATGCTTGCCTGCCCGCCGTGCAACATTGGGCCGCGCTCGACACCTGACTACGCAGCGCTCGGTGCCGCCGCGGTGCACAAGCTGTCCAGCGGCGAGGTCGTCTTTGCCGGCCAGCGCAACGACCCGTTCTTCGTCGACCTCGGTTCGATCTTCGACCTCGGCGATCTGCGGCCGTTCGAAAATCTCCAGCTGATCCCGACCGCCGCCGCGCCGGGCGTCGACGCGACCAAGGCGCTCAACATCCACTCGATCGCGATCCAGGTCCCGATCAGCGAGTTGACCGTCGATGGCTGCAAGCCGACCAACGTGATGAGCTCGAAGGCGGTCCTCGGGATCTGGGGCGCGGCGTCTCGCCGCAAGATGCGACTCCGCGACTGGGGCCAGCAGGAATGTTCTGATGCCGGCCCCTGGGTTCAGGTCTCCCGGCTTGGCAACCCGCTCTTCAACGAGGTCCTTGTGCCGCTCGGCGAGAAGGATCGCTGGAACGCGAGCCAACCCGTCAACGACCAGGACTTCGCCGCCGGTGTGCAACATCCGGAGCTTGCGCAACTGTTGCCGGTGCTCTACCCGAAGGTGTTCCCGAACCTGGCAGCACTGACGAGCAGCCGCGCCGACCTTCAGGCAATCCTCTTGACCGGCCTGCCGGCGGGGATCGTCCCGGGCTTCCAGAACAACACGGGCACGGTACTCGCCGACATGCTGCGACTGAACGTCGCGGTGCCGCCAGCAGCCTCGCCGAACCCGCTCGGCTTGATCGGAGGCGACGCCGCTGGTTTCCCCAACGGCCGTCGCGTCGCCGACGACGTCGTAACGATCGAGCTGCGGGCGATCGCAGGCGTCACCTATCCGCTCGTCGACAAGAGCTACACGCCCGACGCGGCGGCATCGCTGATCACCCAGGGGTTGACGCCAGCGCCCGGCCGCTACCTGTCGACATTCCCCTACGTTGGCGATCCCTACGACGGCTACGACACGCCGTCGAGCTAGCGCAAACGCTCGATTCCCATGCACGAGAACTACTCCGCCCGCCCGCATCCGGAATACGTCATCCTCGACATCGGCGAGGACCTCGGCGCGCTCATCGTCTACACCGACGAGACGCTGCACGGCAGCGAGATCGAGATCAGCGTCGCCGGAGCGGACGACAAGCGCAGCCACAAGGACGTGCTCGAGCGAGGGATCGGTGATCGCGCCGCCTTCACCGCCGTCTTCGACCGCCTGCCCGCGGGCACCTACACGCTGTGGAGTGCCGGCGTGCCCCGGGCGCGCGGTGTCACGGTCAGCGGCGGAGCGATCTCAGAGCTCGACTGGAGGACCGACGTGGCGCTGGCAAGCTGACCCGGGTCCGCAGCGCACGTACGAACCGCCGCGCAATCTCGTCTACTCGGGCGCCTTCAGGAAGGCCGATTCGCACGTCAAGCGTCCCTGGACGCTGCGCTAGCATCGGCGCCGGTGACGACAGCGCCGGATCCCCGTCGGATCGCAGCACGCGCGCTGCGCTACCCACAGAGCGCCACGCCGACGTTACTGGTGATCTGCGCCTTGGGGGCGCTGCTGCGTTTCGCCACGCTCAATGTCCAGAGTTTCGACTACGACGAATCATTCACGGTCGGGGTCGACCTCAGCGGATCGCTGGGCCATCTTTTTCACGTGCTGCCGGCCACCGAGTCGGTCCCGCCGCTTTACTTCACGCTGGCCTGGTTTTGGACCCGAGTCTTTGGCTTGGGCGAGGTCGGCATCCGTTCGCTTTCAGCGCTGCTCGGAACCGCGCTGATCCCGGCCGCGTTCTTCATCGCTCGCCGCTTGGGCTCGCAGGGAGCGGGGCTGTTCGCGGCGCTATTGATCGCTGTGAACCCGTTGCAGGTGTGGTACTCGCAGGAAGCGCGCACATACGCGCTGCTTGCCTTGTTGAGTGCGCTGTCGTTCTGGGCTTTCATCCGCGCTCTGGATCAACCGGACGCGGCGCGGATGGCCGCCTGGGCCGTGGCTTCAGCCGCCGCCGTCCTCAGCCACTACTTCGCCGCATTTCTGGTTGCCCCGGAAGCCGTGTGGCTGGTGTATGTGACCCGACGGCGCAGCGCGATCATCGCCGCTGGCGCTGTCGCTGCCGTCGGGACGGCATTGATCCCGCTGATCATCAGCCAAGCCGGCCCGCGCACCGGATGGATCGCCGAGATCGCCTTCTGGAGCCGCATCAAGGAGGTGGTCAAGGCGTCGGTGAGCGGCGCCATCGCCCCGACCGGGAACTGGGAGCTGACTTTGGTCGCGTTGCCGGTTGGGGTCGCGATGATTTACGCCGCGAGCAGACTGACGGGCCGAGAACGGCGTGGGGTCATCCTCGCTGCCGGTGCCGGCGGGGCTGCGCTCTTCATCCCGCTGCTGCTCGACGTGGGCGGTCTTCACTACCTGATCTCCAAGAACGTGATGCCCGCCCTCACCGTGCTGCTGATCACAGCGGCACTGATCTTGGGCGCCGCCAGGGCTGGACGCGTCGGCACTGCCGGGGCGATCCTGGCTTCGGTGTTCTTCCTCGCCGTGACGCTCGATGACACGGTCAACGCCAAGCTGCAGCGACCGGACTACCGGGCCGTGGCGAAGGTGCTTGGGCCGCCAACCCCTGCGGAGGTCGTCGTGACGCCCAACCTCGGCAACATGCCGATCGCCCTTTATCGACCGGGTAGCGCCTACGTTCCACCGGCGGGTTGGCCGACGAGCGAGGTAGTGGTGGTGGAGCCGGTGTCCCGTATCAACGAGTCAAACCACGGGCCGACGACTCCGCCGGCTCCGCCAGGCTTCGCGCTCGAGGGCACCAAAACCACGCGTACCTACACGCTGGTCTGTTTCGAATCGCCCATGCCGCGACTGGCGACGCCGAGTGTGCTGCTAGCGCTCGTCGGCAGCGCAGGTGGATCGAGTGCGCAGATCTGGCCCAAGGCGTCCGCCAGTCCTACGGCTGAGACGGAAGCGAGGTCACTATGCGCGTCGTCGCGCTAGAAACTCGCCGGTGGCGTTGATGCGCGTGCTCGTTGTGCCCAAGTGGTACCCGTGGCCGGACCGGCCGGTGTTCGGAATCTTCTGCCGCGAACAGGCGCGGGCGATCGCCCGCCAGCACGACGTCATCGTCTTGGCCTCCGAGGCCGTGAAGGCGCCGGGTTTCGCCGTCTTCGAGCTCACCGACGCGCACGAGGACGGACTGCGCACTCTGCGGGTCCGCTACCGGCGACCTCGGTTTCGCCCGGCTGCGATGGGCTGCCAGACCGTCGGCATGCTGGTGGCGCTCCGGCGACTGCGCCGTCAGGGCTGGCGTCCGGAGATCGTGCATGCCCACGTCTACTCGGCGGGTCTGCCGGCTCTGATCCTCGGGGCGCTGAGCGGTGCAAAGGTGGTGGTCAGCGAGCACTACACGGGCTTCCAGCGAGGTCTCGTCACCGGCTATGACCGCTTTACCGCTCGCCTCGTCTTCCGTCACGCCGATCTGGTCGCACCGGTCAGCGAAGACCTCGCCCGGCACGTGCAGGCCCTCCAGCCGAGGGCAACGGTGCGTGTCGTCCCCAACGTCGTCGACACGGAGGTCTTCCACCCGGCGGGTGAAGAGGTGCGGCAGAGCTCAGCCGATCACGCAGCGCGCTTGCTGAATGTGGGCGCCTTGGTGCCGAAGAAGGGGCAAGTCGACCTGCTCGCGGCGCTCGCCGTCCTGCGTCGCGACCGCGAAGTGACGCTCGACCTGGTCGGCGAGGGCGAGTCTCACGGCGAGCTCGAGCAGCGCGCACTCGAGCTCGAGCTCGGCGCGGCGGTGCGCTTCGATGGCGAGCGGTCCAAGGAGGAGGTCGCGGATTTCATGCGCGAGGCAGACCTCTTCGTGCTCCCCAGCCTGTTCGAGAACCTCCCGTGCGTGCTGATTGAGGCGACGGCGAGCGGCTTGCCGTTCATCGCCACAGCGGTGGGCGGCATACCGGACCTTGTTGCCGAGGTCGGTGGCGTTCTCTGCCCGCCGCACGACCCCGAAGCGCTCGCCACCGCGATCGCGCACGTGCTCGACGATCCCGCGGAGATCGACCGGGAGGCGCTGGCCGAAAATGCCCGCCGTCGCTTTGGCTACGAGGCGATCTCCCGCATCTGGACCGAGATCTATGAAGCGCTGGCCAGCAGCGCGGGCACGATCTCCTGAGCTATTTGGCGCTCTACGACCTCCGGGCGGTAGCGCTCGAGCATCACCGCGGCCGCGTTCGCGTAGGCCACTCGACGCTCGTCGCTGAGCAAGAGGCCGGCGCGGATCGCTCCGACGAGGGCCGGCGCGCTCCGCTCGTCGGCCACCAGCTCGGGGGCAAGGCTGCGGGCCAGCGCGAGCGCCTCATTGGGCCCCGGGGTGGGCACGGTCACCAGTGGCGTGCCGGAGGCCAGCGCCTCTAGCTGGGCAAGCCCCCAGTCCTCGTAGTGGGAGGCATTGATGAACACACGAGCGCGCGCGACGCGCGTCAGCCATTCCGCACGCGAGAGCGGGCCCGCCCACTGCACGCCGGGCGGCGCCTCGACCCCCGCCCGGCGCAACCAGCGCTCGGCCTGGGAACGATCGATGCCGCCGACCAGCAGACATCCGTCGGGCGGACGCGCCAGCCGCCAGGCCTCGCAGAGCAGGTCGAGGCCGCGCTTGTCGGGGTTGGCGGCGTAGGCGACGGCGGCGAGGTCCCGTTCGGCAGCCCCGTGTAGTTGCTCGATCGGGACTGGAAGGGTGATCACCGCGGGACCGGGCGTGATCCCCGTGCCCGCGACCAGTCGCTCAGCCGTACGCGCCGCGGTCTCACTCCAGGGCAGCAGCACGCGCGCCCGCGCCAGCACGCGCGGTTCGCGCCGGCGCTGCCAGACGCCGCCCAAGCCCGGCCGCGACAGCGCAGCGACGGTGTCGAAGCGGACCGCGTAGGGAACGCGCGGTCGCTGCAATAGCGCTGCGGTGATGGTCGAGAAGATGATCGCCCGCGCGTCCACACCGACCGCAGCGCGGCGCGACGCGAGCGCCTCGACTGTGTCGGTCAACGCCATGCTTACGCGCAGTGCATCGGAGCGGCCGATCCGAACCGCGACAAGCTCGCAGGAACAACCGGCCTGCTCGAGCATGCTCGCGAGCACCTCGTCGGCTTGGCGCCATCCCATCGTGGGTCCAAGCGAGACGATCGCGATATCGGGCACCGCTGATATGCGCGCAAGCCTAGCGCCGGGCCGCTCCTCGAGACCATCGTCGGGCGCGGCGGCCGGAGAGCCGCGAGCACTCGGCGCTGCGCCGCCCGGCCCGGACCCCGCCGACCCGGCGGGCCCGCACGCGGCTAGGGCACGCCGGCGCTCGTGTGACCGCGTCCGGGGACGAGCACCTCGGGGTGCTGAAGTGTGATCGCGTGGGCCAGGAGCACGCCCTCGGAGATCGTCCGCGGGGTTGGCGAAGTGAACCTGAAGACGATCAGGCCGTTGACGTCCAGTCGCGCGCGCAGGCGAAAGCCCGGCGCCGGAGCCTCGCCCGCGCCGGGCTGCAGCGGGACATAGCCGATCTCATCGATCTCGTCGGTCGTCACCGACTGACCGCGCGTCAGGTTGTGCAGCGGCGGCAGGTAGTACTCGAGCGGCGCCGAGCCGAGCTCCACCGTCGTGAAGACTCTGCTCGCGCGCCGGCCCTCGGCGGCCGGCGCGACGAGCTCGGCCGATAGCGCCCGAGCGACACCGCGCCAGTTGCTGCGCTGCAAACGCGGGCTGAAATCGACATCGATGCTGAGCGCGGCGAAGGCCACCGCGATCAGCCCGGCCAGCGCCATGCCCGTTCGGCCGGTGCGTTGCGCCGCGACGATCACGGCGACCAACGCGCTGATTGGAATCATCGCCGCGACGACGTTGCGCGGCGCCAGATAATCGACACCCACTAGGGCCAGCAGGACCGGGGTCAGCACGCCGCCCGCGGCGATTGCCAGCGCCAGCAGCGCCCCGTCACGCTCGCGCGACGTGAGCTTGCGCCAAAGGCCGAAGCCGACGGCGGCGAGGATCAAGAGAGCTACCCCCAGCTCGATCGCGTGTCCGAGCGGGGCCCCGGAATAGCCGGTCAGGTAGTACTGGGGAATTGCCTGGAGGCGACTGGCCAGCGCCCACGATGTGATCCATTGCGTGCCGTGGCCACCCTGGGCCAGGATCAGCGGA
>Ga0302324_100007636_pt1 | contig 22960 bp, 13 predicted proteins | sample Palsa_T0_1_FD_201949 | JGI IMG/M metagenome (GOLD analysis project Ga0302324, IMG submission 201949) | Peat permafrost microbial communities from Stordalen Mire near Abisko, Sweden - Palsa_T0_1 | ecosystem: Environmental > Terrestrial > Soil > Palsa > Peat permafrost | place: Sweden: Abisko...
GGAGGCGACGGCCGTCAAATGGTCCGTACCGGGGTCAAAGATGCGAAGGGTACCGTCGCGGAACTCCAGAAATTTGGTTGCCGGCGAGACGATCTTCGCGCCCATCTCCGTATTCGCGCCATCTTTCTGAAAATAAATCGTTCCGCTCTGGCTGGTGGTCTGCTTCACGACGCGCTCAAACAGGTCCCAGCGAAAGTCTGCCTCCGCCGATTTGAACCTTGCACTCGCGGCGTCCATCTGCCGCATCACCTCGTCGATGTGTCCCGGCTTAGGCTGTGCGAACGCCGTTGAATGGGCAAATAAGACTGCGGCGGAGAGCAGAAGGGAAGCGGCGATAGATCGGATGGATGTCATACGTAGTTGCTCCAGACAGTTGGATGCGTCAGAGATGGTTCAGGTCTTAGCGGAGGACCCATGCGTTATAAGCGATCACGTTGCCCTGCGCATCGTGCACGGGCTCGTAGCGCTCCAGCGAGACTTCACCCGAGATCGGTTCGATCACCCGCAGAATGGCGGCGCGGCGTTCCGTATCTGTCATCGCTCCGCCCATATCATCGGAGCGAATCTGATACACGAACCGGCTGCTTCCACCGGATGTGCCTGCCTCTTTCACCAGCACCTCGCTGGCGTGCAGCGCGACCGTCTCCACCGGCTTGTCTTTGTAATCAATAAAATGCGGCGACACGAACATGAAGATCAGGATTGCCGTCACCATGACGTCGTAGTGAAAGCTGCCTCGCTCGTAGGCCCAGAAGATGTAGCTGCGAAGTAGTTTGAACATGGTTCAGCTCCTGCCCTGTTGTCTGGTGATGACCGTATCACCGTTCATGTAGGGTACCAGCGCATCCGGCACCCGCACGGAGCCATCCGCCTGCTGGTAGTTCTCTAAGATCGCGAGGTAAGTGCGTCCGACGGCCAGCCCGCTACCGTTCAGCGTATGCAGAAACTCGCTCTTCTTCGCCCCAACCGGTCGATAGCGAATATTCGCCCGCCGCGCCTGAAACGCCTCGAAGTTCGAGCACGACGATATCTCGCGGTACAGCTCCTGTCCCGGCAGCCACACCTCGAGATCGTAGGTTTTGGAGGAAGTAGCGCTCATATCGGCGGTACACAGTAGCATCCGCCGATACGGTAGCCCCAGCCGCTCCAGCACCGTCTCGGCGTGCCGCGTCAGCCGCTCATGCTCAGCGTTCGAATCCTCAGGCCTGACGAACTTCACCAGCTCGACCTTCTGGAACTGGTGCTGCCGGATCATCCCGCGCACATCCTTTCCATAGGAGCCCGCCTCGCCGCGAAAGCAGGGGGTGTAGGCGCAGAAAGAGATGGGCAACTCGGCCTCTTCGAGAATCTCGTCGCGGTAGAGATTCGTGACGGGGACCTCGGCCGTGGGAATCAGCCAGTGGTCGTTATCTTGATAGACGCCGGTCTGGTAGGGCCCTTTGTCATCGCAGTGAAAGAGATCTTCGGCAAACTTGGTGGGCAGCTGCCCGGTGCCGAAGAGCGACTTGGAGTTGACTAGCGAAGGCGGAAGAACCTCCGTGTAGCCGTGCTCCCCCGTATGGAGGTCGAGCATAAAGTTGGCGAGAGCGCGTTCCAGTCGAGCCCCCTGGCCAAAGTGGACGACGAATCGAGCGCCAGAGATCTTGGCGGCACGATTGAAGTCGAGAATTCCCAGCGCCTCACCAATCTCCCAGTGCGGCTTGGCAGGGAAGTCGAACACCGGCTGCTCGCCCCACACCTTCTCCAGGCGGTTGTCGTGTTCGGATCGTCCGACCGGCACAGTATCCTGCGGCAGGTTTGGGAGAGTCTGCATCATCTCGCGAAGACGCTCATCGGCACTGGCCGCCGCCGCCTCGAGCGACTCCACCTGAGTCTTTAGCAGACGAGTCTGCTCCGTCTGGGCGGTTGCGTCTGCACCCTCGCGCCGCAGCTTTGCGATCTCTTCGGTCAGCTTGTTTCGCTGCGCCTTCAGGGTCTCAACCTGAGTGATCGCATCCCGCCGTTCGCGGTCAATCTCGGCAAAATTACCCAGAGCCAACGCAGGGTCCATGCCCCGTGTGCGCAGCTTTTCCTCAACAAGGGCCAGATTCGCCCGTACATACGCTAGATCAATCATCACCAACATTTTAGCGTCTTATCTTCTTGAAAACGGACGTGCTGCAACCTATCGGCAGCAAAATGCGATTACCCTTATAGATATGCGAAGGTGTGTTGCCGTCCTTTTGTGCCTGTTGATCTCGATGTCCGGCGTGCAGCCGGCACGTGCCGATGCCTACCACGCGAAGCCGAAGCTGGTCGTAGTTCTCGTGCTCGACCAGTTCCGCGGAGACTACCTCGACCGTTACCGCGACGACTTCAAGACCGCCAACGGATTCAACCTCTTCCTCAAGCGTGGAGCCTACTTCCCCGACTGCTACTACGACTACGCCAACACCATGACCGCGCCCGGCCACTCCACCATCGGCACCGGTGCTTATACCAATGGCCACGGCATCGCGTTGAACGACTGGTGGGATCTGAAGCGTTCGACGAAGCACCCCATCAGCTCGGTTGAAGACGAGCACTACGCCATTGTGGGCGTCCCGGATTCCAAGGAAGCTGGCGCGTCACCCCTCAACGAGCTTGCCTCTACGCTTGGCGATGAGGTGGTACTGGCGACCCGGGGCCAGTCGAAGTTGTTCGGCATTTCGCTGAAGGATCGTGCTGCGATTCTCACCTCTGGTCACGCCTCAAACGGCGCCTTCTGGACGGACCACGAAAGCGGAAAGTTCGTTACGTCTACCTATTGGGAGCAGCAGCTTCCAGCCTGGGCACAAGCCTTCAACGCCAGTGGACGAGCAGACCAGGCATTCCATGAGGCGGGAGCTAAACCCGGCGATTTCTATGAAGGCGTCGGTAAGTCTCCAGCGTCGATCTCTTATCTCCTCGATTTTGCGAAGTCGCTCGTCGAGGGCGAACAACTGGGCCGTCACGATGTGACCGATGTCCTGACTATCAGCATCTCGTCGACCGACATCCTTGGCCACATCGTAGGTCCGGACGCCCCCGAGCAGCGTGCCATGATCAACGCCGCCGACGTCGATCTCGACAATTTTTTCAGCTGGCTCGACAAGCATGTCGACGGCGGCATGGCGAACGTGTGGGTTGCGCTTACCGGCGACCACGGCATCGCACCAGTCTCGGCAGCGGCAGCCAAACTGGGCATGCCCGCCGCGACCTTCGACGTGAAGAAGTTGGAGGTGCAGCTGAATGCAAGGCTGAACCAGCGCTTCTCTCCCGGCCAGAGCGCCGATTATCTGCTTGGCGGCGAGATGCCCTACCTGGAACTGGATTCGCGCGCCTTTGCGCTGGCGAAGGTGACCGAAGCGGACGCCGAACAGGCCGTGGCCGAGATGCTGCCGGATGCGCTCGAAGCGACACTGCCGCCGGCCCCTGAAGGCGTCAGCCAGACCCGGCTGCCTCCCCGACCAATCATTCGCCACGTCTACACGAGGGTTCAAGTGGCGGCGGGCGAGCTGCCTGCAACAGAGGAAGGCAGGCTCATCCTGCACAGCTACTCGCCCAATGGCGGATGGTACGTCATGGTCACTCCTGGAATGTACGAGCTCTCCATGACGAGGGGCACCAATCACTTTTCGCCTTACTCCTACGACCGCCATGTGCCACTCGCATTCTACGGATCGGCATTCGTTCCCGGGACGTATAACAATCGCGTCGCGCCAGTCGATATTGCCGCGACCTTTGCCTCTCTGCTGCGGGTCAACCAGCCATCCGCCTGCGTCGGCCATGTGCTGACCGAGGCGATCCGTCCTGAAGCAGCAGTGGTGGACCGAACCGCTGCGAGGAAGGCGCCATAGTGAGTAAGCCAACGCTCACACGCAGCAAAGGACCCGACATGCGCGTCACCGTCGCAGGCGTCGAATTCTCTTCGCCCGTGATCGCGGCCAGCGGGACCTTCGGCTACGGTATCGAGTTCGAAGACATTATCGCGTTCGACCGCATTGGCGGCTTTGTCACCAAGGGACTCTCTCGCGAACCTATGGCCGGCAACCCCACTCCGCGCATCATCGAAACAGCCGCGGGCATGATCAACGCCATCGGCCTGCAGAACATGGGCGTGCGCCCCTTCATTGCAGAGAAGCTCCCCAAGCTGCAACGCCTGACCAACGTCGTCATCATCGCGAACGTCTTCGGCTTCACCATCGAGGACTGCCTCGAGGTCATCCACGCCCTCAACGACGCCGATGGCATCGCCATGTACGAGCTCAACGCCAGCTGCCCAAACACCAGCCACGGAGGCATGGTCTTCGGCACCGATCCGCAGATGCTCTGGGATTTGGTGACCAGCTGCAAGAGAGTGTCACGTCGGCCATTGATGGTGAAACTCTCCCCCAACGTTACCGACATCGGCCTGATGGCGCGGGTCGCTGCAGATGGTGGCGCCGATGCCGTCTCACTGGTCAACACCTTCGTATCTATGGCGATCGACGTTGAAACCCGCCGTCCGCGCATCGCAAACGTCACTGGCGGTCTCTCCGGGCCGGCCATCAAACCGATCGCCGTGCGCATGGTGCACGAGGTCTCGAAGAACGTCAGCATCCCGATCGTCGGGATGGGCGGCATCGTACGCGCCGAGGACGCCGTGGAGTTCATGCTGGCCGGCGCAACAGCCGTGCAGGTTGGCACCGCCAGCTACGCCGACCCACGCGCCGTCGAAAATATAGCGAATAACCTCAAACGCTGGTGCGCCAACCATGATGTAGCGCAGGTCAACTCGCTGACCGGCGCTATCGTGCTCTAGGATCTCTTCGAGACGATGTCCTGCCGGACGGGCCCTCCGCGCAGGAGGCCTGTCCGGCAGGACGAGACTGTCGCAAGCAGCTAGAATAGTCAGTGATGACTGAACACCATACTGCTCCCAGCACACCCTCTACCGATCTTCGTCCCATCCGCCGCGCTCTGCTCTCCGTTACCGATAAAACCGGCCTCGTCGACTTCGCCCGCACCCTCGCCTCCTTCAACGTAGACCTCGTCTCCACCGGCGGCACAGCCCGCGCCCTGCGTGAGGCCGGCCTTCCCGTGCGCGACATCAGCGACCTCACCGGCTTTCCCGAGATGCTCGACGGTCGCGTCAAGACACTGCACCCAAAGGTCCATGGCGGCATCCTGCACATTCGTGACAACGCCGAGCATATGGCCTCGGTCGACGAGCATCAGATCGAGCCTATCGACATGGTTGTAGTCAACCTCTACGCCTTCGAAAAGACCTCGCAGCGCCCTGGCGTCGCCTTTGCCGATGTCATCGAAAACATCGATATTGGCGGCCCATCCATGGTGCGCTCCGCAGCAAAAAACTTCTCCGACGTCGCCATCGTAACCTCCGCCGCAGACTACGCGCTGCTCTCCGAAGAGCTCGCCGCAACCTCTGGCAGTCTCACCCGCGCCACGCGCTGGCGGCTCGCAAAAGCAGCCTTCGCCGTTACCGCTGCCTACGACGCCGGCATCGCCACCGCACTGGAGAGCATTGAATCGCCAACAGGGCAGGCGGTCTTCTCGCAGGACGAGCTGCCACCGGTTCTCCGCATCATCGACCCGCTCGCCAGCACCCTGCGTTATGGCGAAAACCCACACCAAAAAGCCGCGCTCTATGTAGATGGCAGTGGCAAAGGCGTCGCAGCCGCCCGGCAGCTCCAGGGCAAAGAGCTCAGCTACAACAACATCGTCGACCTCGACGCGTGCTGGGAGCTGGTCAGCGAGTTCGACGAGCCCGCTGTAGTCATCATTAAGCACACCAACCCCTGCGGCGCATCGACTGGCGCGACCATCGTCGAAGCATACCTGCGCGCTTTGGAGTCCGATCCCGTCTCGGCCTTCGGTGGCGTCATCGGCATCAACCGTGAGGTCGACGCGAGCGCTGCGGAAGAGATCGCGAAGCTCTTCGTGGAGGCCATCGTCGCCCCGTCATTCACGCCCGAAGCGCTCGAACGCTTCTCCACCAAGAAGAACCTGCGGCTCATCCAGATTGATCCCATCAACACTCCGCGGATCCTTAAGCAGGTCTCGGGCGGCTTTCTGATTCAGGATGCCGACCGCCATCGAGTCGCCGAAGCCGATCTTCGCATCGTCACCAAGCGCCAGCCCACCCCTGAGGAGATGCGTGCTCTGCTCTTCTCCTGGCGTGTTTCGAAGCACGTCAAATCGAACGCCATCGTCTACGCCCGCTTCGCCAATGGCCATGGCCAGACTGTGGGCATCGGAGCTGGCCAGATGAGCCGCGTGGACGCCGCCCGCTTCGGCGCACTTAAGGCCGTCCTTCCGCTCGCCGGAACAGTCGTCGCCTCCGACGCCTTCTTCCCCTTTCCCGATGGCCTCGAAACCGTCGCCAAAGCTGGGGCCACCGCGGTCATTCAGCCCGGCGGCTCGGTTCGCGACGCTGAGGTCATTCAGGCAGCCGACCAACTGGGTGTTGCCATGGTCTTTACCGGAGTTCGCCACTTCCGCCACGGATAATCCTCCGTTTTGCGGCGTCTGACAGATATAATCTCCGCAACACGACGAAACGGCGCTTTCTTTGGATACATTTGCTGACTGCATCCAATCCCGTGACGGCATCGTCTAAATACGTAGTGTTCAGTATCCGCTTGATTCCGTTGGCACAGGAAACCACAACTCATGACCTTGCTTCTACGTGCCTCGTCTCTCCGCCATCTCCGCTTGCTCCCAGTGGCTGCGCTTTTGTTTGCTTCGCACACGATGTTCGCTCAGGCACCTGCGGCCACCACAGCGACAATCGTGGGACCTGATCGAGCTTCGTCCTATTACCACTACGGGCTTGCGCACCTCTACGAGGACATGGCTGTCAACGCCGGCCGCTCAGACTACGCCACTCAGGCGGTAGAGCAGTATAAGTTGGCGCTCGACGCCGATCCAAACTCCAAGCTGCTCCAGGATGGCCTAGCCAACCTCTACTTCAAGATCGGACGCATCCGCGAGGCCGTCACCGCTGCTCAGGACCAGGTTGCCAAGAACCCCAACGATGTCGAAGCGCATGCGCTGCTCGGCAAGGTCTACCTGCGTTCTCTCGGCGACATGCAGACCCCGCAGTCCGGCCAGATGTTGCAGCTCGCCATCGCCGAGTATGAGAAGCTCGTCCAGTTGAAGTCCGCCGACGTCGAGACGCACCTTCTGCTCGGCCAGCTCTATGGCCTCAATCATGACTCAAGCAAGGCTGAGGAGCAGTTCAAGGAAGCGCAGAAGATCGACGCCAACTCCGAGGAGGTTGCGCTCAACATGGCCCGCCTCTACACCGAGGAGGGTGAGGCGAAGCGCGCCACCGAGGTGCTCAGCGCTATCCCCGTCGACGATCGCTCCGCACGCATCGAGTTCGCCCTCGGCGCCAGCTACGAGCAGAACCACCAGTTGAAAGATGCGATCGCCGCATACCATCGCGCGCTCGATCAGGATCCCGACAATCTCGACACCGAGCGTGGTCTCGCCAATGCGCTGTTGAGCGATGGGCAGTTGGACGAAGCTCTCAAGATTCTGAACGGAATTGTCGCCGCTGAGCCGCAGGATGCCCAGTCTCAGATTCACATCTCCGAGATCGAGCGTCGGCAAGGCCACTACGATCAGGCACTGGCTACGCTCGAAAAAGCCAAGCCGCTTGCTCCCGAAGCTCTCGACCTCATCTACAACGAAGCGCTGATCTACGACGCGCTCGGTCGATATGACGACGCGACCGGTGTGCTCACGAAGCTGTTGTCCGACTCCGCGCACGCCGATGGCAAGTACAGTGACGGTGAAAAGGCCAATCGCGCCATCTTCCTCGATCGCCTCGCCATCATCTACAAGGAAGAGAACAAGACCGTTGAGGCCGTTGCCACCTATAAGCAACTGACCGCTCTGGGCGGCGATTACGTCAAGAGCGGCTATCAGGGCCAGATCGACGCCTACCGCGATGCGCATCAGTGGAAAGAGGCGACCGCCGCCGCCGCCGAAGTGGCCAAGGCAATGCCTAAGGACCATGCCATTCAACTGATGTACGCCGGGCAGCTTGCCGATACCGGACAAGTCGACGAGGGCCTGGCAATCGCCAATGCCCAGCTCGCTGCCACCAAGGGCAACGCCGATGAGCGTGACTCTCGCCTTGCCCTCGCCCAGATCTACATTCGCCTGAAGCGCTGGCAGGACGCCTCTGCGCAACTGGACAGCGCCGATGCCCTCGCCACCAAGCCCGATGAGAGACTCTACGTCGCCTTCCTGCGTGGCACCCTCTACGATCGTCAAAAACAGTACGACGAAGCCGAGGCGGAGTTCCGCAAAGCCCTGGCCATTGATCCGCAGAATGCCACCATCCTGAACTACCTCGGCTACATGTTGGCCGACCGTGGCGTCCGACTCCCAGAAGCTCTCACCATGATCCGCAAGGCCGTGGATCTCGATCCGCAAAACGGAGCCTTCCTGGATTCGCTAGGCTGGGCCTACTACAAATCCGGCCAATACACTCTTGCAGAAGAGAGTCTGCGCAAGGCAAACGAGCGTATGAACACGGACCCCACCGTCCATGACCATCTCGGCGAGGTCTATGAGAAGACCGGCAACTTGAAGATGGCCGTCGAGCAGTGGGAGCGCTCAATGACCGAGTACGCCCGCTCCCTGCCCGCCGATGTTGACCCCGGTGACGTAGCCAAGGTGCAGCACAAGCTCGAAAATGCTCGCGTGAAGCTGGCGAAGGTCACCACAGCCCCAGCCAAATAAACTCCCTGCGTCTGCTGTCTGTCGTTCTGAGCAGATAGCAGATAGCAGGCGCGGGTTATCTCCCGCACTCCTTCCGTTACACTTAAACGTAGACATGCCAATCGATCTGCATCGATGCGCGGTCGCAGGAGACCCGGACGATCCTCTTCTGGCCCGCGTCTATCCCGCGCCGTTTCGCCCCTCGCGCACGCCCTTTCAGCGTGATCGAGAACGCATTGTGCAGGCACGCGCCTTCCGTCGTCTTGCAGGCAAAACCCAGGTCTTCACCAGCCGCGCCTCCGACCACTTCCGCAGCCGCCTCACCCACACCATCGAGGTCGCGCAGATCGCCCGCGCTGCGGCCACCGCACTCGGCCTCAACGAAGACCTCGCCGAGACCCTGGCTCTGGTCCACGACATCGGCCATCCCCCCTTTGGCCACGCCGGCGAGCGCGCCCTCGATACCTGCCTCCGCCGTCACGGCCGCAGCTTCGACCACAACCTCCACGCGCTCCGCATCGTCGAGCACTTCGAGCAGCGCTACGCAGCCCACCGCGGTCTCAATCTCACCCTCGGTGTTCGCGAGGGCATCATCAAGCACTCGCGCGACTACAGCGCCGACCAGCACCCCGAGCTCGCGGTCTATCTGCTCGACCAGCGTCCCCCCATCGAAGCCCAATTGATTGATCTCGCCGATGAGATTGCCTACCTCACCGCCGATCTCGACGACGGCGTAGAGTCCGGCCTGCTCGAGATCAATCACATCCGCGAACACGTCGATATCCTCGCCCGCTGCTACCGCACAGTGGAGTTGGAGCACGCCGGTGTCGAAGCGAAGTTTCTCTTCAATGAGGCCCTGCAACTCATGCAGAACACGCTCACCGACGACCTCATTACGACCACTCGCCAGAACGTGCAGGCTATCGGCGCCAACTCTCTCGCAGACATCCGCCAACATCCCAGCCGGCTCGCCCTCTTCTCTCCGCAGGCCGAGGCCGAGCGCCTCCAGGAAAAGCGCTACCTCTACGACACCCTTTACACCTGCGAGGCGCTGGAAAACGAGCATGACAAGGCGGAACAGGTCGTCACTTCGCTCTTCGACTACTGGATCAATGACCCCGAAGAGCTGCCGCAGTCCTACTTCGAAGAGGTGCGGAGCGAAGGTCTGCCGCGCGTTGTGGCGGACTACATTGCCGGCATGACCGACAGCTTCATCCTTCAGCAGTACGCCCTGATCAAGCGCGCCGTCCGCCTGTAGTTAAATAAAGATCATGTCCTGCCGGACGGGCCCACTGCGCGTGGGGCGGCCACTTCGTGGCGCATATACCTTTCTTGCCGAGACGATCTATTGTGGTCCTCCCGTTGGTCGGAAACCATGATCCCGACCAACGGGAGGGCCGATGCCGTTCATCCTGCCATGACCGGTACACACGCCACGAAGTGGCCGCCCCACGCGCAGTGGGGCCGTCCGGCAGGACATGATCTTCTAAACCGCTTCTAATCGGGTTGGATTAAAAATGCCGAATGTTTTTCGAAGCCTGTAGAATCCCCTGCACATGAGCTTTTCGCCTGCCAACATCACCGCGCTTGTGATCGCCGCCAGCTTCGCCGCAGGCCTGAACATCTACGCTACTGTGCTGACGCTTGGCATCCTCGCCCGCACCCAGTGGGTCGCGCTGCCTCCGGGGCTCGACGCTCTCGGACACACTTGGATCATCGTTGTTTGCGCCGTCATGTTCGGCATTGAATTCATCGCCGACAAGATTCCCGGCTTCGACCTGATCTGGAATGCGCTCCATACCGTAGTTCGGATACCCATTGCGGCGCTGGTCGCCTACCACGCCAGCTCACAACTCACCCCGCAGATGCAGGTCCTGGCCACTGCACTCGGCGCCGCCATCGCACTCGCCACGCATGGATCGAAGACTGCTCTGCGCGCCGCTGTAACGCCCAGCCCGGAGCCTGTCTCCAATATCGCCCTCAGCACATCGGAAGATGCCGTCGCCGTCGGCCTTACGTGGTTCGCCACCCATCACCCGATCATCGCCGCATCCATCGCTCTCATACTCCTGGTCGCCGCGGTCTTCGCCGCACGTGCGCTCCTGCGCGCCATTCAGCGGCCTCTGCGCAAGCTCTTCGGTATGGACATTGAGCAGGAAAAGACACTCCCAAATCCGTAATAGAGCGCTGCGTTTCGCGTAGTCGCTTAATAGCAAGTTGAGAAGCGCAGACAAGCTTGGGCAAAGCACGCAATCAACCCATCCTCCTCGGGTTGCGTGCGGCCAAGTGGCCGCATGCGGTGATATCCTAGCCGGAATCACGTTAGAACGAGGCCGCAACACTTCATGTCGAACCCAAGCATTCCAGAATCCGATCAGCCCACCGACTCCCCCGAGTCCACCGAATCTTTCGACAAGATCCTTCAGCAATACGAGCAGACCCACTCCCGTCGATCCGCTGAGGACAGCCGACAGATCTCAGGCACCGTCATCGCCGTCTCTGCCGAACAGGTCTTCGTCGACATCGGCTACAAGACCGAGGGCGTTCTGCCGCTGTCGTTGTTCCAAAGTGCCAACGAGACCGTCGAACCCGGCGCCAAACTCATGGTCAGCGTCAAAGGCCGCAACGAAGAGGGCTACTATGAGCTCTCCCGTCTGCGCGTCGAGCAGCCAAAAGACTGGACCTCACTGGAGCAGGCCTTCGCCGATCAATCCGTCATCGCCGGCACCGTCACGGCTGTGGTCAAAGGTGGCCTCAGCGTGGACGTGGGCGTCCGAGCCTTCATGCCCAACTCACGCAGTGGAGCGCGCGATGCCGCCGAGATCGAGAAGCTGGTCGGCCAGGAGATCCGCTGCCGCATCATCAAGCTCGATGCAGCCGAGGAAGACATCGTCGTCGATCGCCGCGTCGTCTCTGAAGAAGACGAGCGGTCCACCAAAGAGCGCCGCTACTCCGAGGTCACCGAAGGCGCAGTCCTCTCCGGTACCATCCGCAGCCTCGCCGACTACGGCGCCTTTGTCGACATAGGCGGCGTCGATGGCCTGCTTCACATCAGCGACATCTCCTGGACTCGCATCGACAAGCCCTCCGACGTGCTCACCATGGGCCAGCAGGTCGAGGTAAAGATTCTCAAGATCGACCCCGCAGGCAAACGCATCTCCCTCGGCATGAAGCAGCTGCAGCCGCACCCCTGGGATGCCGCAGCAGGGAAGTACACCACCGGCGAACGCATCCGCGGCACCGTCACGCGCGTCACCGACTTCGGAGCGTTCGTAGAGCTCGCGCCCGGCATCGAAGGCATGATTCATCTCTCCGAGATGTCCTGGGCGAAGAAGGTAAGAAAGCCCGGCGACATGCTCAAGCTGGGCGACACTGTCGAGGTCATGATCCTCGGTGTCAGCCTCGCCGAACGCCGCATGTCCCTTGGTCTCAAGCAGACTCTTGGTGACCCTTGGGCAGATGCCTCCGACAGATTCGCAGCTGGCTCGCAGGTCGAAGGCCCCATCGCCACCTTCACGAAGTTCGGCGCCTTCGTTCAGCTCGCAGAGGGAGTGGAGGGCATGATCCACGTCAGTGAGATCGTCGCTGAAAAGCGCATCGAACGCCCGCAGGATGTGCTCCGCATCGGCCAGATCGTCAAAGCCAAGGTCCTCGCAGTCGATAAGGAAAAGCGTCAGATTAAACTCAGCATGAAGCAGCTCATCCCAACCGGCCTCGACGAGTACATCGCCGAACACAAGCAGGGCGACGTCGTCACCGGACGCCTGATCGAGATCTCCGGCGAACAGGCAACCGTGGAGCTTGGAGAAGGCATTCACGTCAGAGGCCGTGTGACGCTGGAGGGGAAGGCAGTTGAGCCAACGCAAGCCCCAACCCAACCTGATCTATCCTCCTTCAGCTCCATGCTTGCAGCGCGATGGAAGAATGGACCTGCAGCGAGCGAGGCTAAGCCCGAACCTGTTCGCACCGGCCAGATTCGCAGCTTTCGAATTACGACACTCGATGTGGACGCAAAGAAGATTGAGGTGCAGTTGCTCTAGCACGCTGATTGAGTGAGTGGATGCGGAAGCGCATCTCACGCATTCTCAATCGGTTCGACGCCCCCATCGCTTTTGCGGCGGAGTGGCATCCTGCATGGCGCGATAATTATGCAGCCTCAGGCCCGCTTAACCTCTATTGAGAGTATAATCGCAATAGTTGCCCATCAACATATCTGATATTTTGTGAGTTATATTAAGAATATCGTGGCCGCACAAAGCTCAAATACGAAAAGCCAGAGTCCTTGGAAGCTACTCCTCGCTCTCTTGTGTATTGCGCTGGTCATTGCCTGCGGAACCATCCAGGCAATCCACGTTCATCCGGATGGGGATCTTTCCCATGCGGACTGCCCTCTCTGCGCCACCGCGCACGTAGCGGTACAGGTGGTCGAGCCCCCTGTCACCTTGCACGTTGCCCCTGTCGTCTCCATGGTAGAGGCATTTCTTCCTACCACTCCATCGCGAACGATCACGACCTTTGCTCTCTTCACCCGCCCCCCGCCTGTTGACGCTCTCCCCGTCTAGAGCTACGTCAAAAAATCAGGTTAAAACTTCAGGGGGTTGTGTATGCACACGTCGTTACGGCGCGTCATCTTCGCATCATTTGTCATCTTCTTTTCATTCGGACTCCCATTCCTATGGGCTCAATCCGCCGGTAATGCGGGAACCATCGTTGGCACAGTCACGGATGCAACAGGCGCCATTGTGCCCGATGCAATCGTCTCTGTTCAGAACCCCGTGAGCGGTTACATTAAGTCAACCAAGTCCGATGGTCAGGGTCACTATCAATTTACGAACCTTCCACTCAATCCCTATCACCTCGTCGTAACGGTGACCGGATTCTCTCCCCTCGTTCAGGATGTTGAGGTAAGGTCCTTCGTGCCTATCACGGTAAAGTCTGTCCTTGCCATCGGCACAACCTCAACCGTGGTGGACGTCAACGGCGGCGACTTGACGGAAAATGATTCAACCTTCCACACCGATCTCGATCGTGCAGCGTTCGCGAAGCTTCCTTTGGAGAGCCAGTCTTCCTCACTCAGTTCGCTGGTTACATTGTCCTCGCCCGGCGTTGCTGCAGACTCGAACGGTCTCTTCCACGGTCTCGGCGATCACGCATCCAACTCCTTCTCCATCGATGGCCAGCCCATTACCGACCAGCAGAGCAAGGTCTTCTCCAACCAGATTCCGTCGAACTCGATTCAATCGATCGAAGTCATCTCAGGCGCGCCGCCTGCGGAGTTTGGCGGCAAGACCAGCCTCGTCATTCAGGTCACCACGCGCTCTGGGCAGGGTGCCACCAAACCTACCGGCAGCATCACCACGTCCTACGGCACCTTCGGCTCCGCAACCGGCGCAGTCGACCTAAGCTACGGCGGCAAGAACTGGGGAAATTTTATTGAGGTTGACGGTCTCAACACTGGCCGCTTCCTTGATCCGCCCGAGTTCGTCGTCTTCCACGACAAGGGCAACGAAATTAACATCTTCGATCGCATCGACCGTCAGCTCACCGGTGTCGACTCCGTCCACCTCAATCTGAACTACAGCCGTTCGTGGTTTCAGACGCCGAACTCCTACGACAACCTGAACATTCAAAACGTCGTCAGCGGCGGCACTGGCGCCAATCCCCTCTTCGGCAATGTCGGCAACGCCGATCAGCGCTCGAAGATTGGCACCTTCGACATCGCTCCCACCTACACCCGCACCATCGGCGACAACTCGGTCTTCAACTTCGGCCCTTATGTTCGAAGAGATGCGTACAACTACTATCCGAGCGACGACCCTCTTGCCGACCTGGGCGCACCCAATCTACAGAACCAGACCATCGCTCAAACCCGTTCGCTCACCAACGCCGGCGTTCATACCGACCTTTCGTATCTGAAAGGCATCAACAACATCAAAGTCGGCGCGAACTATTCGCAGACGTTCCTCCGTGAGAACGATACTCTGGGAGTCGTCAGCTCGGTCTTCAATTCACCATGCGTCGACATCAACAACAACCCGCTGCCCGGCTTCACCGATCCAAGCCAATGCCCAGGCGGATTGGTCAATAGCGGCTTCAATCCGGTTCTCCTGCCTTACGACCTCACTCGCGGTGGCGGCCAGTACAACTACATCGGCCATACCGACGTGAAGGAGATTGCTCTCTATGTTGAGGATCAGATCAAAGCAGGGAACTGGCTCTTCAACGTCGGTATCCGCGGCGATCTGTACAACGGTCTGACCATCGCTCGCCAGGCGGAGCCTCGCGTCGGTACCGCCTACAGCATCAAGAAAACCAACACCGTCCTCCGTCTCTCGTATGCGCGGACCCTCGAATCGCCGTTCAACGAAAACCTCGTTTTGTCCAGCCAGGGTTGCTCCAATGAAGTCCTTGCTCCTCTGCTCCTCTGCAGCCCGGGCGTATCAGGAACTCTCCAGCCAGGCTTCCGCAACGAGTTTCATGCTGGCCTCCAGCAGGCCTTCGGCAAAAACCTCGTCTTCAGCGGAGACTACATCTGGAAGTACACCCACAACGCATTCGACTTCAGCGTTCTCGGCAACACGCCGATCACCTTCCCCATCGACTGGCACAACTCGAAGATCCCCGGCTTCGCGCTTCGCGTCGATGTCCCTAACTATCACAATCTCTCCGCCTTCGTCGTTATGTCTTCGGTTGCTGCTCGCTTCTTCCCGCCGCAGAGTGCTGGAGCCGGCGCTACAGTGGGACAAAGCGGATTCCCTTTCCGCATCGACCACGACGAACGCTACAACCAGACCTCTCACCTTCAGTATCAGGTGCCTATGAAGCACGCTCCCTGGGTAGGCTTCAACTGGCGCTTTGACAGCGGTCTCACCGCTGGCTCGGTGCCTTGCTTCAACGTCACGGATCCAAACAGCTCGTGTAACCCGATCAACAAGGGACCATCGATCTTCATCAACGGCCAGCCCGGAATCAACCTTACCCAGCTAACTCCTGATGAGCAGTTTCAAGCTGGTCTCGTGTGTAACGGCGTCGCGGCGACACCATTTGCCGGTATCCCCGGAGGTCAGTGCCTGGCGTCACAACTCACCTCCAAACTCGTAGCCATTCCTGCACCGGGAACGGAAAATGACGACAAGCATCCGCCCCGCATTCAGGAGCGCAGCCTCTTCGATGCCTCCATCGGCGAGGACAACCTCTTCAACGGCGACAAGCACAAATGGAGTCTTCGTCTCACCGGCGTCAACATCACCAACAAGTACGCCCTCTACAACTTCCTCTCCACCTTCAGCGGCACGCACTACGTCACACCGCGCGCTCTGACGGCTGAGGTAGGCTTCCACTTCTAACACTCCCACAATCGGAGACAGAAAAGGCAGCGGTTCATTCCGCTGCCTTTCTTTCCAGCCTGGCTATTGCAATTTGCCTTATGCAGAGTCAGCCAGTTTTTTTGTCAAGCCCTCCGCAATCAAATCGCCGCGCCAGACGGCAACAATCGCGTGGCGTATTAGTTTTATCCTGCAAGCTATACTGGATACAGAGCATAGAGCAGGCCTCGGATCTTCCTTCCGGGGCTTTTTGTTTTATCGCCGCTATCTTCTTTAGATAGAATATTTTACCTGTAAGGTATTTGGAATGAGTATTTTGCAGACACGAAAAAATGCAAGTCCGTGAAGAGAAGCAGCTTAAGGACCCCTACCCCCAGGGGGGAGGGGGTTGCATTGAGCCTTGTGAAGCACGGCTATGAACTCCGACAGACTACGCGCATCAATTATTTTTTTTGGATTGCATCGCAGGACAGGATAGATCTAATTGTGGGGCAGCTGCGAAGTATCCCACGTGCCTCCAATGGCCTTGATAAGCTCCACACTGGCTGACATTCGCCGGGTCTGTATGTTGGCGAAGGTCTGCTCATCGGCCAACGCTGTGCTCTGCGTGGTGATCACCTCAAGGTAGGTGGCGAGACCGCCCTTGTAGCGAATCGTCGAAAGCGTCAGTGAGCGTTCGGCGTCAGCCACGGCTTCCTCTTCAGCCTTCGATTCGTGCTCCAGAATTCGCAGCGCGGCCAAATTATCTTCAACGTCCTGGAACGATTGCAGCACCTGCTGACGGTAGAGCGCGACGGTCTGGTCATACGCCGCCTGCGCCTGCTGGTTCTGCGCATGTCGACGGCCAGCATCGAAGAGGGTCTCTGAAGCAGAGGCTCCAATCGACCACAAAGCGCTGGGCCCCTGAATCAAGGTGCCGAGGTTGGTGCTCTCCACGCCACCACCACCAGACAGGGTGAAGCTGGGATAGTACGCGGAACGAGCGACCCCGAGCTGTTCATTGGCTGCGGCAACCCGACGCTCGGCTGCGGCAATGTCAGGACGGCGTTGCAGCAGCTCGGATGGAAGGCCAACCGGAATATCCGGCGGAGTGGCCGTGAGCGGTACGGGAGGCAGGCTGAAGGTCGATGCTGGCTCGCCAGTCAACGTTGCGATGGCGTGCTCGAACTGCGCGCGCGCAACACCGACGTCGATGTCCAGAGCCCGTGTAGTGTCCAGTTGCGTCTGAGCGAGCGCCAGGTCAGAGCCAGAGGAAAGCCCTCTCTTGAAGCGGGCATCCGTCAGGTCGACTGACTTCTGGAAGGCGACGACGGTGCTGTCGAGCAACTCCTTCTGACGGTCGAGGCCGCGAAGCTCGAAGTAGTCGTCCGCAAGCTCGGCATGAAGACTGAGGCTCATGGTTTCAAGGTCGGCAGCAGTGGCCTGAGCGGTCGTGCGACTCGCCTCCACCAGGTGGCGAACCCTGCCCCAGAGGTCCGGCTCCCAGGATGCGCTGCCAGGAAGTTGGAAATCGTCGGAAAGACCGGAACCGGCGAGTGGGCTGAACAGAGGGCGATGCATAGACTCTTGCGTGCGCGAGACAGAGGGATTGAGGCCAAGGGTAGGGAACAGATCGGCACGCTGGATGTGCACCTGCGCGTGTGCGCTCTGATAGGCCTCGAATGCTGCCTTCAGGCTTTGGTTGGAGACGTTGATCTTCTCTTCCAGAGCGTTGAGTTGTGGGTCGTTGTAGACCTGCCACCACTTGCCGCGCACCAGCGTATCGGCAGGCTGAGCAGACTTCCATCCGGCATCCTCTTTGAAGGCGGGCGGGGCTACTGCGGCCGGCCGCTGGTATTTCGGCCCGACCATGCAGCCTGTGACCGCAAGCAGAGACACGCTGGCGATCATTAAGCTTTGACGGCGAAGGTTCGGTTTCGAGAGGCGTGGTTTGGTCTTCACAACGTTCACTTGACCTGTCCCGGGGCTGGTGTGGCATTCGATTGGGCCAGTGGAGAGATGACGCGCACCTGCTCGCCTTCGACGAGAGAGTCGGGTGGGCTGTCGATGACCTTCTGATTCGCCGTCAGGCCGGACACTACTTCAACCTGAGTCCCATAATCGCGGCCCATCGTGATAGCAGTGAGATGTGCACGATTGTCTGCTCCGATAGTCGCAACCTGCAGCCCCTGGCTGCGAAAGAGCAGCGCGCTGACCGGCAGCAGAAGAGTTGGCGTGCTGGAGTCGAGTTTGAGATGGACCGCGGCGTACGAGCCCGGAAGGAGCTCGCCTGTGTTGTTCTTGACGTCGACTTCGACCAGTAAAGTACGTGTGGCAAGGTCGATTGCATTGGCATTGCGAACCAGCTTGCCGCTGAACTTGCGACCGGGAAACTGGTCTAAGGTGAGATCGGCGACGGTGGAGGGTTTGGCATCGTTCGAATAAATCTGTGGCACGTTGATGAAGACGCGCAGAGTATTGATCGACGCGATGTGGAAGAGCTCGTGCACGTTGACAGACGAAGTGCCCGCAGCGCTGTTTCCTGCGCTGGTGTTGCTTCCCGTACTCGCGTTGCCGGCGTTGATGAGTTGTCCATTGTCCGTGTTACGAGCGGTGAGTACGCCATCGAAGGGCGCAGTGATCTTCTCGAAGCCCTGCAGCTCCTCAAGGCGGCTGACGTTTGCCTGTGCGGATTTAACCATCGTCTGCTTGGCCTTGGTGTCCGAGACAGCGTTGTCGGTGTCCTGCTGAGCGACGGCGTCGGACTTGAGCAAGTCAGTGAAGCGGGAGGAAGTGGTCTGCGAAAGCTGTAGGTTGGACTGAGCTGTAGAGAGATCGGCACGTGCTTGCATCAGCTGCTGGTCCACCTCGGGCGACTCGATCTCAGCTAATAGTTGACCCTTCTTCACGCGGCCACCGATATCGACGTACCACTTCTTGAGGTAGCCATCGGTGCGGGAGTAGATGGGCGCGTCTTCGTAAGCCTGAATATTGCCGGGCAGAACGATCTCCTGCGTTGGAGCTCCTTCCTTCGGCTGGATGACAAGAACCTGAGGGACGGCCATGTTGTCCGTGTCCTGCGCAAGCTTCTTCTCCGCGTGGATGCGAGGCAGAATGCCAACGACGGCGAGGATAACTGCCACAAGAAGCGCGCAGAGCAGAAACACGACAACGCGTTTCTTCGATACAGCAGGAGGCGGCGGAGTCGCCATCTCGCTTGTCGTGTGGCCGGGTTGAGCTGAGTCGTGGTGCTGTTCGCTACTCATTGCTTATTCTCCACTCTATCTTGCAAACAAAAGGAGGCAGGTCAATTTCAAGTATTGGCCTATTCATCGGTATCGCCGATCGGTTGCTCGATCAACTCGTCGTTACGATGGACCAGACTGAAGAAGACTGGGACAAAGGTGAGGGTTGCGACGGTAGCCAGCAACAGGCCGCCGATAACGGCACGGCCCAGCGGAGCGTTCTGTTCGCCACCGTCGCCTAAGCCCAGAGCCATAGGAACCATGCCGATGATCATGGCCAGTGCTGTCATCAGGACCGGCCGGAAGCGCGTGAAACCGGCAGATAGGGCAGCTTCTATCGCGCTCATCCCGGAGGCCATCTGCTCCTGCGCGAAGCTTACAACCAGGATGCTGTTTGCGGTTGCCACGCCCATGCACATGATCGAACCGGTGAGTGCGGGGACGCTGATGTGTGTATGAGTGATGAATAGAAACCAGACAATCCCGCAGAGCGCGGCAGGCAGCGCAGCAATGATAATAAAGGGGTCGAGCCAGGATTGAAAGTTGACCACGATCAACAGATAGACCAGCACGATCGAAAAGAACAGGCCGCCTACCAGACCGATGAACGATTCGCGCATTGTCTTAATCTGACCTCGGACGATGATCTGTGATCCTCGGGGCAGCGCCTTTTTGTTAGCCGCAAGGATCTTGTCGATCTGTCCGGCGACACCTGCAAGATCGGTATGTTCAACCGAACCATAGATGTCGATGACAGGTTGAACGTCATAGTGGCTAACTGTTCCTTGTTCAGTCCCGCGCTGAATAGAGGCCAGGTTTCCCAGAATTTGCGATGGAGCGCCTGCGCCGCCCGTAATAGGAATATTCTGCAGATCCTGCAGACTCTCAAGGCCGTATTGGGGAGATTGCACAGCGATGTTGTAACTGACGCCATTCTGCGGATTGAGCCAGTATGAAGGAGTTGTTTGAAAGCTGCCGCTAAGAGCGACCAGCAAATTGCCTGCAACGTCACGCTGCGAATAGCCGACTTGTTGAGACTTTGTGCGGTCGACGGCCACAGTGAATTTAGGCGAATCAAACGGCTGCTGAATGCGCAGATCGGTGGTGCCGGGAATATGACGAATTTGCGCGAGAAGGTTTTCCGCATAAGCGTGGTTTGCGGCAAGGTTATTGCCGATGATCTGCACATCGAGCGGCGCCGGAAGGCCGAAGTTGAGGATTTGGCTCACGATGTCGGTTGGCAGGTAGTAAAAGATTGTCCCAGGAAACTTTGCCAAAAGTTTCTCGCGTAGCTCATCCATGTAGAGAGCTGTGGGGCGGTGCTTCTCTTCGAGGGAGACAAGGATATCCGCGTCCGCAGTACCAACTGGAGCTGAGTTGCTGTACGAAAGGTTAAGTCCACTGTAGGGAATGCCGATATTGTCGATGATAGTAACCAGTTCGGACTTGGGAATCTGTTCCCGAATCGTCTGATCGATCTCGTCGCAAAGTTTTGCCGTCTCCTCAATTCGTAAGCCGGTGGTTGCGCGTACATGCAGCTTGAACTGGCCACCATCGACAGAAGGAAAGAAGTCCTGACCAAGCCACGGATAAAGAATGCCGATCGACAAAAGACAGAAGCCGAAGAAACAGACAAGAAAGGTGGCTCGATTTTCAACGCACAGGTTCAGGAACCCGTGATAGGCAGAGCGAAGACGTTCGAAGTTACGCTCAAATACTCTCTGAAAAACGATGAAGGGGTTGCGGCTGGACTGTTTCGCTTCTTCCGCCTCAAGTGAATGAGGCTTCAACAGATACTTTGCCAACGTTGGAACGATAGTTCGCGAGAGGAAGTAGGAGGCCAGCATGGCAAAGACGACCGCCTCCGCAAGTGGGACGAACAAATAGCGCGCCACGCCGGAGAGAAAGAACATCGGCACGAACACAATGCAGATCGAAAGTGTGGAGACAAAGGCTGGGATTGCAATCTGTGCAGCGCCGTCGAGAATCGCTTGCTCGGTCTCTTTACCCAGTTCGATATTGCGATTGATATTTTCAATTTCGACAGTCGCGTCGTCTACGAGAATTCCAACGGCCAGCGCCAGGCCGCCCAGCGTCATGATGTTAATTGTTTCGCCCAACGCGCTCATCGTAATGAGCGACACCAGGATTGAAAGCGGGATAGAGACGGCAATGATGATGGTACTCCGCCAACTTCCCAGGAAGACAAGGATCATGATAGCCGTCAGGCAAGCAGCGATCAGGGCTTCACGGACTACGCCATTGATGGCCCCGCGTACAAAGATGGATTGGTCAGACAGCGGCTGGATAAGGAGTTGCGGCGGCAGTGTTGCGGAAATCTGGGGAAGTTTTTCGCGAACGCGTTTGATGATGTCCAGTGTGGAAACGCTGCCAGACTTCAGAATCGTAACCAGAGAGGCGCGCTGACCATCGACGCGGACAATATTTGTCTGCGGGGGGAAGCCATCCCGCACATGACTTACGTCGTGGACATAGATGGTTGAGCCATTGATGGTCTTAATCGGGAGATTGTTGAGCTCCTGGATCGTGGTGGGACTGCTATTGGTCTCAACCTGATATTCGTAGGAGCCGATCTTTGCTGTTCCGGCAGGCAGAATGATGTTTTGCGCACTGAATGCATTGACGACATCGTTAGGAGACAATCCTTTCGCCTGCAACGCCCTACTGTCGATATCGACCTGTACCTGACGCTGCTTGCCCCCGTAAGGAAACGGAATCGAAGCTCCCTGCACGGTAGCTAACTGTGTGCGTATAAAGTTAGTTCCAATATCGTTGAGCGCTTGCTCGGAAAGGCCTTGGCCGGAGAGGGAGAGCTGTAAGACAGGCACGCTGGACGCGCTATAGCTGATAATTAGAGGAGGAGTGGTGCCTGGCGGAAGCTGACGGAGTTGTGTCTGAGCAATTGCAGTCATCTCCGCCACAGCAGACGGAACGTTTGCACCGGGCTGAAAAAACACCTTAATAACTGCAATACCGTTCAACGACTGCGATTCAATGTGCTGAATGTCATTGACTGTCGTCGTCAGGGACCGCTCAAAGGGCGTTGTGATTCGATTCCCCATCTCCTCCGGGGAGAGTCCGGCGTAATTCCAAACAGCGGAAACAACGGGAATATTTATATTGGGAAAAATATCAGTCGGCGTACGAAGAATAACAATCGGGCCAAGAATCAATAGCAAAATCGAAAGAACGACAAACGTATAAGGCCTGCGTAAGGCAAGTCGAACAATCCACATGAATCTCTCCCAAAGTCTCTCCGTAAATCACGGTTACGTCAACGCGGCTTAATCACGCGATACGACTGTCTTGAACAAGCACGTGTGAAGATTACTACTCAAAATTAGACGATCTTGATATCAGAAAGGACTCCGAATAACAGGTAGGGGGCTATTTTGCCGAAAGCCTTTTACCTCTTGACTCTGCATCTGCGCAAAACTCGTAAGGAGAGACGGATCGGATGGCGCATACATGCAATAGGGAGTGTTTGCACTCCATTGACTCCTGGTGTCAGCCATTACCGCCACAACGATGCGGAACGCTTGGTTTACGCCCGCTTGAGATAAGGAAGAATCAACGCTGCAAATCATTGACTTGGATTGAACTTGATAAGACGGAGTTGGTGGACGCGGTAGGGATCGAACCTACGACCAGTCA
>Ga0302324_100007637_pt1 | contig 22960 bp, 20 predicted proteins | sample Palsa_T0_1_FD_201949 | JGI IMG/M metagenome (GOLD analysis project Ga0302324, IMG submission 201949) | Peat permafrost microbial communities from Stordalen Mire near Abisko, Sweden - Palsa_T0_1 | ecosystem: Environmental > Terrestrial > Soil > Palsa > Peat permafrost | place: Sweden: Abisko...
AATTATTATTTTCTAAAACTACTCTAAAATTTATGACGGTACTTAGTCCCGACCCGATTAGCAAATGATAGTTGAATCGGCATTACTATTTCCATCCGCCACCTAATGCCTGATAAATGTTAACCATGGCATTCATTTGCTGCTTTTTGGTTTCAATAAGTTCAAATCGGGATTCAAGGGCATCGCGTTGAGTCAATAGCACCTCCATATAATCAGCCCGGGCAGATTTGAAAAGGCCGATAGAAATATCGATCGACTGAGTCAACGCATCGACCTGTTTTGCTTTCAAATCGTAGCTTCTTTCCAGGTTACTGATATTTGACAGTTGATTGGCCACTTCGATGTACGCTGTTAATAGGGTACGTTCGTAATTGTAAACCGCTTGTATTTGTTTGGCATTGGCACTGTAATACGTCGCTTTTATCGCGTTCCTGTTGATTAGTGGTCCGACTAAACTTCCCGCCAGGGTATAGAGCATTGATGTCGGTGTATTTAGCAGATACTGCGGATTAAATGCCTCATAACCTACGGCTCCATTAATCATTAACGTCGGATAAAAATTGGCTTTGGCCACCTTGATGTCCAGCTTGGCGGCCGCCAGATTGAATTCGGCTTGTTTAATATCAGGCCGGTTCTCCAGTAGTTGAGAGGGGACGCCAGCATGAATTGTGTCAGGCTCTAAATCAACGAATGCCAGAGAATTTCTTTCGATCGGCTGAGGAAATCTTCCCACCAGAAAATTAATCCTATTCTGAGTTTCTACGATCTTTTGCTGAATGTAATAAATACGGCTTTGGTTTTTGAGCACCTCGGCTTCAAACCTTCGCACCGCTAATTCAGTAACTTTTGCAGCGCTTTTCTCCAGTTGCACAATTTCGAGGGCATTCTGTTGAATTGCAATGTTCTTTTTCAGGATTTCCAACTGATTATCCAATGCCATTAATTCGTAATAGGAATTGGCGATTTCGGCAATCAGATGAGTAACCATGAAATTTTTGCCAGCCGTCGTGGCGAGGTAGCTATAGATCGCCGATTTTCTCGCATTTCGTAACTTCTTCCAAATATCCACTTCCCATGAAACATTGGCGGCCAGCAGATAATCCGGCAAAAGATCGGGAATTTTTTGGCCGGGTGTGATGTCAGTAGTTGCATCAACCGCTCCGGACCGGGTATACCTGGGCGTCTTTTCAAATCCGGCCCCAGCTCCCAAATCAACAAACGGTAAATACGCCCCTTTCCGGGCTCTTACTTCGTTTTGAGCCATGTTAATTTCCTGCAGCATGATATTTAGTTCCTGATTTTTTTTCAGTGCCGTATCAATGAGGCCTGTCAGATGCGGATCGGTAAAAAAATTCTTCCATTTGATCATTGCGGTATTGACCGTATCCTGCAAATCGCGATACCCTGCAGGGACTTTTTTATTCTCGGTTTTCTGGACCAACGAGGGTACATGACAAGCCGTGTAAAGGAGGGAAAGACAGGCTATCCCTGCGTACTTCATAATTCTTTTAGTGCACATTACCTTCACTTTCTTCGGTTTGGGGAAAAGCGTCCATTTTATGAACCAGGTCTTCGGTCAACGGATCTTTACCTTCATCTTTAATCAGTTTCCTTCCTTCCGCAAGTTTGCCGAACACGTAATATAATCCCGGGACGACAATTACCCCGAAGACGGTTCCGAAAAGCATTCCTCCGAGTGCCGAAGAGCCTATCGTGCGGTTCCCCACAGCACCGGCGCCGTGAGCAATGACAAGTGGAACTAATCCCGCGATAAAGGCGAATGACGTCATTAATATCGGGCGAAAGCGCACCTTGGCACCTTCTACCGCTGCCTCGAATATGGTTGCACCGGCACGGTTCTTCTGAACGGCAAATTCTACAATCAGTACGGCATTTTTGCCCAGTAAACCGACCAGCATCACCAGCCCCACCTGGGCATAGATATCGTTCGCCAGCCCCACTATCTTGAGTAACGCAAAGGACCCGAAAACTCCGGCCGGCAGGGAAAGAATTACCGCTAACGGAAGTAGAAAACTTTCATACTGCCCTGCGAGAACAAAATAGACAAACACCAGAACGACGAGGAAGATATAGACGGCTTCATTTCCACGCCTGACCTCATCGAAAGAAAGAGCAGCCCAATCGATGTCAAATCCTCGAGGAAGTGTTTTTGCAGCCACTTCTTGTACCACTTGGATCGCTTCACCACTGCTATATCCCTTTGCAGGGGCGCCCCGGATGGCGGCCGTGTTGTACATGTTATACCGGTTAATTTCATTGGCTCCCTGTTTCTTTTTAATTTTCATGAACGCCGAAAAAGGGACCATTTCATCCCGGTTATTTTTTACGTACAGGTTCATAATGTCGGAAGGGAGCCTCCTGTATTCCGGCGCTGCCTGAACAAATACCTTGAAAAAGCGCTGGAATTTAATAAAACCGAGCTCATAGGTGCTTCCGACAAAAATAGACAATGTGTTCATGGCGTTGCCAATAGAAACCCCTTTTTGCATGGCCAATTGATTGTCGATCTCAATCTCATATTGAGGATAGTTGGCACTGAAAAAGGAAAATAAGCCGCTCAGCTCTTTGCGTTTACCCAGGGCGGCCATAAAATTATTCTTCACGGATTCAAGCTGGTTGTAATCGCCTGTGTTTGTTTTATCCAATAACTGTAAAGCAAAGCCACCCGCTGCCCCATATCCCGGTACGGCCGGTGGATCGAAGAATTCTATGGTTGCTCCCGGAATAGCCTTGGACTTTTTTTCCAATTCGTAGATGATCTCATTCACCGTTTGTTTCCGCTCAGACCATGGTTTCAGGTTAATGAGGCAAGTTCCGGCGTTAGATCCTCGTCCCTCGGTGAGTACCTCATACCCCGCTATGGAAGAAACAGATTGTATGCCGTCCACTTTCTCAACAATCGCTTGCAGTTGGCGGGAAACATCATTAGTTCTCTCCAGAGTCGAGCCGGGGGGTGTCTGAATGATCCCATAAATCATTCCCTGGTCCTCGCTGGGAATGAAGCCCGAAGGCAGACTTCTGCTTATTCCAATTATCCCCAAACCGAAAGCCAGCAAGAGGCCGAATGTGACTACTCTTCGGTTCACAATCAATCGCAGCAGTCCAACGTATTTTCCTGTAACTTTTTCAAATCCCCGGTTAAAACCATCGAGAATTCTGTTCATCAATGTTTTCTTCCTGGGTTGTCCGTGAGGGTTCTTCAAAATCATGGCACAAAGAACCGGTGTGAGAGTAAGCGCCACAATACCCGAAATGACAATGGAAGTGGACATCGTAATGGCAAACTGCCGGTAGAAGATGCCGACCGGGCCCGTCATGAAGGCTACCGGAACAAATACGGCTGTCATCAACAGAGTGATCGCGATTACTGCGCCGCTGATTTCACCCAGTACTTTTTGTACCGCTTTATAGGGTGATAAATTGTCTTCCTCCATACTGGCATACACGGCTTCCACCACCACAATGGCATTGTCCACGACAATACCAATTGCTAACACAAGGGCGAATAGCGTAATCATGTTGATGGTAAGTCCGAAAAGCTGCATGAATATAAAGGCCCCTACGAGGGACACCGGAACAGCCAATGTTGGAATTAGGGTGGCGCGCCAGTCGCCAAGGAATATAAATACGACCAGGGCTACGAGAATAAAGGCGTCTCTCAGCGTATGAAGCACGTTTTCGGTCGAGGCATCGAGAAAATTGGAGACATCATAACTAATTTCATAATCCATTCCCGGTGGGAACGTTTTCTTCAGCTCTTCCAGTTTAACTTTTACTTTGGCAATCACATCACTCGCATTACTGCCATACGTCTGCTTGAGTACAATAGCGGCCGAAGGATAGCCGTTCAGGTTGGAATAAATATCATAATATTCGCTTCCCAGCGAAACTGTTGCCACATCTTTCAGGCGAAGAATCTCCCCTGCAGGATTGGCCTTGATAATGACATCCTCATACTGTTTAGGGTCACTAAACCGGTCAGGATACGCTAAGACGAATTCGAGTGCCTCGGCCCGCTTGCTATCGCCTCGGCCAATCCGACCGGCCTTACCGATGATACTTTGGTCGCCAAGCGCATCCATTATATCGTCGGGGGAGATCCGATAGGCCCGCATCCGGTCAGGGTTTAACCAGATACGCATGGCATATTGACGGCTGCCCAATATTCTGGATTGTCCTATACCCTCAATCCGTTGGAGTTCCGGTATCATGTTGACGCCGGCAAAATTGAAAAGGAACTTCATGTTGGCCTGAGGGTCCTTGCTGTAGAGATTAACATACATCAGCATGCTCGGCATGATCGGCGTAATAATTACTCCTTCCCGTTGCACCAAGACAGGCAATCTATTCCTCACTTGTTCTACACGATTGGAAACTTGTACTAAGGCCTGGTTGGGATCAGTACCCAGGTTAAATACGATCTGTATGTTGGCTTCACCGGCACTGGTGGCATCCGACGTCATGTACTTCATACCCCAGGCACCGTTAATGGCCTGCTCCAGCGGAATGATAACCGACTCAGCGAGCGATTTGGCACTGGCTCCAGGATACGATGCACTGACCATTACCATGGGAGGTGCTATCGAAGGAAACTGCGATGTAGGCAGTGTTTTAATGGCCAGTACACCCATGAACATAATGAGGAGTGAAAACACTATAGCGAGTACGGGCCGATGAAGAAATATGTTAAACATGTCCTTATTTTTTTTGAATAGTTACCTTATTCAACATATACTTTTAAATGGGGGATCACCGTCTTTGGATCCTCGTAGGCATACTCTATCTTGTCATTATCTTTCACCATCCTGATTCCCTCGAGAAGTATTTTATCGTTTTCCGTCAGCCCTTCTTTGATGACATAGATATCCGGCATTTCGGCGCCGATGGTAATTTCCCTTTGTTTCACTTCATTGTTTTTGTCAATCACAAAAACATATTTCTTTTCGAGGATTTCAAAAGTGGCTTTCTGGGGGATGATCAATGCATCCTTAATCGGCACGACCATATGTATAGTCCCTGTTTCGCCATGCCTTAGCAACCTGTCCGGATTAGGAAATGTGGCCCGGAAAGCAATGTTTCCCGTTTCGTTGTTAAAGTCTGCTTCAATTGTTTTAACCACTCCGGAATACCCGAACAGCTGGTTGTTGGCCATTAGCAAGCTTACTTTCAGCAGGTTCTCTTTTTGAGTCTTGGCTCTATAATTCAGGTATTCCGCCTCGGGAACATTAAAATAAACCCACATTTCGCTGTTATCCGAAAGGCTGGTAAGTAAATCTCCCTCATTGATAAGGCTACCCAGCCGAACTTGCAGGCGGTCCATGATGCCATCAAACGGTGCTTTGATCTCGGTAAATCCCAGGTGAACCTGAGCCAATGCCAATTCCGCATTTGCCTTGTCCAATTTCGCCTTGGCCAACGCCAGCTCATTGATTGATACAACATTGCGATCGGCAAGTGACTTTGTGTTTAAATATTCAATCTCCGCAAATTTGGCTTCCGCCTGCGCTTTTTGCAGTTCGGCCTGATAAAGCATGGGCATGATTTGAAACATCAGTTGCCCATGGTTCACCAGTTGTCCTTCGTCGACAAAAATCTTCTGCAAGTAGCCTTTTTCCAGGGCTCGCACTTCAATATGTTGTATGGCACGGATCTGGCATACGTAATCCCGGGTAATCATTGTATCTTTCTTCAAAGGACTGGTGACCAGAAATTTTGTTCCTCCTTCCTTTTCCTCTTTTTTTGATTGACAGTGTGTCAGGCACAACAAGCCAATCAAACTGATGACCACGAAAATTCTTTCCATACGGGTTTTGTTTAAAACGGCGACGTTTGTTGATGATATTATTAAGGGTGTATCTTTATTCATAAAGGATGCAGTCAACCGCAGCGCTCTCTCCACTTTAGATCAATATTTCCTCTATGAGTCACAACAGGTTCTCAGAATTGAACCTTATCATCAATCGTTCCCGGGATCAAGTCCAAACCCGGTATAGTCCAAGGTGCAATAATAAATGATCCCAGGGGAAACTTTGTATTAATATTTCATATATTTTATACATTAAATAAGTACTTCTGGCGTCGTTCGCCTTAAAAGCATGACCAGGGCGTTTAAAAAGAACCTGCCCGTGGGTAGTGGATATACCACCGATATCCATTTCTACTCAGAAACCGTCAGGTCCATCTGCCCTATTGATCATCGATTTTCAGCAGGCAACGCCTAAATCGCATGGGGTTGATTTCATCGCGTTTTTCAGCAAATGGACGAAGCGTTGAAGTGCCGTGCACTCTTCGCCGTGGTGGGCGAAGTGCGTGAGATTGACTTCACTTCATCTTGGAACTTCAGTTGATTTGCCGACATCCCAAACCACATAAATTGTAAAAAAATTACTTACATTTATCATTCAACCTAACCCTGTTACGATGGAAATGCACATCAATATGGTAGCTGTTCTGGTAACCGTTGCAGCCAACTTTATGCTTGGATTTATTTGGTATACTCCGCTATTCGGGAAAGCGTGGGCGAAAGAGATGGGATTTGACGCTCGCGTCAAACCGAAAAGAGGAGAAATGGTCAGGGGGATGATCTTCATGGTTATCGGCAATTTTTTTCTGGCTTATGTTTTTGCTCATAACATTGCAGCGTGGGGCTTTGTGCCAGGCATAAACGAAATGTCGGCCGGATCGAACATCATGACATCAACGATCTTTACCTGGCTCGGTTTTTACCTTCCGGTGGACCTGGGAACGGTTGCCTGGGAAAGAAAATCCTGGAAATTGTTCGGCATTAATACTTCCTATCATTTCTTGATGCTGCTGGTTGCAGCCCTGATTTTAACGAGTATGTAATCTGGGCTTTCTAGCAGCATGAAGTTTTCTACGTTCTCAGTCGAGGATGAATCCCGTCAGGATTATTTTTTAACTTAAATCAGGGGTACTTAGCAGGTACTTTTTATTTAAACAACCGATATCCGGCCGTTATTTGCAGTCCCTGATTTCGGGTGCCGGTGCCGTAACCTAGCTTATTAAAGTTATTCAGGCCTGCCCCGTATCCCGCTGTGAAATTAACCCCATTGGCAAGATGAAAACTGGCGCCCACCTTCGCTTGTCTTGAGCCCACCATGCTGCTTCCCAATTGAGAACCCGCCTGAAGATTAACGCCGTTAAAAATTTGATAGCGGAATTGAACCGGGGCATTTAGACGGGCAGACCTGAAGGAGCCGGGAGTTGTAAAGGGTAAAGACCCAAGCGGACCCTGACCTGAATAAAGGACTTCGGATTGAACGGCAAATCGATTGATATTCAAAAACGGAAGGTAAAACCGGCCGATAAAATTTGACCTGTAATAATTGGAGGTATAGCCAGTACTGTTGGTAATGCTGTTCGGGATATCCACTGGCGTCTTTGTACCATTACCGGTATCCTGACAAAAAGCAGGAAATGAACATACCAACAGGATAGTAAATAAAATGACCTTTTTCATACCATTCCCTTCCGAAAAATTAGGTCGATTGCCTATCAAAAATAGTAAAATTTTGCCTTTTTCTGTACAAACACCACCTTGTTTCGGCGCCAATAAATTCTCACATCAAAAATCATCTTTAGCAGACGGCTAGACAGGTCAGTCCAGTTCGTTCATTGGGACTCTGAGCCGGGATTACAAATCTAAACCAGGTCAAAAGAGTTTCCGGTGGATTTTTCGCCATTATTTTACTCCTGTGCCTGACCAGTTCTTCATCCGTAAAATACTTCCAAAGAAGCAGCTGTGTTACACGTTCTTCCTCCGCCGTATGCTCCCGTTAGTTTTATCATGGGGCAATGACAGATTTCATATTATCAAAGCCATGACAAGAGAATTTAACATCCTGGTTGTTGAAAGCCCATATTGCCATTTTAAATCCAGGGTTCGTATCAAATCGACTTTTGGGATTCGCAGTTCGGTTTTTCGGTTGTTACGGGAAATTGTTTATTTTGGTCCTTCAACAAATTCATGAATAGCAAAAAATTCTTTTCAAGCATTGGCCAGTATATTCAGTTGGACCAAAAGGAAAAGGATTACTTGAATTCCGTTTTGATTGCCAGGCCCTTTCGTTCGGGTGAAATTATCGTGGAACGTAATGAGCCTTCCAGGTTTTTGATTTTTGCCAATGCGGGCTATCTTATGACGTACTACACGGACCGGGACGGCGTTGAGCATGTGATTCAATTCGCCGCTGAGGGTTGGTGGGCAGGAGATCTGTATAGTCTAAGCGAATCAGCAACAACACCTTTCTCGACGAAAGGGCTAAGCCATGGAGAAGCTCTTCTTTTGCCCAGGATGGCCCAGGATCATCTCCTGGAAAATTTCCCGAAGTTTGAGCGTTATTTTCGTGTTATGTTTCATAAAGGGTTGATGCGGCAACAACTGCGCTATGTTGAGGGGTTTTCAGCTTCAGCTGAAGAGAGGTATTTGTCGTTTATTAAAAGCTATCCAGCCATTTTGAAAGATGTGCCTCAAAAATATATAGCCTCGTATCTGGGGATAACGCCTGAATTTCTCAGCAAAATCCGCAAGAAACTTTCCCGGAAATAGAATCTTAATCTCATTCACTATTTCCCGACTGGTTTCTTAACCGAGTTCAAGAGCAAAGAAAGGAGATCGCCCTAGTTTTGTATTAAAAAGGTAATTATGACAGCCACGCCAACAAGTTCAAAATGGACGGTTGACCAGATTCATTCCGTAGTGCAATTCAAAGTAAAGCATCTGGCCATCTCGACAGTCACGGGTACGTTTAATAAATTTCAAGGTGAGATTTATGCCCAGGAAGACACCTTCAATGGGGCCACGATTAGTTTTGCGATTGATGCAAATAGCATCGACACCAACCATGCCGGCCGCGACACAGACCTAAAATCTCCCTTATTTCTGGGCGCGGAACATTTCCCCCATATTACGTTCAATGGCGTCTTGCGTTGCGCGGAAGGAAACTATCAACTTGACGGGGACCTTACCCTACGGGACGTAACCCGAAATTTACGACTGGATGTAGAATTCGGCGGCATCGGTAAAGGACGATTTGGAGATACGAGAGCCGGATTTGACGTGAACGGTAAAATCAATCGAAATGATTTTGGACTTACTTCGACATTACTGACCGAAACGGGGAGCCTTGTAGTGGGAGAAGAAGTGAAACTACATTTCGATATTCAATTAAAAAAAGAATCATAAACATCGGATACCCATTCGCATAGTAACCTGATGTAAGAGTTTTCATTATGGTAGTTTAGGCTGCAAGATGAGATGATTCGGATTCCCGGGAACCAGAACGAGTGTTCTGATTGTTGGGCGTACATGTGTAATCCACCCAACCTAATAGCCGACGCATGAAAGCAATACAATTCAATGCCTATGGGAATTCGTCCGTTCTCGAACTAAAACAAATCGATAAGCCATCTTTCCAGGAAGACGAAGTGTTGATCAAGATTGCCGCTACAACGGTGAATCCTTTTGATATGAAGGTCAGGGATGGAAAAATGCAGGCTATGATCCCAACGCGATTTCCGTCGGTTCCCGGATCGGATGTGGCCGGGGTTGTTGAAGGAGTGGGCGGTAAAGTAAAAGGACTCCATCTCGGCAATGAGATTTTTGCAACCACGTTCGGAGGGACGTATGCAGAGTATGCTGCACTGAAAGAATTTCAGGTGGGAATCAAACCCCGTAACGTTTCAATGAATGAAGCAGCTTCCCTGGCCGTTCCCCTGGTGACGGCCTACACGCTTTTGGTGGAAACGGCGCAAGTGAAAGCAGGTCAGAAAATATTGGTTCAGGGAGCGTCAGGCGCCGTCGGGTCGGCTGTTGTACAAATGGCCAAAAGCCTGGGCGCGTATGTGATCGGCACGGCTACGGGTAAGGGCATTGCTTACTTGAAATCGATCGGGGCCGATGAAGCCCTGGATTATAAAACGCAGGATTTTATGATCCTTGTAAAAGATGTAGACCTCGTGGCTGACCTTGTCGGCGGTGAAACGCAAGCCAGATCTTTTCAGGTTCTCAAGAAGGGCGGCCAATTGATCAGCATTTTCATGCCACCTCCGCCGGAGCTCGCAGAAAAATTTGGGGTTAAAGCTCAATTCATCAATTCCGGTCCCTCTTCATTGAAGTTAGACTACGGAAGAAAACTGGTGGAGGCCGGCAAGATAAAACCCCATATCGCTAAAACATTCAAACTTGAACAAGCTGCCGAGGCGCAGGATCTTGTGACAAAAGGGGGCATTAATGGAAAAGTGGTTCTCGAAATTTTCTGAAGTGAAACACCCTACGTTTAAGGGTAATATTATCTTCATTAAATTGCCACGATTTTAGTTTTTTTTTGCCTCCACTTAAATCCCAACCATGAATAGTAACCAGATTCCTTTCTGTCTTTTGTTGACTCCTGTTTTGGCTGATCGACCTCATCCGGCCGATTTTGACTTACCGTCGGCTTGGTCAAAGGATTTTCGCCATTACTGTCCATAACGGAGGAGGAAAAAAGATAGGATAAACAGAAGATGTCTGTCCGATGGCAAGATCTTTTGATTCCAGCTCCCGATCTCTTCATCAGCAGAAAATTTATTGCCAGGGCAGTTTTTATTATTTAACTCGCCTGCCATGCTTTTCTTAGGTATCGATTTAGGAACTTCCTCCGTCAAAGTAGCCGTGGTAGACGGTTTCACCGGCAAGACCTTATCCACGGTTCAGTTTCCGGAAGCAGAAGCCGTTATCTTTTCGGAGAAGCCCGGTTGGGCGGAACAAAACCCTTCGCAATGGTGGAGCGATGTGCAACAATGTATTTTAAAATCGCATGCCTCCAAAAAGTACAATCCCCGGGATATTACGGCCATTGGCATCTCCTACCAAATGCACGGATTGGTGGTCGTGGACAAACACGGCGAGGTTTTACGCAACAGTATTATTTGGTGCGATAGCCGGGCAGTGATTTTGGGAGAAAAGGCCTTCCAAACCATCGGCAAAGAAAAATGCTTGACGCATTTGTTGAACTCGCCCGGAAATTTTACGGCTGCCAAGCTGGCCTGGGTAAAAGAGAACGAGCCAACACTGTACGGGAAAATCGACAAGATCATGTTGCCTGGAGATTTCATTGCCATGAAACTGACGGGTTCAATAACTACCTCGATATCCGCTTTGTCGGAAGGCGTGTTTTGGGACTTTAAAGACAACGAATTGAGTAAAGACATTTTCCGGCATTTTCAATTTTCTACTTCCTTGATTCCGGAAATAAAAAATGTTTTTGATAGCCACGGGATTATTTCCCAATCCGCCGCGGTGCATCTTCAACTTTCGAAAACGGTCGTTGTTTCCTACAAAGCAGGCGACCAGCCCAATAACGCACTGTCCCTAAATGTTTTGAATCCGAGCGAAGTCGCTGCTGCCGCCGGCACTTCGGGTGTCATTTATTCGGTAAGCGACTTGCTGGTGAAGGACAAGGAGAGCCGGGTAAACACGTTTGCCCATGTAAACCACTCTCCGGATAAGGTACGAACGGGTGTGTTACTCTGCATCAACGGAACAGGAAGTGTTAATCGGTGGGTGCGCCAAATTATTAACCCTTCATTTTCTTATCGGGAGATCAATCAACAAGCCGGTTCTGTTTCCATAGGGAGCGATGGCGTACGGATCATTCCTTTTGGAAACGGCGCCGAAAGAATGCTGCATAACCAAATAATTGGTGCACACGTACTTAATATCGATTTGAACAAACATTCGGTGGCGCATATTTATCGCGCCACGCAAGAGGGTGTTGCCTGTGCCATGAGATACGGATTGGACATTATGCGTTCCAACGGTATTCACCCAGCTGTCATTAAAGCGGGCAACGCCAATATGTTTTTAAGCCGGGTGTTTGCCAGGAGTTTCGTCAATGTCACTCAGGTGCCGGTTGAATTATGGGGGACGGAAGGAAGTGTCGGGGCCGCTCTGGGTGCGGGTATTGGAGTGGGATTCTATAGCAAACCCGGAGAAGCTTTCATAAAAAGGAAAGCGGCGGAAGTTATTGAACCTGCCGATAAAGAATCATCGGAAGAATTATACCAGTCGTGGAAAAGAGACCTTGAACGATTTATTTAATTATTCATTTATTTGTTTAAAAATTTTAGGGTATGACAATTATCCGTGGAGATAAAGAATTTTTTAAAGGCATTGGTCAAATCAAATGGGAAGGTCAGGAAAGCGATAATCCTTTGGCTTATCGATGGTATGATGAAAAAAAAATAGTGGCAGGGAAAACCATGAAGAACTGGCTGCGGTTCGCCGTGGCCTATTGGCACAGCTTTAATGGAAATGGTGCCGACCCCTTTGGACATCCCACGCATATTCATCCGTGGGATGAAAATACAGATCCTATCCAACGGGCCAAAGACAAAGCCGATGCGGCGTTTGAGTTTATTACCAAGCTGGGCTTACCCTACTATTGTTTCCACGATATCGACGTCGTGGAGTACACCAATGATGTGGCGGGCAACGAAAAAAGACTATCCGTTATTTCCGATTATTTGCGGGAAAAGCAGGAGCAAAGCGGAGTGAAATTATTATGGGGCACGGCCAATTTATTCAGCCACAGAAGATATATGAGCGGAGCCGCCACCAATCCTGACTTTCACGTACTGGCGCACGGAGCTGCTCAGGTAAAAGCCGCGCTCGACGCCACGATCAAATTAAAGGGCGAGAATTATGTTTTTTGGGGCGGACGCGAAGGGTACATGAGTCTCCTCAACACGAATATGAAAAGGGAGAAGGAACACCTCGCCCAATTCCTGTGCGTGGCCAGAGATTATGCCAGGAAAAATGGTTTTACGGGAACATTTTTTATTGAGCCCAAACCCTGCGAACCCAGCAAACACCAATATGACTACGATAGCGAAACGGTCATTGGTTTTTTGCGTCAATATGATCTGCTCAACGACTTTAAACTCAATATTGAAGTCAATCATGCCACCTTAGCGGGACATACGTTTCAACATGAACTTCAGGTGGCGGTCGATGCGGGGATGTTGGGAAGTATGGATGCCAACCGGGGCGATTACCAAAATGGCTGGGACACGGATCAATTTCCCGACGATATCAATGAGTTGGTCGAAGCCTGGATAATTATCCTGGACGCCGGCGGTTTTGCGGGGGGCGGTGTTAATTTCGATGCCAAGCGACGGCGAAATTCAACCGATGCGGTTGATTTATTTTACGCGCATATTGGGGGTATCGATTGTTTTGCCAGAGCGTTGATCGTTGCGGATGAGATCCTTCAAAAATCCGATTATAAAAATTTCAGGAAGGAGCGGTATGCTTCTTTTGATGCTGGGAAGGGGAAAGATTTTGAGAGTGGAAAATTGTCGCTGGAAGATTTACGAAATTTAGCCGTTGAAAAGGGTGAACCCGCTTTAGTGAGCGGCCGGCAGGAATACCTGGAGAATTTGATCAATCGGTTTATTTAAATCAAAACTTTTATTGGAGCGCAGGACTCCTGAATTTCAAAATGTCGACTCATACTCCACAGCGTTGGCTGCAAATTCATCCGCACGATAATGTGATGGTGGCTTTGCAGGCGTTAAAAAAGGGCGAAATAATTTCCTGGCGAGGAAACACGATCTCACTCCGGGAGGATATTCCTGCCAAACATAAATTTATGTTGACCGACCTCCAGACCGGCGATCCTATTATTATGTACGGCGTTCTGGTTGGGAAAGCCCAACAGGAAATTCCCCAGGGCGGGTTGATGACCACTGAAAATACCTGGCACGCGGCCGAGCCATACGCATACCGAAATGCCAACTTTGTCTGGCAACCTCCCGATATTACCCGTTTCAAACACCGAACCTTCAACGGCTATCGGAGAAGCGATGGTCGTGTAGGTACAGCCAATTATTGGTTGTTTATTCCCACTGTTTTTTGTGAGAACCGAAACATGGATGTCATCCGCGAAGCCCTGCATAATGAATTGGGATATGGCGTCACTGAAAAATACAAACTGAAAATTCGCCGTCTCTTGCAACTCTATCGCTCGGGAGAAAATAGTTCAATCGCTGATTTGTCCCCTGCAGAAGAAACCATCCATACACACCGCGCATTCAAAAATGTAGATGGTATCAAATTTTTAAATCACCAGGGTGGATGCGGAGGAACGCGTCAGGACTCCGCTACCCTGGGCGCTTTGTTGGCGGCATATGCTGACCATCCGAATGTAGGCGGTGTTACGGTGTTAAGTTTGGGATGTCAGCACTTGCAGGTAGCCGACTTTAAGAAGTATTTGCAGAGGCGCAACCCCCAATTCGACAAGCCTCTCCTGGTCTTCGAACAGCAATCCCAAAGTGAAGAATCACTGATCATCGAGGCGATCCGTCAAACGTTCTTAGGGTTGATTGAATTGAACAAGTCCGAGCGACAGCCTGCGACCCTGAACAATCTAACCATTGGCGTAAAATGCGGAGGTAGCGACGGCTTCTCGGGCATTTCCGCCAACCCCGCCGTGGGCTATGCCGCCGATCTGCTGGTCGCATTGGGCGGAAAAATATTGTTGGCCGAGTTTCCGGAGCTCTGCGGTGTCGAACAGGAATTGGTCGATCGCAGCGTGAATCAGGAAACGGCAGAAAAATTCATCCGGTTAATGAAAGCGTATGAGGCGCAGGCAAAAAATGCAGGTTCAGGTTTTGATATGAACCCTTCGCCTGGCAATATTCGCGATGGACTTATTACCGACGCTATCAAATCGGCAGGCGCTGCCAAAAAGGGAGGCACTTCACCGGTGGTGGATGTGCTGGAGTATACGGCTCCAGCTATCCGGCCGGGGCTAAATCTGGTGTGTACGCCCGGAAACGATGTAGAAGCCACAACGGGCAAGGCGGCCGCAGGAGCTACCTTGATACTTTTTACGACCGGTCTCGGGACACCTACCGGAAATCCGGTCTGCCCTACGATCAAAGTTGCTTCGAATTCTCCTTTGGCCGTGCGCATGAAAGACATTATCGATATTGATGCGGGTGGCATTATCTCCGGGGATAAGACCATTGTGCAGATGGGGGAAGAAATACTGGAGTATTGCATCCGGGCGGCCAGCGGAGAAGTTATCCCCAAAGCGGTGCAACTCAATCAGGATGATTTTATTCCCTGGAAACAGGGAGTGAGTCTTTGAATCTTCCGTTATGAATTTTGAATTTGAATTTCTTTTGGCCTTTGGCTTTTAGAGGTACTCAACTCTAAATTATGAATAACCTGTTTAGTCTGCAGAATAAAACCGCCATGGTCACCGGCGGTGCAAGTGGAATTGGTAGGGCGATCAGTCAGCTGTTTGCTCAGCGGGGTGCAATTGTTCATATCATCGAATTGAATGAAGCCGCCGCCGCGAATCTAGTAGCCGAACTAAAGGCTGACGGATATAAAGCATTTGCCCATCGATGTGACGTTTCGGCGCAGGATCAGGTTGGAACGGTGGTGGAACGAATTACAGGCCGGATTGATATACTGGTAAACAATGCCGGGATCTCACATGTAGGCAACGTGGAAAATACCACGCTTACCGATTTTGAAAAAATATTCAGTATCAATGTAAAAGGCATGTATAATTGCCTGCATGCTGTTGTGCCGCGAATGAAAAAAAGCGGAGGCGGTGTTATTGTCAACCTGGGTTCGATTGCCGCATCGGTGGGGCTGACCGATCGCTTTGCCTACGCCATGAGTAAGGGAGCGGTATTAAGTATGACGCTGTCAATCGCGAGAGATTACCTGCCGTATGCTATCCGGTGCAATTCTATTTCTCCGGCACGGGTTCATACTCCCTTCGTCGATGGCTTCATTGCCAAGAATTACCCCGGCAAGGAAAAAGAAATGTTTGAAAAGCTCTCCAAATCGCAACCGATAGGGCGTATGGCGAAGCCGGAAGAAGTGGCTCAACTCGCGTTATATTTATGTTCTGATGAAGCCTCCTTCATCACCGGCACGGACTATCCTATCGATGGCGGGTTTATTAAACTGAACAATTAATATATTCGTTGTTCGTTGATCATTTGTCGTTGTTCGAAATCACCTGATACGAAACGAGGAAACAACAATAACAACGGCTCAGCGAGTAACAACAAAACTTACAACACACGACATGCGAACAACGAACAACAAACAACGATCTCTCCCATGAAACTCATACGATTTGGCGAACCCGGAAAAGAAAAGCCAGGTGTACTCCTGGAAGGAAAACGATTTGACGTTTCTTCTTTTGGCCAGGATTTTGGTGAACTTTTTTTTGGAAGCCATGGGTTGCCGCTCTTGCAAAAATTCGTAACGCAGCATCGAGAAAAGCTTCCGGAGATATCCGATAGCATCCGATTAGGGCCGCCCGTCACGCGGCCTTCCAAACTTATCTGCATCGGACTAAACTATGCCGATCACGCCAGGGAAACGGATGCGCCGATCCCTAAAGAACCTATCCTCTTTTTTAAATCCACAACGGCCATGGTGGGGCCCAACGACGACGTCGTTATTCCTCTTCATAGCGTCAAAACGGACTGGGAAGTTGAGTTAGCGGTAGTCATCGAAAAAAAAGCAAGTTATGTGAGTGAGGCAGAGGCTTTAAATTATGTGGCGGGGTATTGTTTGCATAACGATTACAGTGAGCGTGAATTTCAAATCGAGCGGGGCGGGCAATGGGTGAAAGGCAAAAGCTGCGATACTTTTGCTCCGATAGGACCCTTCCTTGCTACGCCGGATGAAATCAATGATGTTCACCATCTGAAATTGTGGCTGACGGTAAACGGAAAAAAAATGCAGGAAGGCAACACGAGCAATCTTATCTTTAAAATTCCTTTTCTGATTCATTACATCAGCCAGTTTATGACGTTACTCCCGGGCGACGTCATTTCGACCGGTACACCTGCCGGAGTAGGACTCGCGAGGAAACCTCCGGTCTATCTGAAAGCAGGCGATGTGGTCGAACTAGGTGTTGACGGATTGGGAAGTTCAAAGCAACGCCTCAAATCGTATTCGCCGGATTATAGGCATTGATGCCCATCAGCACTTTTGAGCTAGTGGTTATTTGAGCCGCTCCGAAACGGGAGCAAAAACTCATTCATTCTTCAATATCTCCGCTGGGTTAGTGCGGGTTACTTTCAAGGTTTGCAGGCTAATCATAAGTACGGCAATGATCATCACGGCCAAAGTCCCAGCAAGCCCTTCCATTAAACTCAGTGGAGCATGATTCGCAATATTGGGAAGAAGGATTTTATCAAAGAATATGTAGGTAATTGGCATAGATATCAAGATTGAAATGCCGAGCAACAGCACGAAGCTACGGCTAAGTAAATAGAGCAAGCCACCTTCACCGGCTCCCAATACTTTACGAATGCTGATTTCCTTGAGTCTTGTTTCCGTAGTGAAAACAACCATTCCCAACAAGCCCATGGAGGAGATGCAAATCGCCAGGAAAGCCAATGAACCCGCCATCTTTATGGAAGCCGCTAAACCCTGAAAGGCATCTTCGATCTGGTCATCGTAAAATTTGGCTTGATAGGGATGTACGGGGTCAATTTTTTTCCAAATGGCCTGGATTTTAGCAATGGTCGCCGGCAAATCAAGGCTTAGAATCTTTACGTTTAAATAGTTGAGTCCATGGCTTTTATAGCGCAGGATGACTTCTTTGGACGTCTTATTGTTGGCTTTACCATACTGAAAGTCCTTCATGACACCAATAATAGTCAATAGCTTGCCTTCTACCTTCAATATTTCACCAACGGCCTTTGCTGGATCTTGTTGGGCGAGATGAAAGCGCTTGAGTACTTGCTGATTGACGATAATCTCCGATTCCTTTGCGCTGTCCGGCCGTGGGCTAAAATTGGTTCCGGCTAATAACACGTGACCGTGAAGTGGAATGTAATTCTCATCGACTCGGTTAAAATAAACTCCGGCCGAGTCTTCCGGATTATTCGGGTTTTTTACGTCCACGCCCCAATAATTTCCCACACTGCTAATCAACGCCGACTGGGATATGCCCTTTACTTCGGGAAGTTCAGTCAGTTCTTTGATTACTAATTCGGCTTTCACGCCCTGCAAGTCAATATTTAAGATGTTTTCAGTGGAGAACCCCAGATCAAAAGTCAGAAAATGTTTGTACTGCTTAAACAGGACAAGGGTACCGGTGATCAGCATCAGTGAAATGCAGTACTGAAAGACAATGAGTACTTTTCGTAAAGTCACCTTCTGGAACAATTTTACCGACGCGATGTTTTTCAAGACGTGCACGGCGTTGATATTTGAAAAGAAGAGGGCAGGGAAAAGACCTGCAGAAATACCCACAAATACAGCAAAAAGGATAAAACAAATGATAAGCTTGGGTGAAAGATCAAGTACCAGCACGCGCTGCAGATCAGGATGAACAGAAAGAAAATACGGTTTGAAAATCAGGAAGATAATAAAAGCGGCGACCAGGGATACTAAGGAGAGCATGATTGCCTCAATGAGGAACTGCTCAAGCACATGCGTTTTGTTTGCGCCGATTACTTTTCGGATCCCCACTTCCCGCGATCGCCTTAGTGATCGGGCAATGGAAAGATTCGTGTAGTTAAAACAGGCGGATAAAAGAACGACAATGGCAAGACCGCCAAAGATCCAAAGAAGCGTAAAGCCCATGGTAGGACCAATTTGATTGTTTAAATTATCACCGTTCACAATGTCGTCCATAGGCTGGAGCTTCAGTTCAATGTGCGTGTTTTTGACCTTTGGATCTTCTCTTTTGGCAAGTTTATTTAAGTTGTCCTGGAAGGTTTTGAAATGGGCATCCTTAGGCAGTAGGACATAGGCATATGTATTCCAAACGTCATCCCAGGCCATTTCATTGTTGTTGTCTTTTTCAGTGATTTCCCGGCTGCTTAATGAAGCCAACATATCGAACTGAATGTGAGAGAATTTTGGAACGTCCTTCACTATTCCAGTGACCGTATACTGCCGGTCGCCCAGTTTGATCACGTTGCCGAGTGCGCGGGTGTTGCCGAATAATTTGTTGGCTGATTTTTCAGTCAGAACTACGGAAAAAGGCGCATTCAATGCATTAGCCGGATTTCCCTGGAGCAGCAAAAATGAAAATACCCTGAAGAAATCGCCATTGGACCAAAGACCGGCTAAGGGAATTGTTTTTTCTCCAAAGTGGGCGTCCCCTTCAAAACCACGGCGGAGAATAGCCACCTCATTTATTCCCGCAAATGTTTCTTTAATCGATTTGGCCGCGAGCAGGGAAGTGGTGGCATTGAAATCATTGTCTTTGTGATCCAGGAATTGGTAGCGGCTAATGACCCGGTAAATGTATTTGTGGTTTTCATGGAATTTGTCATAGGAAAATGTGTCAAGAAGTACCCCAATCATTAGCAGGCCGACTGCCATACTGATGGACAGCCCCGCAATATTGATAACCGAAAAAAGTTTGTTGCGAACAAGGCTTCTTCCTGATGTTTTGATGTAACTTCCAATCATGATCCAATTAATTAAGAGGTTGATAAATTCAGGTTTACGAATCGTATAAAGTCGAAAGAATTTGACGACATCCAGGGTATAGATTAGCTTTGACATCCATACGCTTTTTATTTTCAGGTTTCGGTGAAAACACTCGAATAGGTCACCTTCAAGGTCTTCGAGGAGTTCCGACTTACAATACCAGGCGAGTAAACGAGTAGCCCATTGGGGTGGTCTGGTGTTTTTGACTTTCATTATATCCTCTTTATGGAAAGTTCCGGAATCATATTCCACAATTGATCTCGTACTTCCTTTGATTTTAGAAGGGCAGCTTTTCCGGCACTGGTAATGGTGTAATATCGCTTGCGTTTCCCTCCCCGTGCTTGAGTGGCCTCACCCAATTTACTTTTTGCTAAGCCCTTTTCCTCGAGTCGGTTTAAGACTGCGTGGACGACGCCCAACTTAACAGCCCGCCCGCTTTGCCTTTCCAATTCATCACATATGCCCACGCTATAGGCATTACTGACTAGTGCTGCAATTGTAAGAAGCACCAATTCCTCAAATTCTCCCAGGTTGGTTCCTTTCATTCAGTTATTAATTACGTAAATGTATGTAAAATAGTTTTACAAGGGTCAAGGAGCGAAGGAATTTCATCCCCGCCAAAACTTTAAATCCAGGCTGGATTCCTATATCTTTGGATTCTTAAAAAAATCCAATGAAAAAAATTGTATTAACCCTTCTCGTCGGCATGTCGATTGTGGCTTTTGGGCAACGTCCTGTAGCAGATATTCTACCTACCTCCGGAGGGCCTCTATCCATTCAGCCGGTTTCACATGGCACGCTTGTCCTCACCTGGAAAGGAAAAACGGTCTATGCTGATCCAACGGGAGGAGCGAAGGCGTTTGAAGGCCTCGCCGAACCTGACCTGATTGTCATTACCGATATACACGGCGATCATTTTAATCCGGAAACTCTTGCGGCCATCAAAACAGAGCACGCCATTCTAGTGGTGCCGAAGAGTGTGGCCGATAAACTTCCGGCTGCCCTTAAACAAAAAGCCGTTGTCCTGAATAATGGCGGCACCACACGACAACTGGAGATTGCGATAGCCGCTATACCCATGTACAACCTTCCTGAATCGGCCGACTCTAAACATACGAAAGGACGGGGCAATGGATATGTACTGACCTTCGGTAACAAAACGGTGTATTTGTCGGGAGATACTTCCGGCATTCCCGAAATGAGGACCCTGAAGAATATTGATGTTGCTTTTGTTTGCATGAACCTTCCTTACACCATGGACATCAAGGAAGCCGCCTCGGCCGTACTCGATTTTAAACCGAAGATCGTTTATCCCTATCACTACCGTGGACAGAATGGCCTGAGCGATACGGCGGAGTTCAAGAAACTTGTTAACGCGTCGGATCCGGCTATTGACGTCAGGTTGAGGAACTGGTATCCCCAATAAAACCCGGCGCGGATGTCGCGGTCCAAAATTCAATCTTTTGGACTTTGGACTAAGCCCATTCGGATCAAACTTTCGGCAGTAGCTACGAGGGCTTCTTCATTTGTCCGAGTTGCCCAGCCAAGCCAGGTTTTGGCTTTTTCATTGCTTGCATTTTTGATTTTGCCAAGTTCCGATACCACTTGCTTTGCTGTCGGACTGAAAAGTGCGGCGAGACGAACCATCCAGTTGGGCAGTACTTTGGTCGGAACATTTTTAGCTTTATCACCCAGATTTTTTTTCAGAGCTAAAGCGACATCATGCATCGACATACAGTTACCTGCTAATGCCAGGAATCTTTCGCCTTTGGCTTTCGGGTGGATCATTGCGAGCAGATGCAGATGGGCCACGTCACGCACATCAACGACGTTAAAGTAAATCTGTGGACAAGCCTTAATAGATCCGTCCAGCAATAGTTTCACAATCCTAACAGAGGAAGCGAAATCAGGACCCAGCAAAGGGCCAAAAATACCTACCGGGTTCACGACGGAGAGTTCCAAATTACGTCCCTCCGTGGCGATGAAATTCCAGGCGGCCTTCTCTGCCAGCGTTTTTGACTTTACATAAGCACTGATATTTTTGGTATCGGGGTCCGTCCAGTTCAGTTCTGAAAATACCTCCTTTGTAGCTTTGCTCCGATACCCAATAGCGGCGAACGAAGATGTCATGACTACGCGTTTTACGCCCGAATCGCGGGCAGCCCGTAGCACTCGCAAGCTACCTTCTCTGGCCGGGATGATAAGTTCGTTTTCGTTTTTTGGAGCCGTTGACGGGAACGGAGAAGCAACGTGAAGTACATAGTCGCAACCGGCCGTGGCTTCTTTCCAACCTTCGTCAGAATTCAGGTCAGCAACCACAAATGAAAGATTTTCTGTCGGATCTGCGCCCCCGGCCTCAAGCATTTCAATTACTTTGGTTTTGCGGTCAAGCGACCGTAAAGTGGTTCGTACCCTATAGCCTTGTTCCAATAACTGCAAAATGCAGTATGCACCAACGAATCCTGAACCGCCAGTAACCAGCACCCGCTTGCCTGTGGATAGGGCCTCATCTGAATTTGTCATTATTAAAATTATTTTCCTGGCCTGTTATTAGTCGTGTTAAGAACTTCGATGTGTATCCTTGGTGCGTTTTGTCTTCATGAGTACTAATATTAAATCCGTAAGCCTTTTCATAGCGGGGCGGGTAAACAATATAATGAAGGCTAGCAGCGGACTAATGAATGAAAGGCCTACGGCAATCAACCCGTTGACTTGCGCCACATTGGCGTATATTCGAAAATCGCGTATTAGCTTCGGGTCTGTGTCCTCTTTCAGGTAGTCCGGCCGCACGGCGACATAATCCCAAATCACATTTTGACAAACCGTGACCATAAGAATATTGAGTGAATAGATAAATGTCGATGCCGTTTGTTTAAAATAGGCGCTCACGACGCTGGTCGAAAATGGAAGTGTGATAATGAAAAGCAGCCAGAGAACATTGAACCAAACCAGCGGTTCGTCAATCTTTCTTATGTGCGCAAAATACTGATGATGATTCAACCAAAAAAGGGCAATCAAAAGAAAGGATAGCAGAAAGGCAGAGAATTTTTTCCAGACGTGTGCCAAGTCAGAAAACTGTAGGGTAGCTCCGGATATATTCTCCAACCTTAAGTCCAGCGCGAGCAGAGTAATAGCAATAGCTACGACCGCATCGCTGAAAAAAACAAGCCTCTCCAGTTCTAAATTTTTTTCTTTCATGACGGGACTTGTCTCGGAAATCTTGTTTTCAAATATAATGATTTTATGGAGCCGTCTTCGGAGGCCTGACCGGTCAACCATGTTATTTTTTGCTATAATACCATTTGACAAGTCATCCATTCCCATTTCCGTAAATTGTTTGATGATTTTCTTCTTCCCTGTAAGATTCTTTTCTCGGAATGGTACTAATAGATAAATAATCGACGAGGTGACGGAAAAAGAACAGAAGCAGATTTTTGAAATGTG
>Ga0302324_100007638_pt1 | contig 22959 bp, 20 predicted proteins | sample Palsa_T0_1_FD_201949 | JGI IMG/M metagenome (GOLD analysis project Ga0302324, IMG submission 201949) | Peat permafrost microbial communities from Stordalen Mire near Abisko, Sweden - Palsa_T0_1 | ecosystem: Environmental > Terrestrial > Soil > Palsa > Peat permafrost | place: Sweden: Abisko...
CGCAGAGGAACCTCGGCCTCGGGCTTAACGGCAGTTTCCTCTTCCGGCTCGATATCCATCACGGGGGAGGGAAGAGCGTTGCTAGGAACGTTGGGACGAGCGTTAGGACGAACGTACGGCGGCTTCGCGTTTACCGGTGGCACGGGCCGTGCGGCTGCCGCGGGCAGCGGACCATTTGGTTTGCCGGCGTTCGCCTTCTCCGCCACCGGCTTCGGGGGCGTCGATTTTTGCGCCGCGCCAAAGTCCGCAACCTTCCAGACAGCAGGGACGCTCGCGGCAGGAGGCATAACCTCCTTCTGAGGGCGCTGCCAGACGGCTTCGACGGTGTGGCAGCCGTTGCAGTAGACGCCCTGCTCGGCAAGCTCGGGAGGCGGCATCGGAGATTCCTCCGCAAATTTCTGATCCTCGTCCAGCTCGCGGTTGATGCGCGCATCGATTTCAGATTTCGTTTTTTCGTCCCAGAGGTTGTGCTCGGAGAGATACCGTTGATAGCGCTCGATGGGATCCTGCGTCTTCCAGAATTCGAGCATCTCCTTGGGGACGTATTCGGCGCCGTCGTGCTGCGCGTGCCCTTTCATGCGCATCGTTTTCAATTCAATCAGCACAGGGCCGCGGCCCGCGCGGCATTGGTCGACGGCGCTCTTCGCGGCCTGGTAGACGGCCAGCACATCATTGCCATCTGCAATAACGCCGGTGATTCCATACGCCGCCGCACGGTTGGCGAGGTCGCGGATGGGAACGTGCCGCGAAACGGGAGTGGAATAAGCCCATTGATTATTTTCGATGACCAGCACGAACGGGGCGCGCTGCACGGCCGCAAAGTTAAGCCCTTCGTGAAACACGCCCGTGGACGAACCGCCGTCGCCGATCCAGGTCATAGCCACGATTTTCTGGCCCAGGTAGCGGCCGGCCATGGCCACGCCGGTCATGACCGGAATCAAATCGCCGAGCATGGAAATCGGCGAGACCACGTGACGATCTTTAAGGTCGCCGAAATGGCTGGCGCCATCCTTGCCCTGCGTTGGCGAGGTGTACTTGCCCATATGCTGCGTGAAGATGTCCCGTGGCTTAAAGCCCTTCACCATCAGCGCGCCTATATTACGGATCATGGGGGCGAGCCAGTCGCGCTTCTCAAGCGCGTATGCCGTGCCTACGGAAATCGCCTCTTGGCCGAGGCTTGAGTAGACCCCGCCGATGATCTTATTTTGCCGATGCAGCCGCACGAGCCGCTCTTCGAGCTGGCGATCGAGCTGCATGAAATAATAGAGATCGAGATGCTGTTCGCGAGTCAATTGAGGCGGCATGCTCTCCACCCCTTCCGTTTGCTGATTCGAATGTATCACCAGAGAAACCTCAGGATATGTCCATCAGTACTGCCGCGCCGTCGGCAGCTTGATGTCCGGTAAGAATTCCGGCCAGAGCGTCTCGCGAGGCGGTTTCCATGCTGCAACCAAACACGTCGGCGAAGTGCGAGATTAGCCGCGGCGATACTTGGTCGGACGAGATGGCGCGGCCAAGAACGTGCTCAAGCGATGTGACTCCTTTGCCCACGATCCCGCAAGGAACGATCAGATCATAGAAGCGCAGATCGGTCGAGACGTTATAGGCGAAACCGTGCGAAGTTACCCACCGGCTAAGATGCACGCCTAAGGCCCCGAGCTTTTCTTCTCCGGCAGGCGGCCCGGAAAGTGCCCGCGAAGACGAACTGTCCACCCACACGCCACGGCAGCCTTCGCGCCGCCTGGCGGCCACGCCGAAATCTCCGGAGGCGCGAATCATCACTTCCTCAAGCGCGTCCACGTACCAACGAATATCGCGGCGATGCTCGGCAAGATCGAGAATGGGATAGCCAACAATTTGCCCGGGGCCGTGGTAGGTGATGTCGCCTCCGCGGTCGGTGGGATGAAACTCCACATTCATCTGCGCAAGAATGTGTTCACTGGCGCGTAAGTGCTCCCGATGTCCGTTACGTCCCAATGTGATGACGTGCGGGTGTTCGCACAGCAGCAGCACATCCGGGATAGCACCGACCTTGCGGGCTTCCACAAGCTGACGTTGCAGCTCGGAAGCCTCGGCATAGTGAATCACGCCGAGGTCCACAACCCAGCAGGTTTTTGCGATTCGCGTCACGAGATCATCGAGCCGTGGGCACGGCCTAGGCTCTCTGTCAGGATACAAGAAAAGGGATTGCCAGGGCCAGAGCGCACCCCGGCCCTGCGCAAAAGCTCCGTAGTTACTTAGCGGCCTTGATGGCGGCCACGTGAATCGTGCCGCTGGCCTTGTCGAATGTTCCGGTGACGACAACCCGCGCGCCGGCGAAGGCGTCAGGTTTCTGCTGGTCGTCGAGCTTGTACGTTGTCTTGGTCGCGGCATCATAAAGGACGTACTTTGAGCCGGCTTTGACACAGGAGCGGGTGCACTGCTCGTTAGTTTCGTCCTTCCCCTTCATGGCTGCATGCCCATCTTGCGATGCGCAAGCCTCATCCATTATTTCGCCGCTGAAGCTCTTATTTTGGGGCACAGCAATGCTCGTTGTGGCCAACAACCCGCAAACGGCCAGCCCAAGGGATACCTTCTTCATATGCGAAATCCTCCTTCGTTCCGAAAAACATTCTTCACTGCGCGTTAGAAATTGATAGCCAAGCCACGAACGGAATTGAACGCATCGCCCAGCGCTTCCCACACCGTGGGATGTGCGTGAATAACGTGGGCCATGTCATCGAGCGTCGCTTCGAGGCTCAGGGCCGTGGTCGGCTCGGCAATGATCTCAGTCGCCAATGGACCGATGGCATGGACGCCGAGAATCTCGCCATACTTTGCTTCCGCCACGACCTTGACGAAGCCCTCGTGCATTCCCAGGATGGTCGCCTTGCTATTCGCCAGGAAGGGGAACTTCCCGGTCTTCACGTCAAAACCCGCCTCGCGCGCTTGTTTTTCCGTTAGGCCGACGGAGCCGATCTGCGGCTCGCAATAGGTGGCGTTGGGACAGCGTTTGCGGTCAAAGGGCTGCACATCCTTTTTCGCCATGCGTCCGACGGCGATGATGCCTTCCATGGACGCGGCGTGCGCCAGCTGCGGTAGCCCGGCGACTACGTCACCGATGGCGTATACGCTCGGCTCGGCTGTTTCAAGGAACTCATTGGTGTGAATGAAGCCGCGCTCGACCTTAACCTGCGTCTTTTCCAGGCCGATGTTTTCAGTTAGCGGGCGCCGGCCAACCGCGATCAGGATCCTTTCGGCGGAGATCGACTGTGACTTGCCGGTCTTATCCGTAAATGTCACCGCTGCGCCATTCGCATCCTTCTTCACGGATTCGACTTTCGCCCCTGTCTCGATCTTGATGCCCTTTTTCTTGAAGGCCTTTTCGAGTTCCGGCGAGATTTCCTCGTCTTCGAGCGGCACGATGCGAGGCAGCGCCTCGAGAATAGTCACGTCCGTGCCAAAGGTGCGGAAGATAGAGGCGAACTCGACGCCTACCGCACCCGCGCCCACCACCACCAGCGACTTCGGAATCGAGTCCATCTGCAAGATTTCGCGATTGGTCAGTACCGTCTTGCCGTCGATTTCAACTCCTGGCAGTGAGCGCGCTTCAGAGCCGGTGGCAATCATGGTAAACGTGGTTTCGAGGTCGGTAGTCTTGCCATCTTTTTCAACGGATACGCGGCCCGGGCCGGCGATGCGCCCCCAGCCGGTGACGGAATCGACCTTGTTCTTCTTGAACAAGCCGGTGATACCCAGCGCGTGCTTGTTCACAATTTTGGTCTTGCGGGCCAGCATGGTTGGCCAGTTGATCTTCACTTCCTTTACGTCGAAGCCGAACTCACTGGCGCGTTGAAAATTGTCATAGATGTCGGCATGGTGCAGGAAAACCTTGGTGGGAATACAGCCGACGTGCAGGCAGGTGCCGCCGAGAAACGGGTCCTTTTCCACCACGGCTGTCTTCAGCCCCCACTGGCTCGCGCGAATGGCGGCGACGTATCCGCCGGGTCCGCTGCCGATGATTACGAGATCATATTTGGCCACACCAATTCTCCCTTGCGACCCTTAATTACGCCGATCCACATCGGCACGAGAGGGTTGCGAACGCGACGATAGAGGTTCTTTCACAGGCAGGCTCAGGATTCTAGCAGTGGGTGCCCCGGAATCGCAACCCGTTGAAAGCGTGCGGCCTATCGAGAATGAAACCTCTGCGTCAAAAGCAGTTGGCGGCGCGTGTGCGCCATCGTACCTTGATATAGAGTGCTGCCAACTCAATTAGATGCTGCCCAATTAGATGTTGATCGGACAGAAATGGACTTGACGCCGAGCCCGCCCGCAACGGGAGAGCGATCGCACGACCAGATAGAGGGCGTGGAAGTTGAGCGGCCGGCAACCTCGCTTTTTTTCGGCGCCCATGGCCTACGTGTTGCTTGGCGGTTACCGATCGCCCTTAGCCTCTGGTTCATCGTGGTCAGCGTTTCGCAAACGCTCCTACTGCTGATCCCCGGAATGCGCGAGTGGCTTCACGCGCAGTCAGTGTCAGGAATAGCGACGCCGGGCCTAATCTTCTTCCAGGAAGTGCCAGATCTGGCTGGCGCGCTGACGGCCATGCTGGTAATGACCAAGATCGAGGGGCGATCGTTCTCCGACTACTACCTGCCCGGGGGAGAAGCCTTCGGACGCCGTTTCTGGCAGGGGCTGCCGTTCGGCTTCTTGATGATATCGCTGCTGATGGCTGTCATCGCCATGGGTCATGGGTTCTCTTTCGGCCGGCTCGAGCTGAGCGCCGGCCCGGCAGTGGAGTATGGGTTCCTCTATCTGGCGGGATTCATTCTGGTGGGCCTGTTTGAGGAAGCCTCATTTCGCGGGTACTTGCAGTCCACTTTGCAATTGGCGGTGGGTTTCTGGCCGGCGGCTCTGGTTCTCGCAGCATTCTTTGGAGCGGTGCATTTGGGCAATAGCAGTGAAGCAAACTATGGCGCACTCATGGCCGGATGCTTCGGGTTGCTGGCGGCGTTTGGCTTGCGGCGCACCGGGAATTTGTGGTTCGTCATCGGGATGCACACCGCATGGGACTGGGGCGAAACCTTTTTTTATTCGGCTCCAGATAGCGGAATCTTGGCCAGGGGCCATTTGATGAATTCCAGTTTTCACGGTCCCGATTGGCTCACCGGAGGTCCCTCCGGGCCGGAAGCCAGCGTATTTTCCATTTTGGTGCTCATATTGGCGGCGGTTGCGGTTCATTTTCTGTTCCCCGCGAAGGCGCAGACCTAGCACACGCAGTCGTTAAATTTCTCTTTACTCGCAGCGTGCGAAACTTTTCGGGGCCGCAGCGCATCTACTGGGGGTTGGTTTGACAAAGCGCGAGCGGTGCCGATACAATCGTCCGCTTTGGGTGAGCCCAAAGAGATTCACTGTGAGACCACACCATGGATAAGAAGCGGCTCGAATACTACAAAAAGAAATTGCAGACCCGGCGCGAGGAGCTGCTGCGCATCATCACGCGCACCGAACAGGAAGGCCGCGAGGCGGATGAGGATCCCACCGTGGACTTGGCCGACAAGGCCGCGAACTCGTATACCAAGGAGTTTCTCTTCGGTCAGACGCACAACGACCGGTCGCTGCTCACCCTTGTAGATGACGCACTGTCGCGCATCAAGGACGGATCGTTCGGTGAGTGCGCGGCCTGCCACGAGGAGCTGCAGCAGAAACGTCTGGAAGCTGTGCCGTGGACGCGCTATTGCATCACCTGCCAGGAAAAGAAAGAGAAGGGGCAGCTGTAGCTCGCCCTGCAGTCTCCGCGCGATAAGCCGCGTCTCGCTGGATTTTCCAAAACACTTCGTCGCGCACAATTATTTCTTGACACGTTTGCTTGTTGCCGTATGATTATGCATAAGGATGCATAATCAAGCATCGGCCCGCGAGGTGGGCGCGGCGAAGAACATGGGTGTACAAAAAAGATTCCGGCAAGGTCAAATTCTCAAGCTGCTCACTGGGCAGGCGGTAGCTAGCCAGGACGAGCTGCGCCGCGAGCTTGGTCATTTGGGCGTGCGCGTGACGCAAGCTACGCTCTCGCGCGACTTGCGGGAGATGCGCTTGGTGAAGACGACGGCGGGATATCGCCCGCTTTCCGCCGCCGAAGAAGCATCTCCCATTGCTCTGCTGGCGCGTGCCGTGAAGGAATTCCTGCAGGATATGCGTCCCGCGCAGAACATGCTGGTATTGAAAACGCCGCCCAGCGGCGCGCAACCCCTTGCCGCCGCGCTTGATGGCGAGCACTGGAAGGAAGTCGCCGGCACTCTGGCCGGCGACGACACCGTGCTGGTGATCTGTTCCTCGCATAAAGCGTGCACCGCCGTTCGCAAGCGCATCGAGGAGATGTTCCAGTGAGCGCTCCCACGCGGGTCGCCGCAATCGGAGTGACGGGCTACGCCGGCTTCGAGCTGGCCCGGCTCCTCCTGCGGCATCCTCACATCGAGAAACCAACATTCTTTCTCCGCGAAGGCTACGGAAACGTCCGCTGCCCCACGGAGCTATTTCCTCAGCTTCGCGGATGGGGTGACGCGCCCTGCCGCACGCTTTCCGTGGAAGCAGTGGCCGAAAGCGGCGCCGAAGCTGTGTTTCTTTCCACGCCTCACGAAGCCTCGCTGGAACTCGTTCCCGCGTTGCTCGCCGCGAATCCCGCGCTCCGCCTGATCGACCTGAGCGGCGCGTTTCGTTTTCGAGAGCCGCAGACGTTCGCGCAGTGGTACAAGCTCCCGGCGCCGGACGCGAAGACATTGTCGGAAGCGGTTTATGGGTTGCCGGAGCTGTACGCCGACGCGCTGCCTAAAGCGCGGTTGGTGGGCAATCCGGGGTGCTATCCCACGTCCGTGATTCTCGGCTTGCGCCCTCTCGTCGACGCGGGCTGGATCAACACCGCGCGCGGCATCGTGTGCGATTGCAAATCCGGCGTTACGGGCGCGGGCAAGGAGCCTAAGCGCGAGACGCAGTTTGTGGAAGTGAATGAAAATTTCCGCGCGTATGGTCTGTTCTCGCACCGGCATACCCCGGAAGTTTCCGAGCATTTGGGATTTCGCGCCGAGGATTTTGTCTTCACCACGCACCTGCTTCCCGTGGATCGCGGGATTCTATCGACACTGTACGTATGGTTGAAGTCACCGCGGCAGGCCTGTGATGTTGAGGCGCTCTTCCGCAAGTTCTACACGGGGAAGGCCATGGTGCGTGTGATGCCCGCGGGCATGCTGCCGGAGCTGCAGCACGTGACGCACACAAATTTCTGTGACATCGGGTTCGCGCTCGATCCATCAGGCGAGCGGCTGGTGGTGGTCGCGTGCCTGGACAATTTGGGGAAGGGCGCGGCCGGCCAGGCCGTGCAAAATTTTAACGGAATGTTCGACTATCCGGAAACGGCGGGTCTCCTATGAGAATGGTCATCAAGATCGCGGGCGCATTGCTCGAACGTGAAGAAGATGTGCAGATGCTCGCGCGCCAGATTGCCGAGCTGGCGCGAGCCGGCCACGAGCTCCTGGTGATTCATGGCGGCGGGCGAATTTTTACCGCCACGCTTGCGCGCATGGGAATCGTCAGTAAATTTTCCAACGGCTTGCGCATCACGGATCGCGAAACGCGCGACGCCGCCATCATGGTTTTCTGCGGCCTGCTGAACAAGAAACTGGCTCTGGCGGTTTCACTCGCTGGACAACCGGCTGTGGGCATAAGCGCCAGCGACGCGGCCTGCTTTCTGGCCGAGCCCATGCAGGTCGAAGAACGCGAAGGCGGACTCGGTTTCGTCGGCTATCTCACCGAGGTCAATGTGGATTTTCTGCGCTCCCTGTGGCGCGAGGGCATTGTCCCAGTGTCGTCGTGCATGGGCCTGGGCGCCGACGGCGAGCTTTACAACATTAACGCCGATCACATGGCCGCGGCCGCTGCGGAATTCATTCACGCCGATCGTTTGATTTTCATGACCGACGTTGCAGGCGTGCTGGATGGCGAAAAAGTGCTGCGAGCGGTGCGCGGCGCGGAAATCGAAGATCTCATTCGCCGCAACAAGGTTTCCGGTGGGATGATTCTGAAGCTCGAAGCCGCTAAACGCGCCCTCGCCGGCGGGGTGTCCGAGGTGCGCATCGTCGGTGGAACGAAGCCGCGAGCGCTGTTGTCCGCGGCCAGTAGCGTTCGCTGCCCTGGGACCCGCGTGCTGCCCGTAATGCGCGCGGCCGCGAAGACCGCGCATGGGACCATGCCATGATCCGTCCCGTGAAGCGGGCTAAAGCTGCCAAAGGAGAAATCGCCGGCAAGAAGAAGCTCTCGCCGGCGGCGCTCTGCGCCGAAGAGTCGCGCTACTTGGTGCGCACCTACCGCCGGCCGCCCATAGTTTTCACGCACGGCCGCGGCTGCCGCTTGTACGATTCCGCAGGACGCGCCTATCTCGATTTCCTGGCGGGCATTGCGGTGAATGCCTTGGGCTACGCGCATCCGCGCATCGTGCGTGTGATTCGTCGCGAGGCCGGACGCGCGACGCACATCTCGAATTTGTTTCACAATCGGTATCAGGCACCGCTCGCGCGCAAGCTGGCCGAATGGTCCGGCCTCGACCGGGTCTTCTTCTCGAACAGCGGTGCGGAAGCCATCGAAGGCGCGCTGAAGCTGGCGCGCGCCTATGCGCATGCCAAGGCTGCAGCATCGCCCGGATCAACTGGCGCGCCTAAGACACGAATCCTGGCGCTCGAAAATTCCTTTCACGGCCGCACCTTTGGCGCGCTTTCGATCACCCACACGCCGAAATATCGCGAGCCGTTTGTTCCCCTCGTGCCCGGCGTCGAATTCGTGCGCTTCAACGATGTCGCCGACCTGGATGCGAAATTCGACGCTTCGGTCTGCGCCGTCGTCATCGAACCGATTCAAGGCGAGGGCGGAATTTTCCCGGTAAGCGAAGCCTTTTGGAATCGCGCGAGCCAGTTGACCGCCCAGCATGACGCTGCGCTGATCGCCGATGAAATCCAGAGTGGCCTGGGCCGCACCGGCCGCCGGTTCGCCTACCAAAAGTTCAACCCGCTCCCGGACATCGTCACCGTGGCCAAGCCGCTCGCCGGAGGCTTGCCCCTTGGCGCGTTCATCGCTAATGAAAAGTTCGCCGCAGCGTTTTCTCCGGGCATGCACGGTTCGACCTTCGGAGGCGGCCCGCTCGTATGCGCGGCAGCGCTCGAGTTTTTGACCATCGTAGAAGAGCAGGATCTTCTTGCCAACGTCCGCGCACGCGGCGCGGAACTTCGCGCGGGTTTGGAAAAACTTGCGGCGCGCTACGAATTCATCCGCGAAATCCGCGGTGAGGGTCTGATTTTGGGCTTGGATCTCTCGATCGAAGGCGCTCGATTCGTCGAAGAGGGTCTTCGCGAGGGTCTGCTGATCAACTGCACCCACGATCACATTCTGCGGCTTCTGCCGCCGTTCATTATTCGGCGCGGCGACGTCGCCGAATTTCTGAAAAGGTTCGATAGCGTGCTGGCCCGCGCGGTCAAGCCCGCTGGTGACGTCCGAAAGCCCAAGGCTTCCGCGGGCGCCCCTAAAATTCAAGCGCGCAGCCAGGCTTTCGCCGTGGCTGCATCGAGGTGAACATGAACGTTGTCGCGCCACTCGCCGGAGTCAGGGGTGACCTCCTGACCGGCCTGGAATGGAGTCCCGCGCAACTGAATGATTTCTTTCGACTAGCCGCGGACGTCAAGGCTCACCCGGATCGTTATCGCAACGCGCTCTCTGGCCGCGTGCTTACGCTGATTTTCGAGAAGCCCTCGCTGCGCACGCGCGTCACGTTCGAGGCGGGTATTGCGAACCTGGGAGGCACCTCGATTTTTCTCGACCACACCATGGCCCGCCTGGGCGAGCGCGAGCCGATCCGGGACATCGCCAAAAATCTCGAGCGCTGGGTGCACGGCATCGTCGCGCGTGTTTTCGAGCAGACCGCGCTCGATGAGCTGGCCTTTAACGCCAACATCCCGGTGATCAACGCGCTTTCCGACAAATTTCATCCCTGCCAGGCGTTTTCGGATTTCTTCACCCTGGAAGAGCGCTTCGGAGGCCTGCGCGGACTAAAACTTGCCTATGTTGGCGATGGCAACAACATGTGCCACTCGCTTGTTTCCGCGGGAGCGCGCTGCGGCGTGCACGTCTGCGTGGCCACGCCCGAAGGCTACGAGCCGGACGACGAGGTTATTGCCGACGCCAAGAGCATCGCCCGCGAAACGGGCGGCAAGGTCGAGATTCTGCGTTCGCCCGAAGAAGCCGTCGCCGGCGCCCAAGCCATATACACCGACGTCTGGGCCAGCATGGGCCAGGAACAGGAAGCCCAGGAACGCGAAGCGGCATTTGCCGCCTACCAGGTCAACGCTCGTCTCCTTTCCCAGGCTGCGCCCGACGCCGTTTTCCTGCACTGCCTGCCCGCTCACCGCGGGCTTGAAGTCACCGCGGAAGTCATCGATTCGCCGCGTTCCATCATTTACGATCAGGCCGAAAATCGCCTGCACGTCCAAAAAGCAATTCTGCATATGCTGCTTAACTAGGAGAATCCCTTGCCCAAGAAAGTCGTTTTGGCGTATTCCGGAGGCCTCGATACCTCCATCATTATTCCCTGGCTGAAGGAAACGTACCCCGGTTGCGAAGTGATCGCCATGATCGGCGACCTCGGCCAGCAGGAAGATCTCCAGGCCGCGTACAAGAAAGCCCTGGCCACCGGAGCCAGTGCCGCGTACATCGAAGATCTCCGCGAAGAATTCATTACCGGCTACATCTGGCCCACGCTGCGCGCCGGCGCAGTATACGAGCACAAATACTTGCTCGGCACCTCCTTCGCGCGGCCCTTGCTCGCCAAGCGCCAGGTCGAAATAGCCAAGAAAGTAGGCGCCGACTCGCTCGCCCACGGCTGTACCGGAAAAGGCAACGACCAGGTGCGCTTTGAGCTCGCCGCCAAAGCCCTCGGCCCCGAACTTACAATCATCGCGCCGTGGCGCGAATGGAAAATCAACTCCCGCGAAGAGGCCATCGCCTACGCGCAATCGCACAATATTCCCGTCGAGCAGACCAAGAAGAACATCTACAGCCGCGACCGGAACATCTGGCACCTGAGCCACGAGGGTGGAGTCCTGGAAGATCCTGCCAACGCGCCCGAAGAAGCGATGTGGCAATGGATCATCTCGCCGGCGAAGGCTCCCGATCAGCCAGAAACGGTCGAGATTGGCTTTGAGGGCGGCACCCCCGTTTCGGTGAACGGCAAGGCGCTCGCCCCCATGGCTCTACTGACCGAGCTCAACGAAATTGCCGCGCGCAACGGCGTCGGCCGCATGGACATCGTCGAAAACAGGCTGGTGGGCATGAAGTCGCGCGGCGCCTACGAAACCCCCGGCGGCACTCTGCTCGTCACCGCGCATCGCGAGCTCGAATCACTCTGTCTCGATCGCGAGACGGCGCACTACCAGCAGGTCCTCTCGCTGCGCTATGCCGAGATGGTCTATTACGGCATGTGGTTCACGCCGCTTCGCGAGGCCTTGGATGCGTTCTTCACCAGCTCGCAGCACCGCGTCACCGGCTCGGTTTCGCTCTCGCTGTTCAAGGGCAATGTAAATACCGCCTCGCGCAAGTCTCCGTATTCGCTCTATCGCCCAGGCCTCGCCAGCTTTAGCATGACCGGCTACAACCCCAAGGACGCCGAAGGATTCATCAACCTCTTCGCGCTCCCCATCACCGTTCCGCTCGAGGCTGCCGCGAAATGAGCGCTCCTGAGAGGCCCCTTCCCGAAGGGCAGAAAATGTGGGGCGGGCGCTTCGAACGCGCCCCCGACGCCTCCTTCTACGAGTTCGAGCGCTCCTGGCATTTCGATCGCCGGATGCTTCCGCAAGAGCTGGCGCTCGATCGCGCGTGGGCGCGAGCCATAGCGGCGGCGGGGGTCCTCACCGAGAAGGAATCTGCCGACTTGGTACGTGCGCTCGACGAAATCGAAACACGCGCTGCATCCGATGCCGCGTGGCTCGATGGCTCGAAAGCGGAGGATGTTCACCACTTCGCGGAAACGGCGTTGATCGAGAAGCTCGGTCCGCTGGGCGCGAAGCTGCACACCGGCCGCAGCCGCAACGAAATGGTGGCCACCGAATTCCGCATGTACGTTCGCGATGCCACCCGCGAAGTTCGCCGCGCGCTGGCCGGATTGTTGCGCGCGGTGGCCGCTCAGGCTAAACAAAATCTCGGCGTGCCCATGGCCGGCACAACGCACATGCAGCACGCCCAGCCGTTGCTGCTTTCACATTGGCTGCTCGCGCATGGCGAAGCCTTTCAGCGCGACGCGGAGCGCTTCGCCTCCGCTGCTTCGCGCGCCGACTCTTGCCCGCTTGGTTCTGGGGCCCTTGCCGGCTGCGCTTTTCCACTCGACCGCATGGCGCTGGCGCGCGATCTCGGCTTTTCGCGTATCACCGCCAACAGCCTCGACGCCGTAGGCGACCGCGACTTCGCCCTGGAATTCCTTTTCGCGCTTTCGGCGCTGGCCATGCACCTCTCGCGTCTGGCCGAGGATATGGTCTTGTTCGCTTCGCCCGAATTCGGTTTTCTCGAATTACCCGATGAATACTCGACCGGCAGCAGCCTGATGCCGCAAAAGAAAAATCCTGACGCCTGGGAACTGATCCGCGGCAAGACGGGGCGGGTCTACGGCGCGCTCGTGGCTCTGTTCACTACCTGCAAGGGCCTCCCTTCGAGCTATCAGCGCGACCTGCAGGAGGACAAGGAGCCGCTCTTCGAGGCTTTCGATCAGGTCTTGGGCATGACCAGGATTGCGGGTGCGACGCTTGCAGCCACGCGATTCCGCGAAGACCGGCTCCGCGAATCGGCTCAGGATCCCGCGCTCGTAGCTACGGAAGTAGCCGATTACCTTGTCGCCCAGGGGATTCCGTTTCGCGATGCCCATGAAATTGTCGGAAAAGTTCTCCGCGCCGCCGAGCAGCGGAATTTGTCTATCCGCGAAATGCCGCTCGAGCAATGGAGGGAATTTTCGCCCGCTTTTGACAATAACCTGAGCACGGTGCTCGCGCTCGATTCCGCGCTGGCCCGCCGTGCCGTTCGCGGAGCCACGGCGCCGGCAGCGGTGCGTTCGGCGCTTGAAGATTTCAGCGTGCGGCTGACGAAGCTTGAGGAAAGTCTATGAACCAGGATCTTTCGATCGCTCAATGGGAGGCTGCACGATGAACTCGCCTCTCTCAGCCGCCGACATTCCCCAGGGCTTCACTTTTTCCGCGGTGCATTGCGGGCTGAAGCGCGCGCGCCTGGACCTCGGCATCCTGATCAGCGAAACTCCCGCCGCGGCCGCCGCCGTTTTCACGACCAACCGCGTGGTTGCCGCGCCGGTGATGGTTTCACGCGAGCACCTCGCGAAGTCGCGCGACAAAATGCGCGGGCTTATCGTCAACTCTGGCAATGCGAATTGCTGCACCAAGGAGGACGGTTACCCCGCTTCTATCGCTACAGCTCGCCTTTTGGCCGAGGCGCTCGGCGGCACGGACCGCTCGCAAATCTTGGTCTGCTCGACCGGCGTGATTGGCGCGCCGTTGCGCGTCGAGAAGATTCTCGACGCGGTGCCCAACCTCGTCCGCACCCGCACCGCGGAGGCTGAAGCCTTCGAGGAATTCGCTCGCGCCATCATGACCACGGACACGCGCCCGAAATGGGCCGCGGCCACGTGCTTCATCGACGGAAAGAAAATACGCATCCTCGGCTGCGCCAAGGGCTCGGGAATGATCGAGCCGAACATGGCCACCATGCTCGGATTCATCGCTACGGACGCCGCGCTTTCGCCGTCCTTACTCGACCGCGCGTTGCGCGCCGCCGTTCGCACCACTTTCAATTCCATTACTGTCGACGGCGATACATCGACCAACGACACCGTGGCGCTCATCGCCAATGGCGGCTCCGGCGCGCGTCGCATCGCGTCCGCGGGCGGCGCCGATTACAAGACATTCTGTGCCGCGCTCGACCGCGTGTGTATGTCGCTTGCGCTCGCGGTCGTCGAAGACGGTGAAGGCGCTCAGCGCGTGATCGAAATCGAAGTGCGCGGCGCCCCCTCGGAGCGCGCCGCCGACCGCGTCGCTCGCACCATCGCCAATTCGCCGCTCGTAAAGACGGCCTTCGCCGGCGCCGATCCGAACTGGGGGCGCATTCTGGCCGCCGCCGGGCGTTCGGGAATCAAATTCGATCCGCAGCGCGTAAATATCTGGATCGCGGGAATTACGGTCTGCCGCCGCGGGCGCGAGATCGCCCTGGATGAGCGCGCCGTGCATCAGAAAATGCTCGCGCGCCACGTTCCGGTGCGTGTCGATCTCCGCTCCGGCAAAGGTTCCGCGCGCGTGTGGACCTGCGATTTCACGCAGGAGTACGTGCACATCAATGCAAGTTACCGTACCTGAACCCCTCTTCCCTCGCCCCGGCGGTCTAGGCCCCTCGTTCAGTTGACTCTGCGGCTTACCGGGAGCACTATACGCGCTGAGCTGGTGGAGCGCTCGCTCCCGCCGGGCAAAGTCCGAACACTTTTGACTTGCCGCGGCTTCGGTCCTGCCCCCTTCAGCCTCGCAGGTGCACCTCCCGCACGGGAGGTGCAAGGAGAATGGCCGTGAAGAAACTGTACGTGGGTAACCTCTCGTTTAAGGCCACTGAAGAGGAATTGCAGGCGCTGTTTGCGGAGATAGGAGTGCAGCCGGATTCTCTCACTCTGCTGCGCGATCGCTTTACCGGCCAGCCTCGTGGGTTCGGCTTCGCGGAAATTCGCGATGACGCCGAAGCGGAAAAGGTTATCGGCGCGTTGAACGGCAAGGAATTCATGGGCCGCGCCCTCGTGGTCAACGAAGCCCGCCCGCAGCGTGAAGGCGGCGGAAGCGGCGGTGGCCGTGGCGGACATGGTGGCGGGGGCGGTGGTTATGGTGGAGGCGGTGGAGGCGGCCGCGGTGGACACGGCGGCCGCGGTGGACACGGTGGCGGTGGTGGGGGCGGCGGCCGGGGTGGGCGCGGCGGATACGGCCGCGATCGCTAGTCGAAAGGCTAATGATCTATCGGACGTGTGTCGCGTCATGGGATTCTTTGTTGGTCGTGGCTTTAGCGCAACTGGGTGCCGCACCCTTTGTTTTGTAAGGGTGCGGATTTTTTCCGTGCTCACCTTGGCTAGGATGCAGGCAGTGGTTTCCGATTCTGAATTTCCGGGTGCCCCATCTGGCGCGATTTTTGCGACAGGCGGGTCTTCGCCCGCCAGCGAGTAGCGCCTTCAGTCGCTGGCGCTGGTTTTATCTTTGCTTTTCGTTGTCATCCCGAACCATCATCTCTCCTCGCATACGGCGGATGAGGTCTGAAGGATCTGCTTTTTCTCCCATGCTTACGCCATGGCGATGCGCTGTTTTTCCGCTGGCACCACTGGCGTCGGTTCGCTCGCTTCCACTTGACCTCCGGAGTAGGCGAACTTCTCGAGCGAAGCGCCTTGGACGCCTTCCAGTACTAGCGCTGGCACATCCAGATTCGCTTCCGCCTCCGCCAATTGCTCGGGTGTCGAAGAAAGCTCCGGCGTGCGCGGCATAAAGACCGGACAACAATCGTGGAACGGTTCGGAGGAAATATCGTACGTTCCGATCTTTCGCGCCGTGGCCATAATGTCCATTTTATCCGTGCCGATCAGCGGACGGAACACCGGCATGCGCGCGGCCGCATCCACCGCCACCAGATTTCGCAGCGTTTGCGACGCCACCTGTCCGAGGCTGTCGCCCGTCAGAAGCGCCAGGGCGTGATCGCGCCGCGCCAGCGCCTCGGCGATACGCAGCATCATCCGCCGATAGAGCAGAATGCGAACTCCCTCCGGAGCGTAGCGCACGATCTCCCGCTGGATGCCCTCGAACGGCACGCGGTAAAGCTTCGACCGGAATTGATACGTGGTAAGAATCCGCGCAAGCCCGCTGGCCACGTGCAGCGACGATTCGCCCGGCCGCGCCCCGGTGCCGTAAAAATGCACGAAGTTCAGATGCGCGCCGCGCTTCATCATGTGATAAGCGGCCACCGCCGAGTCGTATCCGCCCGAAAGCAAGCAGGCCATGCGTCCCGCAGTGTTCGCCGGCAGCCCGCCCGCGCCTGGGATCTTCCTCGCGTACACAAGCAGCGGGCCCGGCGTCACTTCAACGTGGCAGGTCAGCTCCGGCTCCTTCAATTGCACCCGGGCCTCGCGCCCCTGTTCTCGCAGTTTGTCGACGAGATAGCGGCCCACGGTCTTTTCGATTTCCATGCTGCCGTGCGCGAACGTCTTGTCGCTGCGCTTGGCACGCACCGCGAAGGTGCGAAAGGGAAGCGGCGCGATTTCTTCCCAGGCCGCGCGGCAAAGCGCGTCCATATCGCGCTCTACCGGCCGGGCCACCGCGTAGTAGGCCACTCCCATCACCCTCCCGACGCGCGCCAGGGCTTCGGCCAGCGGCGCTTCGGCGCCGAGCCGCACCACGAATCGATCGCCTGGCTGCTCGATCCGTTGGACCGCAATACCGCCAAGCCCCTGCCTCAGCGCGGTGAAAAGTTTGCCGAGGAAGAAGCGGCGATTGCCGCCCTTGAGCCATAGCTCGTGATAGTGGACAACGATGGCCGGATTATTCATGGAAATTTCTCGCCCCGCACTCGCGCGCGTAACGCGTCCACTCTACGATTGTTCGCGGGGCGTGGCCAAAGTATAGCAATCGCGGCGATCCTAGTGTAGTCTGCGCGCAGTTCCGGAGCCCTCGGAGCGCCCGGCAAGAAGCTGACGTGAGCCTACGTGAGCGGATGTCGGCCGGTGTCGCGGTTCGATGGGCGGCTTGGACGGGCGTCCGGCCAGTGCGTAACGTGCGATAACCGAATGGATACATTATTTCGGGAGTCACAACCGGGTCTTGCCGTCGGGTTACAATCGCGAGCGTTCTCCTCCTTGGGCGCTCGAAGAGGCGGCGTAAGATTTCATGCTACCGAAACCGCCCCACCTGCATCCAAGGAAGTGAACGGGGACGTTGCGGAGGAAGTCCATGTGGAATCGCCGGGATTGGGATGATTTTTTTCAGATCCTGAAGAAGCGCGGGCCCAAGCACCTTCCGCTGCGTCCGGTCGATCGCCTGCGTCCCAACCGCTTGGTTCCTGCCGACGGCTATAGCCTTGCCGAACTCGATGACGCCGGCTTGAGCATCGAACAAGCCGAGAACCTCGGTTTGCCGGTCGACGCCGGCCGCGTCGGTTGCTACGGCCCCAACGTCTCGTCCCTGCGCGAGTTCATTCGCGCCTCCCGCACCCGCTTCTAGCTCTTCGTCTAATCGCTTTCCGCAGGGGCACGGCATGCCGTGCCCGGCGCTAATGCTTGGCACCCGTGTCACGGGTGAAGAGGTCCGCCTTGCATTTGTAGCGGCCGCCTTTAGGCGGGCGTCTTGTCTTTCTGTTGTCTCATTCGCCGTACCCAGTCACTCGCCACCTTGCACTTCTACCCCTTGCGCATGCGCCCGCTGAGCCGTACCTTATTTGCCGGACTCTTATGGAGACACGGTGAAAAAGAAGATTCGCGTTGTGCAATTTGGAGTCGGCCCCATCGGTGCCTCGATTGCTCGCCTGATGCGCCGGAAATCCTCGCTCGAAATCGTCGGCGCCATCGACCGCGACCCGGCCAAAGCCGGTCGCGACCTTGGCGAAGTAGTCGGTGCCGAGGACGCCCCCTGGGGCGTCCCCATCTCCGCCCGCGCTCCGGCGGCGCTCGAGAATCCTGTCGATGTGGTCATGCACTCGACCACTTCCTATCTTCCGGAGGTTGTCGAGGAATTGATGGTTTGCATCTCCGCCGGATGCTGCATCGTTTCCACCTGCGAGGAACTGTCCTACCCATTTCGCAAGCATCCGAAGCTTTCCGCAAATCTCGATTCCGCGGCCATCGACGAGGGCGTTGCCTTGGTCGGCACCGGAGTCAACCCCGGCTTCGTGATGGATAAGCTGGTGCTCACACTTTCCGCGGCCGCGCAGCGCGTTGATTGGGCCAGCGCCGTGCGCGTTGTAGACGCATCCAAGCGCCGCCTGCCGCTGCAGAAAAAAGTGGGCGCGGGGATGACTCCCGATGAATTTCGCGCTCAAGTGGCAGCCGGCCGCATTAAGCATCACGGCTTGCCCGAATCGGTAGCCATGGTGGCTGCCGGCCTGGGTTTTACTCTGGATGATATTTCCGAAACCATCGACCCGGTCATCGCCGAAGAATCCGTGAAGACAGAATTCCTCGAAGTTGCGCCCGGCCAGGTAGCGGGAGTCCATCAGGTGGCTCGCGGCTTCGCGGCCGGTGAGGAAAGGATTTTTCTCGAGCTGAAAATGTACGTCGGCGCGAAGCATCCCGCCGACACCATCGAATTGCGCGGCCTCCCCGGTCTTACCTGCACCATCCCCGGAGGCACGCACGGCGATACGGCTACTACCGCCATCGCCGTCAACACCATTCCCGCAATCCTCGCCGCGCCTGCGGGGCTGCGCACCGTCCGCGACCTGCCTCTTGCATACTTCCCGCCCGGCCCACTGGTATAGCATTCGGTGTAAGATCGAAAAAGCGAGACGCCCGCCGCCGTCTTTCTCGCTCTCGGAGTCCGCATGACCGAAAGCCGCGAACAATCGACCTTCGCGCAGGATGTCGGCGCCCCCGCGCCTTCTCTCGGCCGCGAAGCGAACCGAGCCGAGCGCTCTCTGCGGGGATCCTTCCGCCTCCTCTTCCTGTACGATACGGCCGAAGCGATTCAGCTGGCCAAGCTGCGTGAAATTCTGGGTTCCCGCGGGGATGTGCAGCCCTCCACCTTTGGCCGCGGCACTCCCCAATATGTCCGTTTCGAGGATCCGCCGTTTCTCGAGCGTTGCGAGCCTTACACGCTGTCCGGCGGAGGTCTCGCCGCCTGCTCCATCCGCTACTACCCCTTCGGCGTGGTGGCCGTGCAGATTGACGTGCCTTTTGACTGTGACTGGCCCTGCCTACTGCGCGAGTCGGCGCGTTGGACCGCGCCGGCAGACATGGAAGTCGACGTTCGCAAGATCGTGCGCGCCCACCTCGATCGCGTGGCTCCCGCTGTTACGCGCATCTATAAGGATTGGCTGAACGAAATGTATCTGGTGGTGAATGTCGAACAGGTGCTCGACGCAGCCGGCCAGCTGATGACCTCAGAAGCCTTGCTTTCCGCCCATCGCGGCGAGATCGCTCGCATCGTTTCCGGTGAGGAAGCGCCCCTCGCTCCCAGCGAAGTGGATGAGACCTTGCGCGACAGCCTTTCTTACTATCCTCACGACCTCATCGTGGTCAGCTCTTCCGGTGCGCTAGTCTATGACCGTCCCGAGGAAGCCGGAGCCGCCGTGCAGATCGTCGAGTACGCCAAGCTGCAGTTGCTCGAATTCCGCTACTACGATCGCGTGATGAGCCGCGCCCTCGCCGAGCTTCATGATGCGCTGGAGCGGGAACACGGCATCCTGCGCGCCCGCTGGACCGCCCCGCGCGACGCCGGCCGCATCAACCGCATTCGTTTGGACGTTACCGAGCTCACCGAGCGCGTCGACAATGACATCAAGTTCGTCTCCGACGCCTACTACGCGCGCGTCCATCGCCTGGCCTCCGGTAGCATGGGCGTCAACGAATACCGCGACTTGGTCGACGAAAAGCTGCGCACAGCCGGCGAACTCTACGATTCCCTCGTCGATCGGTTCAATGAAGCCCGCTCTTTCGTCATCGAACTCGCCGTAGCCATCCTCGTCCTACTCGACGTCATTCTCCTTCTCCGCCACTAAAGCCAGTGCTATCGTCGCCATGCCTTGTGGAACCGCTGACCGGAGAAGCCTCACGCGCTGTGTCGGCATGGATGTGTTTGCGGCCAGGTAGCGTCGGAGAAACTGCATGCAGCCGATAGAAAAGTTCGATGCCGAACGAAAGCACCTGGAAACCTTGTACCAGGAGCGCATCAACTTTTACATCGTCTTCGCGTCTGTCTTTGTCGTCGGCCTCACGGACATGAAGCCGGGACTCATGAGGGTAGCTGCCGTCTGGACCATAACACTGGTCTCAACGGCCATCATGTTGTCCGTCATTCGAACTTTTCGTCTGGTAAGGAAAGCTTTGGCGGACATCAAGGCGGATGAACATCATCCCTATACGCAGTATCAGAGCAAGATCAAGTTCCCCTGTGACGCCAACATATCTCTCGTGTCTGTCCCGGTCATCCTGACCGTCTTCTTTTGGTGCGTCGCTCTCTATTACTCCTGCCCCTTCCTGCGGAGCATTGCATCACACCTCACGCCTCCGAAGTGACGGCAGTGTGGTCGACGAAAAGCTGGGAACCGCAGGCGAACTCTACGATTCCCTCGTCGGTCGGTTCAATGACGCCCGCTCCTTCGTCATCGAACTCGCCGTCGTCGATCTAGTCGCGGAAGTTCTGTAACCAAAATTCAGGACCCCGCTGTTACATACGACTAGCTTGTGGGAGGCGCGGCGCACTATCGACGCGAAAAAGTAGAGTAACCAATCGAAGCAGCGTGCTTGGATTTTCTCTTGGGTGTCTTTCGTTTCCTCTTAGCAGCGAGTACGGCGTCTGCCGCGAGGCTCTCTCTTTCGTACAGCGACATGCTTTCCGGGTAATCGCTTAGGTTAGCGGAATCTGCCTTCATTTTGGTTCTTACCATTGCGACAAAATGCCTAAGCCCTACCAACGATGCAATACATGGTTTCGCGTATTTTGGCTGACCAGTCTGATGCAAGCGCCGCGGCTTAGCTCCCGATCAACGCAGTCACCCGCCAAGTGGAGCACTGGGAAAGGAAGTCCGGCGATTCCGACTGCACAGATTCTAGATTTAGGAGGACCTAAGAGCGAGGCGCGCCTTTGAGTAATCGCCCGTGCGACTTCTCCAGTTACTCGCCAACGTTCCGAATGCCCACCCCAATGCAAAAAGGCAAAACCATCCGCTCCAAGGAACGCCGGATCGCCACGCCCAGAAGGCACTCAAAGCGGGAACTACTGCGGAAGACGTTACACCCGCACACCACATAAGGGCTTTTGCCACGGGAGCGGCGTGTTGCATTGAGAGCTTCTCCGTCTGCACTCCAAAGAACGGAAGACGCTCAAAAATCCAACGGACCCCCGGAGGCCAGCCCTCGGGATTCGCCGTTCCACCAACAGTGTAGGAGAGGAAGCGAATGCCTACAGCGCGGCCAACTATGTAGTGCGCGATCGCATGCGATGAGAAATAGAGAAGAATCCATGCCAGAAGCATTGCAGCGACGGCAATCGCTGTCGAGCGCGTCAACCGGGACGCGATCAACGCAAGACAGGCGGCCAGAATCCCCCCGAACTGCAACACATTGCCGGCAAATATCGACAATCGAGCGAACGTCTTGCGTTTTACGGTTGCCCCGGAACTCAAGGAGTCCCCATTGTGCCCACCATTCTATTCGCCTGAAACAGGGGTTGAAGGAAATTTCTGGGCATGCCTGTGTGACGCCGCTATCGTCCACATGGAGTACTAGCCCACTACATGTCCGGTAATCCGACTACAACGGCACTGACTTGAAATTGTGGTAAGTTCGGCCTCGCAAGAGGCAATCCTGTGACCATTTCCGGGGATCTCGAGAAACAGATTCGATTTCAGAGAGGAGAGCAAAATGACATCAAAAGGAAAAGTCTTGGTGCTAGTCTCAAGCGGTCACGGCTTGCCATTGAAGGATGGCAAGGTTTATGCCGGTGCCGGCTACTATCTCAACGAACTGACGGTTCCTGTTCGCGCCCTGATGAACGAAGGCTACGAAATCACTTTCGCCAACCCCAAAGGCAACACACCGCAAATGGATGTCAATTCAGCGATCGCCGATTTCTTTGGTGGGGATGAGGCCACGCTTCAGGACTATCTAAAATTCCGCGACAGCCTGAGTGGGCTCAAAAATCCAACTCGCATCTCGGATGTCATCGCATCGGGCTTGGATCAATATGACGCTGTCTTCGTCCCGGGCGGCCATGGCCCGATGATGGATCTTCTCGATGATGCCGACGCTGGCACCGTGATGAGACACTTTCATACAACATCCAAGCCTACGGCGGTGCTCTGCCATGGCCCGATTTCACTTCTCTCGGCTCTTCCGAATTCGGTGGAGGTGGTCGCAGCGCTGGCGGCGGGCGATGCCGTTGGAGCGAGGGCAAAGGCTCAAGGATGGATTTATTCTGGATATAAGATGACCGTCTTTTCGACGGCGGAAGAGCAGCAGCGGGAGCCCCTTGAGATTGGAGGTAAGGTTCTCTTCTACCCGGACTTCGCCTTGCGTACGGCGGGTGGTGACGTAAGTGTGGTCGCTCCGTGGAAGAGCTACGTCCTTCAAGATCGCGAGTTGATCTCAGGTCAGAACCCGTTCTCGGACGAAGCGCTTCTGAACCTTCTTCTATCGGCACTCAGCGGGAAGAAAAACGAGGGAACTCGCGCATCCTCCGTTGGATCGAGTCTTCGCTAATAAACGAGTGAGCTCTGGCAGCCCGCCTCACCGCGGCGGAGCCTCGCCAGACTACTCCGTCTGCCTCGCCCTCCAGTACCGTCCATATAAAAGCTTCACTTTAAATGGACGAAAATCCGACCTATCAGGACTTGACCGCGTGGTCTGTCGATAACTTCCGGTTTGACGACAAGTCGCCTGAGACTGTGAGAATGCTTTTTGGGGGCCGAGCGTTAACCGTACTTGAGATCGGTGCTCTGTCCGACCTCGATGATGTAACCGTCCGGATCGCGGATGTAGCAGCGAATTTCGCCGTACTTGGCAATCGGTTCCGTTAGGAACTCGGCCCCTCGACTTTTCCACAATTCGTAGCACGCTTGAATATCCGCAACGCGGAAATTCATAAAGCTGTTGATGTGATTCGGGTCGGGGACGCTGAGCGTTACCGTCGGCTTATCCGGGGTCGGCCCGCCCCCGACGTTCAGAAT
>Ga0302324_100007639_pt1 | contig 22954 bp, 24 predicted proteins | sample Palsa_T0_1_FD_201949 | JGI IMG/M metagenome (GOLD analysis project Ga0302324, IMG submission 201949) | Peat permafrost microbial communities from Stordalen Mire near Abisko, Sweden - Palsa_T0_1 | ecosystem: Environmental > Terrestrial > Soil > Palsa > Peat permafrost | place: Sweden: Abisko...
CGCGCGCCGCTACGAGCTTCGTCGGCCGCCGCCAGGACGCCGAGCGCCTTGCCGAGCTCCTGCACGCGGGCGGACTCGTCACCATCGTCGGAACCGGCGGCGTCGGCAAAACCCGCCTCGCACTTCACGCCGCCGAACGCGCCGAGGGTGTTCCCGACGGCGTCTGGCTGGTCGAACTCGCACCGCTCTCTGCGCCGGAGCTCGTCGCCGGCACCATCCTCTCGGCAATCGAAAGGACGCAGACCGACGCCGGCGCCGCGCTCGACGCGCTGCTTGCCCATCTGCGGAACCGCCGGCTGCTGCTGCTGCTCGACAACTGCGAGCATCTCGTCGGCGAGGTCGCTCGCATCGCCGCCGCCATTGTGGCACAGTGCCCGCACGTTACCGTCCTGGCGACGAGCCGCGAACCGCTGGGAGTAAGCGCCGAGCGGACCTACCGTCTGGCGTCACTCGATCTTCCCGCTGGGCGGGAACTCTTCGTCGACCGGGCGCGCAGCGTGAATCCGCAGTTCGCCGTCACGGCGGAGAACCGCGCCAGCGTCGATGAGGTCTGCCGGCGCTTGGACGGCATCGCGCTTGCAATCGAACTTGCGGCCTCGCGACTGCGGCTGATCTCCGTCGACGAGCTGTCGCGGCGCTTGACCGAGCGCTTCCGCATCCTGACTGGTGGCAGCCGTACGGCGCTGCCGCGTCAGCAGACGATGCGCGCGCTCATCGACTGGAGTTACGACACCCTCTCTGAGGACGAAAAGGGACTCTTGCGACGCCTCGCCGTGTTCGCCGGCGGCTGGTCGCTCGATGCCGTGAGTGCGCTGGCGGACGACGCGACCGCGGATCCGCTCGCCGTTCTCGATCTGCTGGGCTCGCTGGTCGACAAGTCGCTCGTGGTCGCGGCGCTCGATGAGTCGACCGCGCGCTATAGTCTGCTGCAGTCGATCCAAGACTACGCCGTCGAGCGGCTCGATGAACGTGGAGAGCGTCCGGCCGCCGCTGAACGTCACGCCCGCCATTTTTCCGCCGTGGCGGAACGGGCGTATCGAGAGTGGGAACAGGCGCCGCGTCCCGGCTGGCTAGCCGAACTCTCGCCCGATCTCGACAACTTCCGCGCGGCGTTGAACTGGTGCCTCGCCCAGAGGAACGATCCGGCGCAGGGAGCGCGCCTCGCTGCCGACATCGCGCCGGCGATGATGCGCTTCGCACCGCCAAGCGAAGCCGTACGATGGTGCGAGGCCGCGCTCGCCGAGTCGCCCCCGCCGCCGCCTGAACTGCAGGCGCGGCTGCAGTATGCGTTGTCGATGCTCTTCAACAACCAAGGGACGTTCAAGAAGGCCTTGAAGGCAGCCGAAACCGCGCTCGAGCTGTTTTCGGAGCTCGACGACGAGCGCGCGTCCGTCCGAGCGTATTCTCAAGTCGCGCAGCAGTACGCGAAGCAGTCGCGTCATGGCGAAGCGCTGGACTATGCGAACCGCGCTTTGGAGGCTGCCCGGCGAAGCGGCGATCAACGACTGCTCGCCGCGACGCTCCAACGTTGCGCGAGCGTCTTCAAGCCTTCCGAAATCGAGCGCGCGCGCCCGCAATTTCAAGAATGCGTCGCACTCTTCCGGGCTCTCGGCCGGGCCGAGGATACCTCGCGCGCGCTCATGTTTTGGGCCGTCGCTGAGTCGGAGGCCGGGTGCTTTGAGAAGGGGATCGAGGTTTCGCAAGCTGCGCTGGCGCTCGGCTCCGAAGAAACGAAGCTCTATCTCACCAACAACATCGCGTGCGGCGGCGTCGCATCAGATCGTGACGATATTGCCTTCCCAGCCGCGAGGGATGCACTCGCCATGGCCGTTTCCGCGGGCCACGCAACGATCGCGGCCAACGCCGCGGTGTATCTCGCAACGCTCTCGATCTCTGCGGACCCGGAACGCAGCGCAAAACTGCTCGGATTCGGCGCCGTTCGCCGCGCGGCGCTGGGCTACGAACTCGGAGACGCCGACCACATCATCGATCGACGCGCGATGGCGGCGCTCGCAGAGCGGTTCGACGCGGGAACGCTCGAAGCGTTGCTCGGCGCCGGGGCGGCGTGGACCGAGGATGAGGCGCTGCGTGCCGCCGCGGCGATCTAACAGGCCGCGATGAAGCCGGCCGGCCGGCGTCGCTCGGCGGTGGCGGGATCGGTGCACTGCTGGGTGAGCGTGTAGGAGCCGGTCGTGCCGGCGCATCCGGTGACGGCCGAATAGGTGCCGTTGATCTCGTTGGTCGTGGTGTCGTACGCGCCGGTCATGGCGAACGTGCACGTCGCCGCTCCGACGGTCTCGGTTCCGGTCCCGCTTAGCCCCTTCTGGGTCGTCAGAGTCCACGCGACGGCCTCGGTGTTGGACACGCCGCCCGCCGTCAGCGTCAGCGTCCCCCCGACCGACGAGCCGTGCTGCGCCAGCGTCGTCGCAACGGTTTGCGCACCGGCGACGCTATCTTGCGCGGTTCCGGTGTACTCGCCGGAGACTTGCACGAGGCCCGGGGCGGGCGAACTCTTCGCCGCACAGCCGGCAACGGCGAGTGTCCCCACGAGCCACAAAGAGAGCAGGCGACCATGCGTACGGCTGACCATGGGGGTGCCGTTGTACGGGCGCTGGGGACCACCCTCTCCCGGGCGCGAGGCGGCCGCCAAGGACGATCGGTTCGCGATGCAACATGACATCGCGCGATGAGGATTCGGCTCTTCGGCGACGGACCGATCTGCGAAGGTGTGCGCGACGTATGCATGCGTCGCGGACACGAACTGGTCGAGCAGCGCCCGTACGACCTGATCGTGCTGGCCAACGTGACCCGCATTCTCAAAGCCCCCGAGATCGCCGAGGCGGGGCTCGGCGTGCTCTGCTTTCACCCCAGCGTTCTGCCGCGCCACCGCGGCGGCGACGCCGTCTATTGGACCTTCAAGATGGGCGATACGCAGAGCGGCGTGAGTTGGTTCTGGGTCGACGAGGGGATCGACACGGGACCGGTCGCGATTTCGGCGGCCGTTCCGATCCCCGCCGAGAGTTCGCCATCCAAACTCTATTTCGAGACGCTGGTGCCGCTTGGGATCCGGCTGTTCGACGAACTGCTCGCCCAGCTCGAAAAGGGCGAGCGCCCGAGCACGCCGCAGGACGAAACCGCTGCTACCTACGAGCCGCTGCGGCCGCCAAAACCGAAGCTTGTCTAGGAATTACTGATAGGTGCAGGCGAGCCGGCCGTTGCGGTTCGCGATGCCGCCGCCGCGGCAGCTTCGGACGACGATCTGCGTCGTGTAGCGCGCGCCGTTGGGGCTCGGGCAGGTCGCCGTCAGGACGCCGCCGTCCATGTAGGCGTTCGAGCAGCTCTGCTGATACGAACCCGGCGGAAGATAGCTGTACCCGGGGTTCGGCGGACCGCTGCCGGCTCCGCACGCCAGGTAGCCGTTCTGGTTGCGCACGTTCCCACCGCCGCACTGGGTCACGTTGAGCGACGAGTAGATGCGGTTTCCGGCCGGGGCCGTGCAGCTTGCCGACAGTACCGGGCCGCGCATCGTCGCATTCACACAACTCTGCTGGTAGGATCCCTGCGGCATCATCATCGCGTTGCCGCCCCCGTGGTGGTGGTTGCAGTGCAGGTAGCCGTTGCGGTTGGCGATGTCACCGTAGCGGCACGTGCCGACGTTGATGCCGCTAAAGATCCAGCGGCCCTGCGGATCCGTGCACGACGCCGAGAGCTGATTGCCCGTTAGGCTGATGTTGCGGCACGACGCCTGGTACGAGCCCGACGGAAGATACTGCGCGTTCACGGCGATTCCGGTCGCCAGCGAGAGCAGGGAGAGCAGCGTGAAACCGGCGAGCAGACGGCGCATGACAAAGCCTCGGCGGAAGGTGATTGGTCAGCTGCTTCGCCAAGCAAGCCCTCTCATACCGCTTTCGAGAGCTGCACCATGAACCTCGGATTTTTCGCTGCGGCGTTGGCCTTCGCTGCCGGCATGGGGCCGTCGACCGCCTGGCTCGACGCGCGGGTGCCCGCGAATTGGAACCGCCCCGGTGCCGCGATCGCCCCGGCGCCGCCGTGGCGCAGCGACGGGCGGGTCGTCAAAGGCGGGAAGGATCCGGAGTTGCTCCCCGGCGGCCGCTGCGCCGCCACGGTGCAGCCCGCGTCGGGAACCCTCCAGCGTGCGATCGCGAGCCGCGGCTGGCTGATCGGACGCGTTGTTCCGGCGCTGCCGTCGATGAACGCAGGCTGGACTGTGGTCATGGGGGTCTCCGGTGCCGACGGCATGTGCCGGCCGCTCGGGTTTCAGTTGTTCGCCTTCCGCAACGGTGCATTCGTCGGCACGCTCTCGCCGCGGCCTATGGATGCGCGCACCGACGCGACGTTCGTGGCGCTGCGGACGACCGGTCCGAGCACGCTCCAGGTCGATTTCTTGCGCTACGCCGATCAGGATCCGCTATGCTGCCCGCACGCGACGACGCGGGTATCGTTCGCCATCGCAAACGGTGCGCGCGCGGTCATCAAGCCGACCGGGTCCCGGACGATGCCCAACTCCGGATAGGGTTCGCTTACGGAAGCGTGAGCGGCCGAAAGCGAAGGCGATGCGGACGCGCCGCTTCTTCTCCCAGCCGCTCTTTCTTGTTCGCTTCGTAGTCCGCATAGTTGCCCTCGAAAAACACGACCCGGGAATCGCCTTCGAAGGCGATGATGTGGGTCGCGATACGGTCGAGGAACCAGCGATCGTGGCTGATCACCATGACCGTACCGGCGAACTCGCTGAGGGCATCCTCGAGCGCGCGCAGAGTTTCGACGTCGAGGTCGTTCGAGGGTTCGTCGAGCAGCAGCACGTTGGCGCCGGCGAGCAGCGTTTTGGCCAGGTGCAAACGGCCCCGTTCGCCGCCCGAGAGCGTGCCCACCAGCTTCTGCTGGTCGCCGCCTTTGAAGTTGAAGCGTCCTAAGTACGCGCGCGCCGGAAGCTCGAACTTGCCGACGTTGAGCAGGTCGCGGCCGCCGGCGACGTCGTCGAACACCGTCTTCGTGTCGTCGAGCGACTCGCGGCTCTGATCGACGACTGCCAGCTTGACGCTCGGCCCAATCCGGATTTCGCCGGCATCGGGTTGTTCGCGACCGGCGATCAGGCGGAAGAGCGTGGTCTTCCCCGCGCCGTTGGGTCCGATGATGCCGACGATCGCGCCGGCCGGGATCTCGAAGTTTACGTCGTCCATCAGGAGCCGATCGCCGTAGGCTTTGCGGACCCCCGCGAACGCGATCACCTGATCGCCGAGCCGCTCGGCGACCGGGATGAAGATCTCGCGCGTCTCGTTGCGCTTCTGATAGTCGAAACTGGACAACTCTTCGAACCGTGCGATGCGGCTCTTGTTCTTCGCCTGGCGTCCTTTCGCGCCGGCGCGGACCCACGCCAGCTCGCGCTTGAGGGCCTTCTGTCGGGCGGATTCCGTCGCTTCTTCTTGCGCCAGCCGTTCTTGTTTCTGGTCGAGCCAGGAACTGTAGTTGCCCTTCCACGGAATGCCCCGGCCGCGGTCCAGCTCCAGAATCCACTCGGCGGCATTGTCGAGGAAGTAGCGATCGTGGGTTACCGCGACGACGGTGCCGGGGAAGCGCCCGAGGAACTGCTCCAGCCACTCGACGCTTTCCGCGTCCAGATGGTTCGTCGGCTCGTCGAGCAGCAGCATATCGGGCTTCGACAACAGCAGCCGGCATAGCGCGACACGGCGTTTCTCACCGCCGGAGAGCGGACCGATCTTCGCATCCCACGGGGGCAGCCGCAGCGCATCGGCGGCGATCTCGAGCTGCGCTTCCAAGTCGTCGCCGCCTTGGGCGAAGAGCACCGCTTCGAGCCGTGCCTGTTCGTTCGCCAAGGCGTCGAAGTCGGCGTCGGGATCGCCGTAGGCCGCGTACACTTCGTCCAAGCGCTTGCGCGCCGCGAAGAGCGCACCGAGCGCCTCTTCCACCGCCTCGCGAACAGTTTTGGCGGGGTCGAGTTTCGGTTCTTGCTCCAGAAACCCGATCGTAAGGTTGGGCATCGGCAGCGCATCGCCGTCGATGTCGGTGTCGAGGCCGGCCATGATGCGCAAGACGGTCGACTTCCCCGAGCCGTTGAGGCCCAGGATGCCGATCTTCGCGCCGGGCAGGAAGCTCAGCGAGATGTCTTTGAGGATCTGACGCTTCGGCGGCACGGTTTTGCCGACGCGATGCATCGTGTACACGTATTGCGTCACCGTCGCGCTGCCCCGATTAGACGAAAACCGCCGGCCCCCGCTAGTCCATCGCGCAGACGAGCTGGACGCCGCTGGCGTTCGTGTTGCTGTCGATCGCGTAGACGGACAGGTTTGAACTGACGGTGGTCGTCGTCGTGCCGGAGGTCGTCGTGTACGGCATGAAATTGTTGCTGTTCTCGGCCGCGGTGGCACCGCTGAGTCCGACGGTCGCTTGGCTGGGTGACGTCGTCGCGAGAACGCTCGCCGGCGGTGTGCCGGTCTGCGCAGCGACGTAGACGCCCAGCCCCGGAGCAGTCTGCACCGCCGGCAGCAGCACGTTGACGGCGGTCCCCACTCCGGTGCCGCTGGTCAGCGTCGCCTGAAAGGTCGCTACGTTGCTGGGCAACTGGTAGTTGTTGAGCCCGGCACTGAAGAGCCCAAAGGAGACGGTCGCCATCGACGCGGCGTTCAGCGCCGGCGACGCGTGGTGGAAGCCCATCTGGAATTGGTTCGCCGGCAGCGAATACACGGTCTCCGCGAATATCTGGCATTGCAGGCCGGTGGCTGACGTCGCACCCGCGACCTTGCCGGCGATCACCACCGTATAGCGCGTATTGGCGCTGAGCACCGGCAGCGTGCAGGTCAGTTTCTGGGCGCTCGGAGTCCCTGCTGCGGTCACGACGATCGCGTACGCTTTGGAGGTGAAGCTGGCGTAGGAGTTCAGGGCTGCGTACGCGAGCGCGGAGGCGGCGGGTGTCCCACTAGCGGCCGGTGTCCCCGTCGCGGCCGCCGTGTACACGTCGACGCTGCCCAGGTCGGGCGAGCCGTTGAGGAAGCGTATCGCCGACGTATTCGTGGTAGTGCTCAGCAGGTTTTGGTTGCTGTTGCACCCGGAGAATACGACGGCACCGATCGCACAAAGAAATCCGAGACGTCGCAGACGCATGACCGCAGGGGACCTTTCGAGGCAGGGAAGCAGGCGCAAGAGTGGCCCGCATTCCGTGGAGAGGTCTTATACCGGCTCCGGCTCCCGAGTTCTTTCCGGGCTGACCCGGCCCGTGCTCGCCCGTAGCGGCGGCGAAGCCAAGCGCATGTTCGGGTGCGGAGGGTCACATCACGAGCCGCGAGCAGCGTCCCTGAGGTCCGGCGGCATGAGGAAGCGCTACGCCGATGCAACGCTGTGCACGTGCGTCTGATGGTGTTGACGGTGGTGGCCGTGCTCGCCGGCTGCGGAGGCGGCGGAAGCAGCAGCACGCCGCCGGCCGGCGGGTCCGTCAGTGCGCCGTCGTCGACGCCCTCGCCGGGCGCTTCGTTCACGCCGGCACCGGCCGCATTGGGACCGATGGTCGGCGGCTGCCATGTTTTCCCCGCCGATAACCCCTGGAATACCGACATCTCGGGGACGCCGGTCGACCCCGGCTCGGCGGCCTACCTTGCCGCGATGAATGCGGCGACCACCAACCTGCACCCGGATTTCGGCAGCAACCCGACCTACGGCATCCCGTACATCGCCGTGCCCCCGGCGCAGGCATTCGTGCCGGTCAGCTTCGACGATCCCGCGGAGAGCGATCCCGGCCCGTACCCGATACCGGCGAACGCCCCGGTCGAGGGCGGCCCCGGCGCGACCGGCGACCGTCACCTGCTGGTCGTCGACAGCGGCAACTGCAAGCTCTACGAGATGTACGCGTCCCAGTACGTCGGTCCGGGCTGGCACGCCGGGTCCGGCGCGGTGTTCGACCTCAACTCGGACGCGCTCCGCCCCGATTACTGGACCTCGGCCGACGCCGCCGGTCTGCCGATCCTGGCGGGCCTCGTGCGTTATGACGAAGCCGCGCAGAACGGCGAGATCGATCACGCGCTGCGCTTCACCGTGCACGCGACGCAACGTGCATTCATTCACCCCGCCACACACTATGCCAGCAATTCGACCGACCCGGCGCTGCCCCCGATGGGTTTACGCGTGCGGCTGAAAGCTTCGTACGACATCAGCGCGTTCACCGGCGCGAGCCGCGCCTTGCTGGTCGCACTCAAACGCTTCGGCATGTTCGTGGCCGACAACGGCTCCGACTGGTATATCACCGGAGCGACCGACACGCGCTGGAACGACAACGAGCTCAACGAACTCAAGTCCGTCCCGGCCGGCGCGTTCGAAGTCGTGCAGACCGGGACGATCATCCATTGATGCGGCTGATGCGGCCGCTGCGCTAGCGGTAGGCCGCCATCATCGGAGCGTAGCGGTCGCGGTCCGCGGTGATGTCGAGCTTTGCAATCGGCAGGGCGGGTAATCCCGTGCGGTCTTCGAGCGTCGGGCGTTCCTCGCGATAGATGACGCCCAGCGCGATCTCGCCCTCGCGCGTAAGCGCGTCGAAGGCCGCCAGCCGGTCGGCCGGTGCATAGTCGGCGCGCGCGGTCACGTCGTCGACCTTCTCCTTGAACCACGCATAGGTGTTGATCTTGTTATAGGTCACGCAGGGCGACATCACTTCGACGATCGAGAAACCGCGGTGCTCGACGGCGGCCTTGATCATCGCAACCAGCTGCTTCGGCTGCGCTGAGAAGCCGCGCGCCACGAAGGTCGCGCCCGCGGCCAACGCCAGCGCGAGCCCGTTGATCGGCGTATCCGGATTGCCGTCGGGGCTGACCGAGGCGACGTAACCGGTCGCACTGGTCGGCGATGCCTGGCCTTTGGTCAGCCCGTACGTCTGGTTGTCCATCACGATGTACGTGATGTCGGGATTTCTGCGCACCGCGTGCACGAAGTGCCCGGCACCGATGGCGTATCCGTCGCCGTCGCCGCCTGCCGCGATCACGGTCAGATCGCGATTCGCGAGTTTGACCGCGGTCGCCACCGGCAGCGCCCGCCCGTGGACCCCATGGAACGCGTAGCTGTGAATGTAGCCCGAGATCTTACCGGAGCAGCCGATGCCGGAGATGAACGCAACATCCTTCGGTTCGCGCCCCAGTTCCGCCAGCGCCGACTTCAGCGCCGAGAGCACGCCGTAGTCGCCGCAGCCCGGGCACCACCACGAGGGCGTCGCGGTTGCGAAGTCTTTTGCGGTGAGCATCGCCATCAGCTGATCTCCATCCGTTCTCCGGCTTGCGCGACGCGCGCGACGGGCTCCATGATTTCGATCGGCCGGAAAGGACGGCCGTCATATTTCCGCACGCCGTGCAGCGCGTCGAGCGGACCGACGACCGCCCGGATCAGCCGTTCCAGCTGCCCGGTGTAGTTGTTTTCGACCACAAACACGTGGTGCGCGCCACCGACGAACGCGCGGATGTCGTCGTCGGGGAAGGGCCATAGCGTGCGCAGCTGCAGAAAGCGCACCGGAACGCCGGCCTCAGAGAGGCGATCGACGGCTTCACGAATCGGTCCGGTGTTCGCGCCGTAGCCCACGATCGCGATGTCGGCGTCGGCAACACCGTGCAGCACCGCCCGCGGCAGGTCGTCGCGCATCGCTTCGAGCTTGCCCATGCGCTTCTCCATCATGCGGGCCCGGTTGCGCGCGTTCTCGGTGATCACGCCGGCTTCGTTGTGCTCCGAACCGGCGGCCAGATGCATGCCGCCCGGAACGCCCGGAACGACGCGCGGCGACACGCCGTTGTCCGTAAACGCAAAGCGCTGGTATTCGCCGAAGACGACCTCGCCATCGGCGATCAGGCTGCCGCGGTCGATCCGCACCGCGTCGAGGTCGAATGGCTTGACCGTCGCCTTGCTCTGACAGAGGGCCTGTTCGGTCAACACGAAGACCGGCAGCTGATATTGCTCGGCCAAATTGAACGCCGTCGCCGTCAGCTCGAATGATTCCGTGATCGTCCCCGGCGCGACGATCACGCGCGGGATCTCGCCGTGTCCGGAATAGATGAGGTGGTTGAGGTTGCTCTGTTCCGTCTTGGTCGGCATGCCGGTTGAGGGACCGGTGCGCGCGCACTCGACCACCACGACCGGAATCTCGAGCACGCCCGCCAGGCCGATCGCTTCGGTCATCAGGGCTTGACCCGGGCCCGAGGTCGCCGTCATCGCCCGGGTGCCGGCGAAAGCTGCTCCGAGCGTCATCGTGATCGCGGCCAATTCATCCTCGGCCTGCACGACGACGCCGCCGAAAGCCGGCAGCTGCTTCGACATCCACTCAAGGATATCGGTCGCCGGCGTAATCGGGTATCCGGCCATGAAGCGGCAGCCCGCGACCAGCGCGCCGAACGCGATCGCGTCGTTTCCCATCATGATCAGGCGATCGCCGTCCGCCTTCGCCTGCAGCGCATAGCCGCTCGGCATGGCGCGGAAATGCTCGGCGACGAAGCGTTCACCGGCTTCGATGGCGCGGACGTTCAGATCGACGACCTTCTCGCCCTTGCGTTTGTAGACGGCGGTGACGTCCTCGCGCATGATCGCAGGGTCCATCCCCACCAGTGCCCCGAGCACGCCGAGCGAGATCGTGTTGCGAACCAGCTCCAGGCCCAGGTCTTCCTTGGCGATCTTGGCCAGCGGAATCTCATACCACGTGACGTCGCTGCGGCGCAGCGCGCCGTCGACCACTTCGCTCGTGTTGTCGAAGATGACGAAACCGCCCGGGCGCAATTCATCGATGTGCGCCTGCACGGCCTCGAGGTCGAAGGCAACCAGTCCGTCGACGGCGTCAGCCATTCCGTAATCGCGACGTTCGCCGGCCCGAATCACGTAGTTGGTGTGCCCGCCGCGGATGCGCGACGGGAAGTCCTTGTACGTGTAGACCTCGAGCCCCATACGTTTGAAGACGCCGGCGATCAAATCACCGGTCGTCAGACTACCGTCACCGGCCTGTCCGCCGAACATGACTTCAATACTGTTGACGATCAACTGCGCGACCTCGCGATCGGGCACCGCCGAGCGGCGGTCCATTGTTGATAGCGTTCCGAGCGGCCGCGAGCCCGCCCTGCCTGCGAGGGCTACCCGCCTGCCTCGCTCTCCGGCTTCAGCGGAAAGGCACGCCGCAACATCGCGGCGAGCGGTCGAAAGAACAGCGGCGAGACGGCGCGCCAGCGCGAGGAAGCCGGTACGGCGATGTAGCCGTCATCGAAGTCGAGCGCCGCAAACCACAGCCGCGCGCCCAGCGGCGGGCGGCGGCTGAAGCCTTGCAGCCGTTCGGTCGCACCAGGCGCTTCACGCTCGAGTGCAGCGAGGACGGCGCCGTCGTCGGGCGCGGCGCGTACCGCAACCAGAAATTGCGCGTGGTCGAGCTGCGCGGCGCGCAGCACCGCCGCATCGATCGGGCTCTGGCCGTAGAGATACAAGCCCAGCGTACCGGCCAGGTACGCGCGCGCCTTATCGATCATGCGCGGCAGCCAGATCACCCCGTCGACGGTGACATTCCAGCGCCGCGGCGGCCCTGCGCGCAGGTCGGGCGCGCCGGCGTGCGTGTCGTCGGTCATGGTTCGAGCACCCCTTCGATCGCGGCGCGGAGTCCGGTCTGCGCGTCGTGCCAAGCCTCGGCGAACAGCTGCAGGATCCGGCCGGTGAGGCCCCAGATCCGCCGTCCGTCATAGTCCAGCAGATACGTGTCGACGATGCGCTCAGCAACGTCGATGGTCCCCTTGCGCAGCGCGTCCGACAGCACGATCGTCAGCGGGATGGTAAACATGCCGGCCGTTTCGTCCCCGTCGATCGTGAACGGACCGGGCGCGATGACGGCGACGAACGGCGTGACGTCGAACGTGTTCACGCGCTGACGCACTTCCGGCAGCCGGCCGACCAGCTTTACGCGGGCGCGCTCGACGCCGACCTCCTCGTGCAGTTCGCGGATCACCGTGCGCTCGAGATCGCCGCCGTCTTCCGGGTCGACGCTCCCGCCGGGTAATCCGATCTGTCCCGGGTGGTCGCGCAGATGCGATGCGCGCTCGACGAAGATCAGGCCGTGCGGCGGGCGGGCGCCGATCGCAACCGCAACGGCCGCTTTGCGGCGCACGCCGACGGGTTCGCTCATTGCGTTGCCGGTGCCACCGCAGTGTCTGCGCGCGGGGGAGACCGCATTCCTTGCGGCGGAAGAATCGGAATGCCCGGTCTGACGGCATGATCAATTTTTTCCTGCACCGGCCGGTGTTCGCGTCAGTCTGCGCGTTCTTCATCATCTTGGCAGGGCTGGTTTCGATTCCGACCTTGCCGGTCGCGCAGTTTCCGCAGGTCGCTCCTCCGGTCGTAACCGTCGCCTCGCAATACATCGGCGCGAACGCACAAGCGGCCGAAGCGTCGGTCACGACGCCGCTCGAGGAAGCGATCAACGGGGTCGACGGGATGCGCTACATCAGCTCGACGACGACCAGCGACGGCACCAGCACGATCGTCTGCACCTTCTTCCTCGACCGCAGCATCGACCAAGCCGCCAACGACGTCCAGAACCAAGTCAACAACACCTTCGGCCGCTTGCCGGCCGCGGTGCGGGCGACCGGCGTCACCGTCACCAAGAACAACGGCTCGTTCGTGCTCGGGATGGGCCTCGGCTCGACCGATCCGCGCTACGACCGGATCTTCCTGAGCAACTACGCCTCGCTGAACATCGTCGACGTGCTCAAGCGCATCCGCGGCGTCAACGACGTGCGCATCTTCGGCGAGCGCCACTACGCGATGCGGCTGTGGCTGGATCCGACCCGGCTCAACCTGAACCGGATCACGGCGACCGACGTCGTCACGGCGCTGACGAACCAAAACGTCGAGATCGCCGCCGGCGCGATCGGGTCGGCGCCGATTCACACCGATCAGCCGTATCAGATTGCGATTCAGGCGTCGGGGCGGCTGCGAACGCCGCAGGACTTCGGCGCGATGATCCTGCGCACGGATCCCGACGGCGGGTTCGTGCGCCTTCGCGATGTCGGCCGCGTCGAGCTCGGGGCGGAGAGTTATGCCCAGGACCTGCGTTTGAGCGGCACCGACGCGGTCGGCATTGCGATCCTTACCCTGCCCAGCGCAAACGCACTGCAAGTCGAACGTGACGTGCTGGGCACGATGGAGCGTCTGGGGGCGCGTTTTCCGCACGGCGTCTACTACAAAGTCGGTTTCGACGCGGCCCCGTTCGTGTCGGACTCGATCGCCGAAGTCCTCAAAACCCTCGTGATCTCGATCGTTTTGGTCGTGATCGTCGTCTTTCTCTTCCTGCAAAACTGGCGCACGACGCTGGTCCCCGCCATTACGATCCCGGTCTCGCTGATCGGCACCTTCGGCTTGATGAAGGCGCTCGGGTTTTCGATCAACACCCTGACGCTGTTCGGAATCACGCTGGCCACCGGATTGGTCGTCGACGACGCCATCGTGGTGATCGAAAACATCGCCCGCTTCATTCACGACAAGGGGATGTCGCCGCTCGAGGGAGCCGCCGCGGCGATGCGCGAGATCGTCGGCGCCGTGGTCGCAAGTTCGCTCGTCCTGCTGGCGGTCTTCATCCCGGTGGCCTTCTTTGCCGGCACCACCGGCCAGCTCTACAAGCAATTCGCGCTGACGATCGCCTGCGCCATCACGATCTCGCTGTTCAACGCGCTGACCCTCACCCCGGCGCTCTCGGCGATGCTGATCGCACGCGAGGAAAGCCGTCACGGCGGCTTCTTCGGGGGCATCAACCGCGTGCTCGACGCCACGCGCAGCGGCTATCACGCCCTCGTGCCGCGGCTGATCGGACTGCGGGCGATCGTCCTGGTGCTCTTCGCGGCCGGACTGCTGGCGACGGTGTTTGCCTACCAGACGATTCCCACCGGGTTCCTCCCCGATGAGGACGTCGGCTACTTCTACATCACGGTGCAGCTGCCCGAAGGCGCATCGCTGGCCGACACGGAGCGCGTCACGCGCCGGATCGAAGGCATCCTCAACACGATACCCGAGATCGCCATCACCTTCGAGCCCAACGGCACCCAGTTCGGGGTCAACGCGCCGAACCGGGCGCTGATCTTCGCGTCGCTCAAGCCGTGGGGCCAGCGCAAGGGACCCGGACAGTCGGCCGACGGCATCATGCGGCGCATACGGCCGCAGCTGACCGCGATTCCCAACGCGACCGTGCTGGCGTTCAACCCGCCGACGATTCGCGGTATCGGCAATTTGGCGGGATTCCAGTTTGAACTGCAGGACCCCAGCAACGGCGAACTCCGGGCGCTCACCTCGACGGCGCGCGGTCTCATCGCCGAGGCGCGGCGCGACCCGACCCTGCGCAACGTTTCGACCACCTTCCGCGACGACAGCCCGGAACTGATCGTCGATATCGACCGCGACAAGATCGCCGCCTTGGGCATCCCGCTCTCGGACGTGATCGACGCGATGCAGATCAACCTGGGCTCGGAATACGTCAACGATTTCGATTTCCTCAACCGCTCGTTCCGCGTCTACGTGCAGGCGGACATCCCGTTCCGCGATCGGCTTAGCGCGATGGACCGCATCTACGTGCGCTCGCCGGGCGCGACGCCCGGCCTGGCGGCAACCGTGCCGCTTTCGACGCTCGTGCGCACCCACATCGAGCGCGTCGCGCCGATCATCACGCACTACAACCTGCTGCGCTCGATCGAGATCAACGGCATCCCGGCGGCCGGATACGGTTCGGGTCAGGCCCTGGCTGCGATGACTGCTCTGGCGACCAAGCTTCCGGCAGCGTACTCGTACGAATGGACCGGGATCTCACTCGAGCAGATCGAGTTCGGAAGCCAAGCGCTGGTGATCTTCGGCTTAGGCCTGTTGTGCGTCTTCCTGGTGCTGGCGGCGAACTACGAAAACTACTGGGACCCGGCGATCATTCTGGTCTCGGTGCCGCTCGCAATCCTCGGTGCGATCCTCGCGCTCGACCTGCGTGGACTCCCCAGCGACCTCTACGCGCAAGTCGGTTATCTGATGCTGATTGCCCTGGCAAGCAAAAACGCGATCCTGATCGTCGAGTTCGCCAACCAGCGGCAGCGCAGCGGACTGGGCGCCGCGCAGGCGGTCGCGGAGGCCGCTCAAACGCGGCTGCGGCCGATTCTGATGACGTCCTTGGCCTTTATCTTGGCCACCGTACCGCTGGTCTTCGCTTCCGGCGCCGGCGCTTCGAGCCGCATCTCGCTCGGAACCGCGGTCTTCGGCGGCATGATCCTCTCAACGGTGCTCAACTTGTTCGTCGTACCGGTGGTCTACGTCGCGCTGGCTGCCCTCCGCGAACGGCTCGCGCAGCGCGGCGGCTCACCGCCGCCGGGACCCAACGGGCGCGCATCCGACGACGTGCCCGTCACCGTCGTGCGCCGTCCTGACGGCGAGATCGTTCTTTCGTGACGCCCCGCCGGCTGCGTCGCGGCCCGCGCCTCGCGCTCATCGTCATCCTGACGGCGATGCTCGCGACGGTGATCGTCCGCATCCTGCGAACCGTGCCGCACGTCGCGTACGGAACGCACCTGCGTTGACGAAGCGGCTCCGCGGCGGTATGGTCGGCCCAGGCCACTCTTTGAGGGACAGGTGCTGATGCCGATTCGGGCTTCCGTCTTGATCGCTGCGTTGGCCGGCTGCGCCGTGGCCGCGTTGCCGCTCGCCTCACACCCAGCGCCGGCTCCCGACCTCTCGCGCATGGCCGCGGTGGAACAACGCATCGAGCACGGCCGCTATCTCATCCAGCAGGTGGGCATGTGCGCCGATTGCCACGGTTCGGGCCTGCACGGTGCGACGCTCGATTTTCTGGCGCCCGGACTGCCGGTCGCGCGCCGAGCGCCGGGCATTGCCGGCCTACCGCAGTTTACGACGCGTCAGGCGGTTGAGTTTTTTGAGACCGGCCTGAATGCAAAGGGCAAACGCGCGCGTCCGCCGATGCCTCAATACCGGTTTGCGCCCGGCGATGCCGTCGCGGTCGTCGCCTATCTCCAGTCACTCCGCTAAAAGCCCGAAAGCGTCCACCATGCATGACGACGGTGCACCGGCCGTACCGCACCCGCCCTACGACGAACTCCGCGCCGCGTTGGGAGACGAGCACGAAGCCTCGCCGTCGCTCGATGCGTTGCAAGCGGAGCTCGCCGCTGCGAAGCCCGACCCGCACGCGGTCACCGCGCATGCGTCGCGGCTGCGCGGGATCCCGGTCCTCGAAGCGCGGATCGCGAACTGGTGGGACGCTCCCACCACCCAGGCCTGGGTCAAGGCGATTACCGACGCGGGTTTGTAATCGCGAACGGCCACGCCGGGGTAACCGGAATCGCGGTGCGACGCGGACGCGGCGGCTCCGTGTCGATGACGCGCGGTGCCGGCGGAGCGGGTTCGGGTGTGAAAACGGCCGTGGGAGCAACTTGCGGCGCCGACGGATCGAACGCCGGCAGCGCTCGTATCGTCACCGCGCTTGCGAACGCGATCGCGAGCGTCTTCGCGTGGGCGTCCCAACTCAGCCGCGCGCCCAGACAGCGCGCCAGCGGCGCCAAGAGCACCCAGGCGGCATCGCCGGCGGCGCGCACGCTACAGCGCCGCTCGCCCCGCCGCGCCGTCAGCGTTCCCCCTCGCACGTCGACCCGGTCGACGAACTGCGCGACCAGCGCGGCCGGAGCGACCACCTGTCCTGCCGCCAAGCTCGCGGGCGGCGCGCTCGGAACGAAGGCGCCGTCCACCAGCACCGCCACCAGCACCGCGAGGTGAGCCGGTGTCACGGCTGATCGCCATCTTTCGCAGCGCCGCGGTGCGCTTCTCCGCCGAAGGCTCGCCCTTCATGGCGCAAGCGATCGCCTACACCGCCCTCTTCGCTCTGGTACCGCTGACATTGGTCGGCGTGGCCATGCTGGCGTTCGTCTACGGCACGACCGACGGAATCGAACGCGCGCACGCGGTCATTCAACTGTACTTGCCGCAAATCCAAGACCTGGTCGCCGCGAACCTCGACGCGATCGTGCGCTACCGCGGCCTGACCGGCGCGGTCGGCGCGATCGGCCTGGTGTGGTCGGGCAAGAACCTGTTCCAAGCGCTGACGTACGCGCTGAACCGGTCGCTGGGAATTCAGCGCTATCGCCACTTCATTTGGGATGTCGCGATCGCGCTGGTGCTGGTTCCGTTTGTCGGCGTCCTGTTGATCCTCGCGACCGTGTTTCCCGTCGTCATCACGCTGATCGTCCAGTTCACCGGTTTGGAATCCCTGCGCTGGCTGCCGCAGATTGCATCGTACGCGGCGTCCCTCGGACTGGTGTTCGTTGTCTCGGCGCTCCTCTACGCGTATTTACCCAACCGGCAGGCGAACTGGGGCGCGGTCCTGTTCGGCGCCGCCGTGTGCGCCGTTCTCTATTCGATCGCGCAGATTGCGTTCGCGGTCTACACGGCCTATACGGCGTACGCCTTCGCCATCTACGGTGCCCTCTCAGCGCTGGTCGTGCTGTTGCTGTGGCTCTATTTGATCGGCATCATCTTTCTCTTCGGCGCGCACGTGAGCGCAGCGTGGGAACGGGACGCGCAGGCGCGCGCCCTGCCGCTCGCCTCGTAAGGGATCGTCTTCGCGGCACCGAACCCCGTTGGGTGCGTCGCTTCCTCGTCGTCCTCATCGCGCTGCTCGTCGTTCCGCTGGCCGCGTCCGGTCAGACGGACCTGCTCCTCGGCAAGCCGAGCGTCATCGTCTATCCCTTCACCGCGACCACGACCACGATCAACCGCGAAGCGACCTCGCAGCTGGCCACGATCATCGCGACCCAGATGGCTGCTACCGGCCGGGTCACGGTGATTCCGCCGCCGCCCGGAACCGAGCGCAAGGATTATCTTTCGGTCGCGCGCGCGCAGAATGCCGAATACTACATCGCCGGATTCATGTCGCCGCTCGGCGACGGCGTGTCGGTCGTCGAACAGGTCGTCAGCACGACGAGCGGCATCGTCGTTTCGAGCAATACGTCGCAGTTGCAGACCTATGCGGACGCGGCCGGCCAGGGGGAGCAGTTGGCGCTGATCGTCAGCCGGCATGCCAACCGCGCCCTCGCGTCGATCGGCACGCCGCCGCCGGCTGCGAGTCCGACCGCCGCCCCGACCGCCGAAGCGCAAACGAATCTGGGCCGGCTCTTCGCCCACCACAAGAAGCCCGCCGCGACGCCGACGCCCGCCCCGACCGCAAAGGCAGTTGCGGTCGCGACCGGACCGGCGGCCGCGTTGGTCAACGTGACGCCGCCGCCCGCTACGCCCGCGGCATCGCCCCACCCGGCGGCGTCGTCGATCGCGGTGCTGACCCTGGGAGGATCAGCCAACACCGGGCTGCGCGATGCCGCGACCGAACGCATCGCGACCCGCGCGCACGCCGACCGCATGCCGACCATTGCCGCCGCTTGCGCGGACCACGCGCGCTCCGCCATCCTCTCGGGATTTCTGATCGTGAAGCCCGACGCCGGCTACGGCACGCGCGCGAACCTTGCGCTGTTCGCGAGCGACTGCCGCGGCAAGACCCTGTGGACGCGCACGTTCAGCAGCAGCGCGGGCGGCGCACAGAGCGCGCAGCTGGCGACGCAGCGGGTCGTTGACGCCGCGGTCGTCGCCTACTTGAGCGGGCCGAACGCGCCGCGCAGCTAGCCTTACGCCTCGACGGCTTCGCCGGGATCGATCAGGCCCGGCGGCACGTCGACAACGATCTCGCGCGCCGTGACATCGACCGAACGGATGAAGGCGCGCACGAGCGGCAGCATCGCCCTCGCCGCTCCGATCAGCAGGATGTCCTGAGCCGGAAAGTGTTCGACCCCAACCACCGGGCCCAACGCCGCGCCGTGCGTGTCGACGACGTTGCATCCGATCAGATCGTCGTCGAGATATTCACCAGCCGCGAGCACGACGTCGGCACGATCGATCGCCAGGGTGCTGCCGACCAATTCGGCGGCGCTGCCGGCATCGTCGACGCCGTCGAAGCGCACCAGCGGACGGCCTTGGTGGCGCCGGATCGAAGCGATGCGCAGCGTGCGAGCCGTGCCGTCGGCCAGCGTCGCGCGCACCTGCAGGCCGGCCGCAAGCGCATCCTCGCCGATGCGGCTGGCGGCGACCTTCAGATCGCCGCGTAGCCCGAACACGCCGGCCACGCGGCCGGCGTTGGCGTCACTCGGCCGCGTCGTCGCTCTCGGCGACCCCGGCGTCGCCGGCGTGCTCGGCCTCGGCTTCCACTTCTTCGTCCTCGAACGACACGATGTCGATGCTGATGCGGCCTTCCGCGCTGGCGCGCACCAACGTGCGCAGCGCCTGCGCGACGCGCCCGTTGCGTCCGATCACTTTGCCGAGATCCTCGTGTTCGACGACCAGCTCAACGACCGGGCCCTTGGCGGTGTCGACCGTTTCGACGATGACCTGCTCGGGCCGCGACACCAGCTTGCGGGCCAAGAACCCGAGCAAATCGAGCGCGCGCTGCTGCGCGACCGCCGGATCCTCGGTGCGGCGCGCGCCGCGGTCGGGGTCGTCGCGGCGCGGACGCCGGAACGTCTCGCCGCCGTCCTCACCAGAGCGTTCGCGGCTGCCGCGCGGTCCGCGGCGCGGACGTTCGTCTTCGGGCTCGATGTCGTCGTGCGCGGCCTCTTCCGAGGAAATCTTGCGCGCCCCCAGCGTCGAACGGCGCTCTTCCTCGGCGCCTGCCTCGTCTTCGCCGAAGAGGCCGAATTCGTCGTCGAACGCGCTCACGCAGCCGTTCCGTCCGCGTGCATCAGGACTTCTTGGCCTTCGGAGCGCGTTTGGTCTCGGGGATGGGTCCGCGTTCGACCAGACCCAGTTCGGCAAACAGCCGGCGGACCGGATCCGAGGGCTGAGCGCCCTTGGCCAGCCACTCTTTGGCCTTGTCCGCATCCACGACCAGCGTCTTGGGTTCGGTGCGCGGGTTGTAGTGCCCGAGGATCTCCAGGAAGCGCCCGTCGCGCGGCGAGCGCGCGTCGGCCACCACGAAGCGGTAGGTCGGTTGTTTCTTCGCACCCATGCGGCGCAGTCTGATCTTTACCATGTCGTCTTTCTCGAATGTGCTTGGTGTCCGGAACGAGGCCGAACGGAGTGGTTATCGCCCCAGGCCGAGCGGCAGGCGGGGCATCCGGCCCTTCTTCATGTTGCCGAACTGTTTCATCATCTGGCGCGAGGCTTCGAACTGCTTCACGACCCGGTTGACGTCGGCAACCTGGGTCCCGCTGCCGACCGCGATGCGCTTGCGGCGCGACCCGTTGAGGACATCCGGCCGCTCGCGCTCGCGACGCGTCATCGAGCAGATGATCGCTTCGATGCGGGAGACGTCGCGTTCGTCGATCTCCATCTTCGGCAGCGCCTTGGAAAGCCCCGGGATCATCTTGACGAGGTCGTTCATGGAGCCCATCTTGCGCACTTGGCGGAGCTGTTCGAGGAAGTCGTCCAGGGTGAACTGCGCCGTGCGCAGCTTCTTGGCCAGGTCCTCGGCTTGACGCTCGGAGTAGACGCTCTGCGTCTTCTCGATCAGCGTCAGGACGTCGCCCATCCCGAGAATGCGCTGGGCCAGCCGGTCGGGATGGAAAGCCTCGAGGGCACCGACCTTCTCGCCGACGCCGACGAACTTAATCGGCGCTCCCGTCAAATGATGGATCGAGAGTGCCGCGCCGCCGCGCGCATCGCCGTCCATTTTGCTCAGGATCACGCCCGTGATGGACAGCCGCTCGTTGAACGCTTTGGCGACGTTGACGGCTTCCTGACCGGTCATGGCATCGGCCACGAACAGGATCTCGGTCGGCTTGACCGCGGCTTTGATGCGCTCCAGTTCGTCCATCAGCCGCTCGTCGATCTGCAGCCGACCCGCGGTATCGACGATCACGGTCGGGATACCGAGACGCCGGGCTTCGGCCACGCCGTCGCGCGCGATCGCAACCGGGTCGCCTTGGCCTTCGTCGAAGACCGGCAAGTCGATCTGTTTGCCCAGCGTCTTGAGCTGATCGATCGCCGCCGGACGGTACACGTCGGCAGCGACGAGCAAACTGCGGCGGCCCTGTTCCTTGAGGCGCAGCGCCAGCTTCGCGGCGTGGGTCGTCTTGCCCGAACCCTGAAGTCCGACCATGAGGTACACGGTCGGCGGCGCGTCGGCGAAGGTCAGCCGGGCCGCGGCGCCGCCCATCAGCGTGACCAGTTCGTCGTAGACGATCTTGATCACGCTCTGCGCCGGGGTGAGCGAGGTTAGGACGTCGGTGCCGACCGCGCGCTCGCGGATGCGGTTAACGAAGTCCTTCGCAACCGGCAGTGCGACGTCGGCTTCGAGCAGTGCGACGCGCACCTCACGCAAGACATCAGCGACGTCCGACTCCGTGAGCCGGCCGCGATTTGCCAAGCGATCGAAGATCGCCCCGAGACGCTCGCCGAGTGTTTCGAACATGAACGGGTCGGCGGTTACTCTTTCGCTGCCGCGACGGCGTCGATTTTGGCGACGGCGTCACCGACGGTCTTGATCTTTTCGGCTTCCTCGTCGGGAATGTCGATGCCGAACTCGGTCTCGAAGGCCATGACGAGTTCGACTTGATCGAGCGAGTCGGCACCGAGGTCGTCGGTGATTGACGCCTCAGGTGTCACTTCGTTCTCCTCGACACCGAGCTGTTCGACGATGATCTTCTTGACGCGATCGAAAGTGTCAGCGGCCATGGTGTTTGATGACATCTCCTGGAATTCGAGCGAGTAAGGGTCCGCTTACATCAGAAAGCCGCCGTCCACGACCACGGTTTGGCCGGTGACATAGCGGGCGGCGTCTGAGGCAAGAAAGGTAACGACCGGTGCGACGTCTTCGGGCGCGCCGGCACGGCCCAGGGCGATGGTGGCAAGATAGTGTTCCCGGGCACCGGCCGGCATCGCAGCGGTCATCGCGGTCTCGATAAGACCGGGGGCGACCGCGTTGACCCGGATGGCGCGCGACCCGAGTTCTTTCGCGAGCGACTTCGTTAAGCCCAGCAAGCCGGCTTTGGTGGCGGCATAGGCGCTTTGGCCGGCGTTCCCAGCCAGCCCGACGATCGAGGAGACCAGGACGATCGCTCCCGAGCGCTGCTTGATCATCGGCTTGGCGACCGCCGCGCAGAGGTAGAATGCCGACTTCAGGTTCACGTCGATGAGACGGTCGAGATCGGCCCCCCGGAAGCGCAGGATCAAGCCGTCCTGGGCTTGGCCGGCATTGGCGACCGCGATGTCGATCCGGCCGTGCTCCGTCAGCACCGAACCGATCGCCGATGCGACGGCCTGCTCGTCGGTGACGTCGAGGCTGTGCGTGCTGATGGCAGCCTCGGGGCGCACCGCGCGGCAGCCGGCCCCGGCTTCTGCCAAGGCCTCCTCATCGCGCCCAAAGAGCGCGACGTCGGCACCCGCCCGCGCCAAGTCGATCGCAATCGCGCGTCCGATCCCGCGGCTGGCCCCGGTCACCACGGCGACGCGGCCCTTCACGAGACGGCCGTTGCGGTCAGCGCGGTGCGCAGCTTTTCGACGCCTGCCGCATCGCTGACGGTCATCACCGGCGGCGCACCTTCGAGGCGTTTGAGCATCGGCGCCAGCACGGCCGAAGCACCGAACTCCACGACCAGATCCAAGCCTGCCGCCAAGAGCGCCAGCGAGGTCTCGTGCCAGCGCACCTCGTCGGTGATGGAGCGGATCAAGTTGTGCTTGATCGCTTCGACGTCGGTGTATGGCTGCGCGTCCACGTTCGAGATCACGGTAAAGCGCGGCAGCATCACCGTGGCCGCCCGCACGTGCTGCGCGAATTCTTCCTTGGCGGGCTCCATCAGCACGCTGTGCCACGCGCCCGCCACGTTGAGCGGCACGACGCGTTTCGCGCCCGCATCCATCGCCAGCTCGCCCGCTACCCGGACGGCCTCGGCATCGCCGCTGATCACGATCTGGC
>Ga0302324_100007641_pt1 | contig 22948 bp, 26 predicted proteins | sample Palsa_T0_1_FD_201949 | JGI IMG/M metagenome (GOLD analysis project Ga0302324, IMG submission 201949) | Peat permafrost microbial communities from Stordalen Mire near Abisko, Sweden - Palsa_T0_1 | ecosystem: Environmental > Terrestrial > Soil > Palsa > Peat permafrost | place: Sweden: Abisko...
AGGCAAGCTCGCCTTTCCACATTTGCTACTCGAGCAAACTTGCGGTTTACTGCCTCCACTCCGCTGCCAAAATCGGCGCACGGAACAGAGGTCGTAAATTGCCAGCTTCCTTCAGTTGTCAAAGAGCGTCATCAGGATCGCAACTGCTGATCTTGACGTCTCTGCGCCCGGCAGAGCGTGAATTCAGTTTGGAGCCGAAGTCACGAGCAATAAAAAACCCGGCGTCAAGCGCCGGGTGAGTCCGTCCAAGCTCCGTATCATACCGCCGGAGGACGGAATCGCGCGATGCTCGACTGTTTTTTACCCGGAATTCGTAATCAACCTCACCTCGTACAACACAAGGCAGATTGCCGGAACGTCAGCAAGGCTCTACGCCTACACGCACCCTGCCGACAATCAGAAAGTATAACAGCCCTTTAACATTCGTCAAGCCTATTCAACAGAAATTTGGATAGGACCGCTGTGAATTTCAGAGGATCATGTGGAAATACCTATATCGTTCGAGACATCAACGATGCGCGACGAGCAAGCCGATATTTGCCATCCGTGAGGCTGGGTGGCCTGGGGTCTACAACTATGTAGATAGTTTTATCGCGGCTGTATCTTCCACTAACCCTTCTTACGCTTGAAAAATTCCACCTGGCGTAGCCTCTTCTCGGCTTCTTCGCGCGACTTGTATGGGCCACCGAGATTTTTTCCCGTCTTTTCTGATAGCACTTTGTACCCGCTCTTCACTTTCTTGATCATCAGTATCTCCCCGTCCAGTCCGAATTGAATCCTGCCCAAACATTCGAATACAGTATCGCCCTCGTTTGCAAACCTGCATGAACAACCTGGCTCATTAAGTACAGATGCGCGCGGAACCCTGGAGGAGACAATGAAGCTGATGAAGGTCACGCCGCGAAGGTTGAAACGTGGATTCAAAGAGCGGAAGCAAGGATTTCGAGGCCCAAATGCGCGGCAGGAAAAAGACGGAGGCCCGCTCGGGCGTGAAGCGGGCCTCCCGTCTTTGTGCGACTGGATAAATGAGTTAGCTCGGGAGCAGAACGGTGTCGATCACTTGAATGACGCCGTTCGACTGGTTTACGTTCCCGATCGTTAGATTGGCCCAATCGCCCTTCTCGTCCTTGATGATGATGTTGTCGTCGCCGTTCATCATAAAGGTGAGCGTGCCGCCGCTGACGGTCTTGAGCGTTGCCTGGCCGTGGCCCGCGCGGATTTCCTTCTTCAACATCGCGGTGGAGTAGCGCCCCGCGACGACGTGATAGGTGAGAATCTTCACCAGCATGTCGTGATTTTCGGGCTTCAAGAGAGTGTCAACCGTGCCGGCCGGAAGTTTTGCGAAGGCTTCATTCGTCGGAGCGAAAACGGTAAACGGGCCGGGGCCTTTCAGCGTGTCCACGAGTCCCGCTGCTTTGACGGCGGCGACGAGCGTCGTGTGATCAGCTGAATTCACCGCGTTATCAATGATGTCCTTGTTCGAATACATCGCCTGGCCGCCGACCATGACAGTCTTATCCTGCGCTGCGGAGTACGTAGCCGCGCCGCAGACGGCCACAAGGGCCAGAAGAGTTGTTGCTAGAGTCTTTTTCATGTCTTTCATTCCTTTCGATTTGAAGAGTTTTGGATTTCGGTATCCGGCATTAGTACGCTCGCCATCAGGAAACGGATTTCCTAAATTGAGGTTTTGCGGCTATTTGTCATGAAGCGCTTCCCAAGTCATTTGACTCGCTCAGCAGCAGTCGCCTACGATTGCGGCTGACTTCAAACGGCGTGAAAGCAACGAACAGGTTATTTCGCAATAGCCGGGATGATCGTTCAGCGGTCGTTCTGCTGATCGTTCACCAAAATTTCCGCGCGATCGCCTAGACTTTCGAGGTATCACGATGACGGCAAGCACATCAACGAACAGCGCCACCGTACTGATCACTGGTGGGACAGAAGGCCTTGGCCGCGCGACGGCGATACTGCTCGCGAACGAGGGCTATCGCGTCTTTGCCGGCGGCCGAAACGCGCTCAGGCGCGCCGCTCTCGATACCGAAGCGCAAGACCGCAAGTTGCCGCTCGCGACGCTCGAAATGGACGTCACCGACGATGCTTCAGTAAACCGCGCCGTATCCGAAATCGAGCAGCAAGCGGGGCCGGTCGAAATTCTAATCAATAACGCGGGCATCGCCATCGCGGCGCCCATGGAAGAAATTTCACTCGATGATCTGCACAAAATATTTGAGACGAATTATTTCGGCCTGATGCGCGTATCACAGCGCGTCCTTCCGGCCATGCGGGAGCGCCGCCGCGGCCGGATCATCAACATGAGTTCCGTGGCGGGGAAAATCTCGACGCCAATCTTCGGCCCTTACAGCAGCACCAAGCATGCCGTGGAGGCAGCGAGCGACGCAATGCGCCTCGAGTTGATGCCCTTCGGCATACACGTTGCCATCATCGAACCGGGCTACATACCCAGCAACATGCAGAACGCAGCGACCGAACTTTCTTCGAGCTACGTGGAGCGTGCGGAAAAGAGCCCGTATCGTTTCGTATACGAAGGATTTCGCAAAAGCTGGGGGAGAGTGACCGCGTCCCCGAAATACACGCCCGATGATTGCGCACGCGTGATCCTCCGGGCGATTCAAGAAACGCCGCCGCGTCCGCGCTATCCGGTGACGAGCAGAGCGTACGTCGTGAAATGGATGAAGCGATTGCTTTCCGACCGTGCAATTGATCGCCTGATTGCCAAAGATTACGGCATCAAGCCCCCCGCTACAAACAGTTGACCCGCACGAACCGAGTTGAGTAGGATGCCGCAACCAGTGTAGTTTCCCGCTCAAGATTCTCCGGTGCTGGAAAGGAGGCCAAATGTTCTGCTCCAAGTGTGGTACGAACGTCGCTGAGGGTGTCGCGTTCTGCCCGAATTGCGGCCAGGCGACAGGCGGAGTCACAGCTGCGCCGGCGGCTCCGGCATACGGCAGCGTTCCGGCATATTCCGCTCCGGCCGCCACACCAAGTGTGGCGTACGCAGGCTTTTGGCTCCGGTTCGTCGCGATCATTATTGATTTCATCGCTCTCGCAATCGTGACGTTTCCGATTCGCTTGGCATTATTTGGAATGCTCGGAATTCATCACGCGATGCGTCCGACATTCGGAGAGCGCCCGGACGTGATGTTAGGTACCTTACTGCCCGTGTTGATGTTTACCGCGGGGATCAATTTCGTAATCAACCTTCTCTACTTCTCACTTTGTGAAAGCTCGGCATGGCAGGGAACGCTCGGCAAGAAGGCGCTCGGGCTCGCCGTTACCGACATGCAGGGACGTCGAATCAGCCTGGGCCACGCTCTCGGCCGCAACCTTGCAAAAATCATTTCCAGCTTGACTCTTTTTATCGGCTATATCATGGCGGGATTCACTGCGAAGAAGCAGGCGCTGCACGACATGATCGCCGGAACGCTGGTCATTAAGCAGGTTTCGTAAAGCTCGATGCGCCGGGGGAGGATCTGATGTTCTGTTCACGTTGCGGTGCAGCGCTGGTAGAAGGCGCGGCATTCTGCCCGGCTTGCGGGACGCCCGTACCGGCGGCGGCTGTAGTTGCGGCGCCAGTCGCTGCGGTGCCTCCGCAATTTCCATCTTCCACGCCGGTGGCACCGGCGGCTTACGCCGCAGTTGGGGCGCCGATTGCGATTCCTTTCGCGCTCATGGCCCCTTACGCCGGCTTCTGGCTGAGGTTCGTTGCCTACGTGATTGACGCGATAGTCATCGGTATCGTCGCGCTGCCATTGATCGTCGTCCTGGCTCTCATGACGGGCCTGACAGCGGCTCTCTCAGCTGTCGCGGGCGCCGGGGATCATCCTGATCCGAACGCACTGTTCGCCACCACTGGTTTTATCTTTTTCCTGCTCTTACTGTTCCCACTCATCATTGGCGGCGAATGGCTTTACTTCGCGTGGATGGAAAGCTCGACGTGGCAGGCGACGCTCGGGAAAAAAGCGCTTGGGCTGATTGTCACCGACATGGAAGGAAGGCGGCTGACCTTCGGACGCGCAACGGGACGCTTTTTTTCAAAGATCGTGACGGGATTTATTCCACTTGGCATCGGATACATCATGGCGGGATTCACGGAAAAGAAGCAGGCGCTGCACGATTTCATTGCCGGCACGCTGGTGCTGCGCAAAACCTGAGCCGTCCAGCGTCAGCCGCTAAACGCCCCAGCCATATCGCTCCGCGTGGAGGAGCGAGTCCGTCATCTCTCCGCGAATCAGTTCAACCATCTTCGAGCAGCCCACCGATTGGCTCCCGGGCTCCGCAATGTCCGCGGTGCGATAGCCCTGTTCAAGCACTCGATCCGCGGCGGCCTCAATCCATTCCGATTCCGGCAACAATCCGAACGATTCTTTTAGCATCAGGCTCGCGCAGAAGATAGAGCCCAGGGGAGACGCGATATCGCGGCCGGCAAGCGATGGGGCCGAGCCGTGAATCGGCTCGTAAAGCGCGCCTTTTATCGAGTCGCCCCGGCTCATCGAAGGGATCAGCCCGATGGAGCCCGCGAGCGCAGCTGCCTCATCGCTCAGAATATCGCCGAAAAGATTCCCGGTGACGATCACGTCGAACTGCGCCGGGCTGAGCACCATCTGCATCGCCGCGTTATCCACGTAGAGATTTTCGAGCGACACGCCGGGATAATCTTTCGCAACGCGAGCGACGGTTTTACGCCACAGAACCGAAGTGGCGAGAACGTTGGCTTTGTCCACGCTAGCGAGGCGCTTTCGCCGCGCCGCGGCGCGTTCGAAGGCATAGCGCGCAACGCGCTCGATTTCATGCTCGTCATACTGCGCGACGTCGCGGGCGCTCTCGACGCCATTCGCGCTTGTATGCTCGTGCGCGCCGAAATAAATGTCGCCTGCCAATTCGCGGATGATTTCGAAGTTGCAGCCGCGTACTTTTTCCGGACGCAGCGGTGAGATTCCGATCAGGGCCTCGCGAACGCGAATCGGCCGGAAATTGATGTAGAGGCCGAGCCCTTTGCGAAGCGCAAGCAAGCCGCTCTCCGCGCGCTTGCCAATGGGCAGCGCGTCCCACTTGGGGCCGCCAACCGCGCCGAGAAGAATCGCGTCGGCCTCGCGGCAGGCAGCCAAGGTTTCGGCGGGCAGCGGCTCGCCGCAGCGGTCAATGGCATCGCCGCCGAAGGGCATTTCGTGGAGATCAAACTGGTGTCCGAATGCGGATGCGCAGTCAATGAGCAGCCGCGTGGCCGCGTTCGTGACTTCCGGACCGATTCCGTCGCCAGGCAGGACGACGATTTTCTTGTGGATACCGCTCATGTGAGGCTTCCCCGCAGCCGGCACGTTTCGTGGCGGCAGAAGCGGCCGTGCTCGCGATTTGGTACGAGGAAATTCAGTCGCCGGCCGTGGCGTTGATGCCTGGCTCTTTCGCGGCGGCAATATTTCCGCGGCGCACTTGATGCACGATGGTCAGAAGGTCACGATCGGTGACCTGCTTGGCCTCGTCGGCCAGCGCCATCGCAGCACTGTAGCACAGACGCAATTCTTCATCGTTGGTCATGAAGCCGAGTTCGAGGAGATGCGCGCGAAGCGCGTTGCGGCCGGAGTGTTTCCCAAGGACGAGCCGCCGCGCAGGCACGCCCACTTCCTGCGGCGAAATAATTTCGTAGGTCAGCGGATTTTTTAGGATGCCGTCCTGGTGGATTCCCGCTTCGTGCGCGAAAGCGTTTGCGCCGACGACGGCCTTGTTCGGCGCTACGGAAACGCCGGTAATTTCAGAGAGCAAACGGCTGGTGGCGTAGATTTCTTTCAGATTGATACCGGTTCCGACGCCAAACGAAGCGCGGCGGACTTCGAGCGCTACGACAATTTCTTCGAGTGACGCGTTGCCGGCGCGCTCGCCGATGCCGTTGATCGTGCATTCCACCTGCCGTGCGCCCGCTGCGATGGCCGCGAGCGAATTGGCAACGGCAAGACCCAAATCATTGTGGCAGTGCGCGCTCAGAATGATGCCGGGGAAGCGGCGAGTGTGTTCCGCGATGTGGCGGAAAATCGCGCCGTACTCTTCGGGTGTGCTGTAGCCGACCGTGTCCGGAATATTAAGAATCGTCGCGCCGGCTTCGGCCGCGATCTCAAACACACGCGTCAGGTAATCGATGTCGCTGCGGCTTGCGTCTTCGGCTGAGAATTCGATTTCATCGCAGCGTTCGCGAGCGTATCGAACCATCTTGCCGATCTGTTCGAGTGCTGCCTCGCGCGAAAGGCGAAGCTTGTACTTCAGGTGCAGGTCCGAGGTGGCGAGAAAAATGTGCAGTCGCGGCTTCGCGGCAGGTTCAATGGCGCGAAGTCCGGCGTCAATATCGGGCAGATAAGCGCGCGCGAGCGCCGCCACGCGCGAGTCCTTCACTTCTTGCGCAACCGCGCGGGCTGCTTCGAAATCGCCTTCGGACGCGATGGGGAATCCGGCTTCGATGATGTCCACGCCGAGGCGCTCAAGCTGCCGGGCAAGCCGGAGCTTCTCCTCCCGGTTCATCGAAAAGCCGGGTGATTGCTCGCCGTCGCGGAGCGTGGTGTCGAATATGTGTACCGTGTCCATGCTTCCTTCCCGGTACTATTGAAGCCCGGGCGAGGCTCTACGTCAAATTTATAGTTTTTCGCTTGTGTATTAGTGGGGTTTATAGAAGGATTGTGGCTAATCCATTGCTCGGGACGGACTTGCGCGCATAACGAGGAGACCAATTTTGGATTTGGCGTCGCTACAAGTGTTCTTGACCGTTGCCGAAGAGCGCAGCTTCTCCCGCGCCGCGGTCAAACTCTTCAGGACCCAGCCGGCTATCAGCATCGCCGTGCGCAAGCTCGAGGAGTGGGTCGGCCAGCCGCTTTTTGTCCGCGGGTCAAGAACTGGGCAACTCACCGAGGCGGGGATCTTCTTGAAGGAGTACGCCGAGCGGATGCTCAACCTGCGGGAGGAAATCCGCCGCGGCGTTGACGATCTGCAGAAGTTGCGCCAGGGCGAACTTTCGATCGGCGCCAACGAGAGCTCGATTCACGCGTTGCTTCCAGCGCTTGCGGAATACCGCCGCAAGTACCCGAAAATTCATGTTCGGTTTCACCGGGTATTCTCGCGGGAAATCCCGGCTGAAATTCTGAACTACAGGTTGGATTTTGGCGTCGTAACCTACCGGCCGATGGATCCGAACCTTGTCGCGATCGAATTCATGCGCGACGACCTCGCGTTGGTGGTGCCCCCGAAGCACCGGCTGGCCAAGCGCCGCGCGGTCAGCGTGAAAGATTTGGGCGAAGAGAGCTTCGTCGCGCATATTGTGGAATCGCCCTACCGCCAGCGCGTGATGCAGCTTTTCGCGCGGCACCGCACGTCGCTGCGCATGGATATCGAGTTGCCGACGATCGAAAGTATCAAGCGAGCCGTGGAGATGAATATGGGCGTGGCGATCGTACCGCGCATGTGCGTGAAGATGGAACTCGAACGCGGAACGCTCGTGGAGTTGCGCATCCGGCAGATGCACTTCCCGCGGCATCTTTTCGTGCTCTATCGCCGCGACCGCGCGCTGTCGCACGCCGCGCGCGCATTCATGCGGCTTTTGCGCGCACGCTAAATCCCCCGATCAGTGGCCGTGCGAAAATTCATCCAGCGCCGAAGCGATTCGTTGAAGTCCGTTCTCGAGCGTTTCCGCATCCACAGAGTAGCCGAGGCGGAAGAAATCCGGCATCTCGAAAAAGTGTCCGGGCACGACGGCCGTGTCGTATTTCTGCCGGAGCAATTGGCAAAATGCATCCGCGCGCCCATTCGCGAGCTTCGGGAATACAATCGTGCCCGCTTCCGGCCGCACCGCTGAGATGTCATCGCGCGAATCGAGAAATTGATTCACACGCGCGCGATTTGCATCAAGCAGCGCTTTCGCATCCGCCGCAATCTCCGCCAAGTGATCGAGCGCGATGACGCTCAATCGCTCCGCCGCATGCGCTGGAATTACGCCGAAAAGATCGTTGAGTCTCCACATTCGTTCCGCGAGCAGGGGCGGGGCCAGAATCCAGCCGCAGCGCAAACCGGACAGGCCATAAGCCTTCGTGAGGCTGCTGGTGACCACGAAATTCGGGCCGAGATGAAATGCCGATCGCGCCGACGAGTCGTAGCACACCTCGAGGTAAACTTCATCCACGAGCACCGTCGCTCCATGGCTCCGCGCGATTTCCCCGACCAGCCGAAGAGCCGAATCGGGCGTTCGCACGCTCGTGGGGTTGTGAAGGTTCGTAATCGCGATTACGCGCGTACGTGGCGTGATCGCGCGCTCGATCTCGCGCGGATCCGCCTGAAATCCGGCGTCGAAGATCCGCGGAAAGCGCGTGATCTTCGCGCCCAGATATGTGGCCGTAGTCAGGATCAGCTCGTAGGTGGGCTGCTCCACCAGAATTTCGTCGCCCGGTTCGATGAGCGCGGCGAGCGCCAGATGATTCGCCATCGAGGTGCCCGTGGCCTCGACAACGCACTCAGGTTCGACACCGCATTTTGCCGCCAAACGTTTTACCAGTGGCTCGTAACCATAAGCGCCGGGCACCGAGATTTCGATGTCCCCGAGCGACACGGGCAGGCGCGCGAGCGGCAAGTTCGGCATACCGCTCACGGCGAGATTGAATCGCGCATGTGAGCGCAGCTTCGCCCATTCCATGTACGCTGAGCGAATCTCGCGCCGTTGAGTCATGATCGAGCCGCGTTGCGCCATTTCCAGATGTAATAGACGGGAACGCCGGCCAAAAGAATACCCATTCCGGCGAGCGTGTTGCCCGGATATTTGTAAATTGTGTTTGCGACCACGAACCATGAGATGGCGATAAACACGAACGTGGTATACGGATGTCCGGGCGCGCGGTACTGCCCCGGCGTGGCCCGGCCGTTATCCGCGCTGCTCGAGTCGCGCCGTCGAAAGACGAACAGGCATGTCGCCGTCAGCCCGAAGAATATGAAGTCCATCGAGACGACATAATTCAGTATCTGCTCGTATCGCCCTGCCAGCGCGATGACCATTGCCGCGACAGCTTGCAAGAGAATCGCGACCGCCGGAACATGATGCCGCGGGTCCACCCACGCCACGCTGCGAAAAAACAGGCCGTCCTGCGCCATTGCGAAATAAACGCGCGGCGCGGTCAGCACGCACTGGCTGAGAAAGCCGAGCGTCGAGACCGTGATTCCCAGGGCGATGAATTTGGCACCCGCCGCGCCTAGGGCGCGTTGCATCACGTCGGTCGCGGGCGTGGTGGAGGCAGCGAGGCCCGACGGGCCGAGAACGCGCACGTAAACGAAATTGACGGCGAGATAAAGAAGAATCACGCCGATCACGCCGAGAACCAACGCGCGCGGCAAATTGCGTGAAGGCTCGCGGATTTCGGCCGCGACGAAATTTGCCGTTTGCCAGCCACCGTAAGCGAAAAGAACCGGCGTGAGCGCCGCTCCGATCGCGGTCAGCAGATCGAGAGACACGGGCCGATCGAGAATGGGCCGCGAAAAAACATTCGAAGCCGCGGGCGCAGCCGACGTCAATCCGATGACTACGAGCGCCGCAATAGCCAGAATTTTTAATAACATCAGCGCGCTCTGCACGGCGCTACCGGCGCGCACGCCAAGACAATTGATGATCGCCAGTCCGGCAAGCACGATAGCCGCCACTGAGGCATCGGAGAATGGCACGGCGACGAGAACCCGAAGGTATTTGGCAAAAGTCACGGCAACGGCTGCCATCCCTCCGGTTTGAATGACGAGCAGGAGCACCCATCCGTAGAGAAACGCGAGCCCCGGATGATAAGCCTCGCGCAAGTACGCGTATTGCCCGCCGGCCTTAGGCAGTCGTGCCGCTAGCTCGGCGTAAATGAAGGCGCCGAACAGCGCCACAACTCCGCCGATCGCCCACGCGCCCAGGATGAGCGCCGGAGTATGAACCTCCCGCGCGACGACGTAGGAATTAATGAAGATGCCTGAGCCGATGATGCCGCCCATGACGATCATCGTGGCGTCGAATAGGCCGAGGCGCGCCACGAGTTGAGGTGCGCGCGGGGATTCCGCGGAATTGTCGCCGGGGTTCATTGCTCGAACGCCCCTCAGGGAGCGCGATCGTGCCGTGACTCTACCATCGCAGTGCAAATCCGCAATGCATCCCGAGTGCGGCGATAACTCATCCGCTCCTTTCGCGCCCAAACCGCTTGCGGGACGCCGCCCCCAGGGCTTTACTTGTATAAGGAGAATCACATGGCAGAAGCAAAGCCCGCCGGGCCGAGTGTCGTCGCGGAAGGACACTCTGAAAAGCGCCGGACCAAGCGCGTTCATATATCCATGCCGGTCCGCGTCCGGGGAAAAGTGGGTACGCAATCCTTCGAGGAGGAAGCGCTGACAGCCTCCGTGAGCATGCACGGTTGCATGGTGCGGTTGCGCCAGCTGGTAATCCGCGGCCAGCAACTCTTTCTATTCAATCACGCAGTTGATGAAGAGCTATCCTGCACCGTCACCTATCTTGGTCCCAAGGATCGAGGAAAGTTGGAAGTGGGCCTCGAATTTATAGAGGCGTCGCCGCGTTTCTGGAGAATCAATTTTCCGCCAGACGATTGGAATCCGGCCGAGCGGAAACGCCCGGGCGAGAAAAGGCCGTAATCGCACGCCCCAGTTCAATTGCAGCGGAACGCGTCGCGAAGAAATTATTGCAGATTCGCGAATGCCAGCTCGATCTCAAGCACGAAGAAAATCAGATTTGACGCGGGTAAATCGGAGCGAAGCTTGCGCGATTTGTTTTCAGCGGACGCGTCAAGCCGTCGGCGCCTGGCGCTGGTGATCCGATCAAAAATGCGAGGAGGAAAAAGTGAAAAGCCTCGTCGGAATCCTAATCGTGGCCGCTCTCAGCGTGGTGGTTTACAAACTCTACTTAACCAAGGCGCTGCCTGCGGATGGAAAAACTCCGCAACAGACGATCGACATTGTCGGTGTGAAGAACGATCTCCTTGCTATTGCTCAAGCGGAACGCAGTTACCAGGCCGAGCACGGATTCTACGCTTCGCTCGATGTGCTCGAATCGAGCGGCGCCATGGTGATGAAGAAGTCGGGACGCGATGGGTATACGTATGAAGTCCAAACTGCGCCGGGAAATTTTGAAGCCATCGCGCGCTGTTCACCAACGCCTGAACTCCCGTGCACCAACTACTCGATCGATTCGTCCATGGAAGTGCAGCCGCTTCCTTAAGCCGGCATCGTCGCCGCACTTACGGCGCACGCTGTTGATCGGCAACCGTCACTCCACCTTCCGCGTAATCCGTCGGCGGCAAATCCACGAACGTCACTTGTATATTTTCGCGCTTTGCGTTTCCTTCAGCGATCAACATGTCGGTGACGCGCGCAGCAATCTTCCGCTTTTGGTCCGCGTTTCGCCCGGTGACCCATGTAATTTGGACGTATGGCATCCGAAATCCTCCCGGCAGGAGTGTAACGCAGCCGCGGCCAACCGAAAGACCGGCGGCCGACGAACTCGGCCAGAAGCGCCCTAATCAAGGCGTGCGCGGAAGATGACCAGGCAATGCCGAGCCGCAGTGAGCGCAGTGCGTCCAGGCCAGATCGACAGCTTTGCTGCAGTGCGGGCAAGTTGGCTTGACGGAAGTGCCGCAGTTCGGGCAGAAAGTGAATTTCGAAAGGACGCTCGTGCCGCACGAGGGACACGTCACCGGCATCGCATCGCGGAGAATGAAGTACAGGATGATTCCAATTGCGTCTGGAATCAATATTGCCAGCAACGTCCACATCACATAGCGCATGCCGCGCCGTTTCGCGTCACCGTTCACGTAACCGATCAAATGAATGTAAACAAAAGCCACGGCGAACATGAAGAACGGCATTAATATTTTCGCGGCCAGAGGCACAGGCTTGCCATCCGGGGGACACGTCACCAGAAATCCGATAGCGAGCGCGAAGCTGAGCGAGACGATCCACGCCGTCACCTTTGCCGCACGCGGAATCACGCGCAAGTTGTCCTGAAATTTGCTCATGCCAATCTCCTCTCGCGACGCTGGTGCCACGCCAGCACCATCGCCGCAATGCCTCCGGCCACCCAACCCAAAGCTGTAAGCCCAGCGAAGGCGTACCAAGTCGGTGTAAGCCGAGTCGTAAACCAGGATGCCAGGCCGCCGCTTAAAATTCGGACGATAGGCCAACTCAACACAGTTATCGTCCAGGCAAACGCAATCAGAAACGCCAGCACGTTTCGATTCCAGCGATGTTCCGCCTCTTCACCAAACGCGAGTTCCGCGCGCGCGCGTGCTCGTTCGACTACGCCTGCCGCCGGCTGCGGCGTCGGAAGACGTCGAAGCCCCCGCGCGAGCAATTGCCAGTTGTCGAGCTCGGCAGCGCACGCTGTGCAATCGTGCACGTGCCGCGCCACACGATCGTCCTCATCCGGCTCGAGCCCGCCCGCAGCGGCGAGTGAGAGAAGTTCGCGAATTTCGTCGCAGGCGCTCATGTCCAGCGCTCCCCGGGATAGCGAGATTCCAAACTGTTGCGCAAATTATCCAAGCCGCGCCGCAGCCGCGTCTTCACGGTCGAAAGCGGCGCATCCAGCACAATCGCAATATCTTCGAGTTTCATTTCCTCTTCGAACCTCAGCGAGAGCACTTCGCGGTAATGAATCGGCAATCCGGAAACGCATTCGGCGAGCCGCGACCCACGTTCGCGCTCGAGAATGCCGTCGAGCGCCGGCGGCTCTTTTGCGGCAAGCTTCGCTGCCATCGTTTCGCCGTGCGGATCGTCCGCGGGCGGTTCGTCAAGACTTCCGGGATGCCGTCGCCGCAGAAAATCAATCGCCAGATGCCGCGCTAGCGTGAATAGCCACGCATCGAAATTCCGGTTCGGGTCGTACTGGCGAATCTGTTCTGCCACGTGGATCCACGTCTGCTGAAAGAGATCGTCGGCATCAGCCGAATTCCGCACAAGGCGAAGCAAGTAGCGGTAGAGCCGATTTTGGTAGCGCGCTACGAGTGCTGATAATGCATCGAGATCACCTCGGCGGAGCTGGCTGACATCGGTATCGAGCCCCACCGTCGCCTCCTCCGCGCAGGTTAGCGTCGCTATCATAATCGGTATACGGCCGACGCAGAGAAAAAGACTCACCTCAAGCGTGGTGTTCGGTGCCACAATCCAGCCACTAGTTCACGGCATCTGTAAGACGGGAGGCATCTTGCGTCGACGGCTCACGATCGCTCTCGGCGTGGCGCTGGGAGCGAACGGCGCGTGGATGCTCGTCGCGCCAATGAACTGGTACCGCTGGATCCCCGGAGTTGTGGGCACCGGCCCCGCGAATTTGCACTTCATCCGCGATATCGGTTGTGCTTACCTCGTGGCTGGACTTAGCGTCATATGGCTTGGGCGCGCTCCTCGATTGGCATGGCCAGCAGCGCTCGCGATCGGAACATTTCTCGGGCTTCACGCGTTGATACATTTGTATGACTTCTTTACCGGCCATGAGAGCGCACGAAACTTGATTGCAGATGTGCCGGCGATCTTTTTACCCGCAGTCCTCGTAATTTGGCTGGCATGGCTCGGGCGCCGCGAGGGGCAAACGGAGAGATGAAATGTTTGGCTGGCTCGTAAGAAGAAGATTTGATGCGTATGAGCGCGAGTTTGACTACGACACGAGTTACCTGCGCGATATTTATGCGGTAAGTCCTCGCGCCTTCTGGCGCTTCACGAAATTTATCGGCCTTTCGACCTATCGAGAAGCCGCGCCGTACGACGCGTGGTTCGCGGCAAAATTAGTGGGCACTCTGGCGGAAGATTGCGGGCCGTGCACGCAACTCGTCGTAACCATGGCGGAGCGAGCTGGAGTGAACGCAGCAACGCTTCGTGCGATTCTCGCGGGCGATGAAGCGGCGATGTCCGCCGATGCTGCGCTCGGCTACCGTTTTTCACGCGCAGTACTTTCGCGCGACGTCGCTCTCGGCGACCTGCTTCGCGAAGAAATTATTTTGCGTTGGGGACAAAAGGCGGTCATTTCACTCGGGTTTTCGCTCGCCTCTTCGCGCGTTTTTCCCGCCGTGAAGTACGCGCTCGGCCACGGCAAAGCGTGCGTCCGGGTACGCGTTGCCGGAGCCGACGCGCCACTTCATCGCGAGGAAGTGGCGCATTAAGCCTTCCGCGCGCGAGGGCTGGGCCGTGGCGCGCTGTGCTAGAATCGTGGTCTCGTGCAACCCATCATCAAGCATCTGCTTGACCTCCAGACCGTCGACACTCATCTCCAGGACGTGCGAGCGCGGCTAGCTCAATTCCCGAAGCGCCTCGCCGAAGTGGAAGCTCGCGTAGCGGCGGCGCGCGCCGAACTCGAACATTCCAAGGCCTCTCACCTCACCGCCCTGAAGGATCGCAAGAAATACGAGCTGGACGTTGAGCAGTGGAAAGAAAAGGCCAAGAAATATAGGGATCAGGCCTACCAGGTGAAGACGAACGAAGCCTTTAAAGCCCTTCAGAACGAAGCCCAAACAGCAGAAAACGAAGTCTCAAAATCCGAAGACCGGCTCCTCGAACAAATGGTGGCGGGCGAAGAATACGACGGGCGAATCAAGGTTGCGGACAAAGCGTTGAGGGAAGTTGAGGAAATCGCGAAAGGAGAGCGCGCGAAAATTGAATCGGAGCGCGCCGTTGCGGAGAAAGATCGCGCGGCGCTGGAGACGGAACGCGCCACCGCGGTCGCGGCAATTCCCGAAGACTTGCTCGATCATTACCAACGCATCGCGCGCAAACATGGCGGCACGGCGCTCGCTGAGGTGAGAAACGAGCTTTGCGGAGCGTGTGGCATGCGCGTTCGCCCTCACGTGTTTCAGGAAATGCGCCGCGAGGGAAACGAAGAGATCTATCACTGCGAGACCTGCACGCGAATGCTTTTCTATATCGAGCCGCCTAAGCAGCCCGCCCCGCCTTCGGCTGATAATTCCAGTTCCGCCTCGCAGTCGAGCGACACCTAAAAAGAGCGAAACCTGAATATCCCGTGACAATAAAACGCCTGCCGAAAACATCGCCGCCCGGAAGCGCGCGCCTGTTCAACGAGCCGCACGCGGTTGAAGCACCGGCGGCTCTTTATACGGCGCATGTCGACGGCGCATCGCGCGGCAACCCGGGCCCCGCGTCTTATGCAGCCATCATTTATGGGCCGGACGGCAGCCAGATTTTCCAAATTGGAAAGTATTTTGGACGTGACACCAACAACGTTGCGGAATACTACGCGCTGATTGCCGCGCTCGATTACGCTGCAAACCACGATATCAAGCGGCTTCGCGTCAACAGCGATTCCGAATTGCTCGTCCGCCAGATGCAAGGCCGCTACAAAGTGAAAAGCCCGGACCTGCGCCCGCTTTTCGAGCGCGCCGCCAAGATTGCCCGCACACTCGAATACTTTGCGATCCAGCATGTCCCGCGTGAAATGAATCGAGACGCGGATCGCCTCGCCAACGATGCCCTCGACAAAACCGGCGGCAAAACGGCAGCGCATGGAATCCAGAAAGACGGCTCAAAAGATGGCGCGACGGACGGCGCGAAATCGGGCGCGCAGCCGGTACAATCAAACGCAGCGACAATCCGCGTTCGCGCTCACTACATCAACGGAGTCCTCGTCCCTCTCGAACCTCTCGATCTACCCGACGGAGCCGAAATCTCCTTCGATCTCCGCAAGCCGCTCAAGCGCTGAGTTTGCTTTGCTCGCACCCTCTAGCCGTTCCCGTCTCTTCACACCAATGCGGAGTATCGCGGCCGCCAGTGCCGCGAACATGAATCTTTATTGTTTGAGGAAATAAGTGCGGTAAAGCGTGTCACGTTGCGCGGGAATGTAGCCGGCGTCGCTGATGATGCGGCGAAGTTCGGTTTCATTGGTGCGATTGCGTACGCCCGCGGCGTAAACCACGTTCTCTTCAATCAAAATGCTGCCAACGTCGTCGGCGCCGAACTGCAAGCCCACCTGGCAGATCTTGATTCCCGGCGTCAGCCAGCTCGATTGAATGTGGTCGATGTTGTCGAGATAGAGGCGGCTGATCGCGAGCGTCTTCAGATAATCCACTGCGGTGGTTTCCTGCACTCTTTTTCCGAGAGAAGTATGATCCGGCGCGAAAATCCACGGGATGAATGCGGTGAATCCGCCGGTCTCTTCCTGCAAACGCCGGACGCGCTCGAAATGATTCACGCGATGGCGAATATCCTCGCCGCAGCCGAACATCATCGTCGCCGTGGTGCGCAGGCCGAGCGAATGCGCTTCGCGGTGAACCAATTCCCATTCGTTCGAAGTGCATTTCAGCCGCGAAATGCGCGCGCGAACTTCGTCGTCCAGAATTTCCGCGCCGCCGCCGGGAATCGATTCGAGTCCTGCGTCGCGCAGCCGCGCGATCGTGTCGCGCACGCTTAGATTTGAAATTTCAGCGATGCAAATAATTTCCGGCGCCGAGAAGCAATGCAGGTGAACCCGCGGATATTTCTGCTTCAGCGAGCTCAAAAGATTTTCGTAATACTCGAGCTTCAAATCCGGATTCAATCCGCCCTGTAGCAGGACGCCGGTCCCGCCAAGTTCGAGCATCTCGTCAATCTTGTGGCAAATTTCCTCGAACGAAAGAACGTAGCCTTCCTTCGAACCCATCGGACGGTAGAAAGCGCAGAAGGAGCAATACTCGGTGCAGAAATTCGTGTAGTTGATATTGCGGTCGATCTGATAAGTGGCCACGCGCGGATCGGTCTTTTTCCGGCGGACTTCGTTGGCCGCCATTCCAATGCCGACGAAATCATCCGACGCGAACAAATCGAGCGCTTCTTGCTGCGAAATTCCCATCACTGCTCCGTATCAAACTTCGAATTGCCGCGCGCGAGTGCACCCGCGCGCTACTTCTTAAATAGCATAGATCGGGTCGCCCGCGTGCACGATCCCCTCGCGCAGGACGGCGCCGTAGACTCCCGCGCAGCCGCTATGTCCATGGTAAACCGATTCGAGCACTTTCGGCGACAGTTGAGCCGTCTCCGGATCGAGCGTGATCATGATGCAGCGCCCATCCTTTTTGACCAGTTGCACTGCAACGGTCTCGCCGATCTGCAACTCCCGGCCGATGAGTTGGTCCTCGAAAAACGGGGCGTCAGCGTCCCAGCGGACGTAAAAATTCGCGCGGAAACGGCGCTTGTCGAGCGGGATGCCAGTTTCCTCCGACAAGCCGCGCAATGTCGCCAGCCCGAACATGGAAACGGGCCGGGCATCCGTCATGCATCGTTCCGAAAATCGCAGCCGCAGCGAACGGCCGAATCGCTTTTCAAGGAACTCCGTGAATTTCGGATCGCCCATCATGAATTTTTCGCCGCCGGGCGCCGCCACTTCAATCGCGAACTCAGTCGCATCGGGAATCTCGTTCGCGGCGGCGGGAGGTTTCAGAAATCTTGGCTTGAAGAGAATGAAGTCGTGCCCCTGGCGTCCTGTCATCCACGGAAACTCTGATTTGTTATTGTTGTCCACAAACGCGTAGACGCGGTCGCCTGCAATTCCTGCATACGTAACACGCGCTTCCGCGAGGTCTTCGCCCGCCATGCTTTTTACGGGATAGCGCCACACAGATTCCAGCGTGCCGAGGCGCTCCAAGTTCTTACGCCCCTCGATGTGCGAGCGTTTTCGCGGGCGCGCACGAAAATTCGATCGGGCGATAGCGCGGAATCAATCCCAGCGCCGCTGCTTTTTGATAGTAGAGATTCAGCCCTTCGATGTTCTCGTCGTCCAGATCGAAATTGATGTTCTCGGTGAGATATTTTTCGAGGTCCTTTACGGGCAGTTCGAGTTTCAGCGAGGCCGCGTCGGCAATTTCAGGAATCCGCGCCATGCCGTATTCTTTTGACGCGAGAAAATCGGCGACCACTTCAGGCGTGATCGCGCCTCGCCGCCCCGCCCAGATCGCAAGGACGCACGGCTTGCCCGTCATTTCCTGCCACTCGTGCGCAACGTCGTAAACGAAAACGGATTCGTGGCCGGGCACGGGCATGTCGCTCGCGTCACCTCGGCAGCACGATTTCGCGTTCGGAACCTTTCCCGCGAGTTGGTCCATCTTTACGGCGATGCGCAGCGCTGGATCGCCGATAATCAGCGCGGCGTCGGCTTTCTCGAGCATTTCGGCCGCGTTCGGCCGCGCATCCACAAATTCCGGCTTGATGCGCCAGTGTTCGGCGGCGAGGATGCGGACCAGCGCGACGGAGCTGCGAGAACTCGTATCGAGCGCGATGCGCTTCGCCAATTCAATCGGCTTCTTCGAGACGACGAGAATACTTCGCACCGCTTGCTTCGCCGCCACCGCCATTCCCGGCAGCATCACAAGATTTTCAATCCGCTCGTATTCGATCGCGGGAATGATAGCGACGTCGGCAGCGCCGCCGCGCAACGCTTCAGCGCATTGCGATGGAAGCGTGTAGGAGAGATCGTATCGGCCAGCTTGCGGTCCTTCGGCGAAACCCCACACGAGCGGCGCGGTATTCAAGTATTCAACGATAGAAATTCGGATTTTTGCCAAGTGAGACTCTTCCTTGCAGGGACAGAGTCATTTTAACACAGTCGCTCCGAACGCTCGGATATCGGGCACCTTTTCGAAGCGGCGACAGGCTCGGCGGCGTTTCCCTCTCGATGCCCACCGATACCGACCAATATTTGGGTTGGGTCGCGCTTGCGCTGACTCCAGGTCTCGGCGCGCGCATGGCCGGCAAACTACTCCGTCAGTTCGGCAGCCCCGAAGCCATATTCAACGCCTCGCTCACCGCCCTTGAGGGTCAACGCCTTCCAGCAGCGGTCGCCCAAGCCATCCATTCGCGACAACCCATGTCCGCCGCCGCGAAGGAATTGGCCCAAGCCCAACAGGCTGGCTACCGCCTCGTCACTTGGGATGAACCCGCCTATCCGCATCTCCTCCGCGAGATTTACGATCCTCCACCCCTCCTGTATGTCCGCGGAAACACAGAACTTCTGAACCGCCACTCGATTTCTATGGTCGGGGCGCGTCGTCCGACCCCCTACGGGAATCAAATGGCTGAGAGATTAGGCCGGGAGCTGGCCGCCCGAGGTCTGGTAATCGTGAGCGGCTTGGCTCGCGGAATCGATGCATGTGCACACCGCGGAGCGCTTTCGACTCCGGCGGGAACTACGATCGCGGTGCTCGGCTGCGGGATAGACGTCGTATATCCCAAAGAAAATAGAAAGCTTTTCGAAGAGATTGAGCAGCGCGGCGCGATCATCAGCGAGTTTCCGATGGGGACGTTTCCGGGTGCACAGAATTTCCCGATTCGCAACCGCGTAATCGCCGGAATGTCGCTCGGGGTTGTATGTGTAGAAGGCGCGCAGTACTCTGGATCTCTGATCACCTCCCGGCTGGCAATGGAATTCAGCCGCGAGGTGTTCGGCGTCCCAGGCAACGTAACCCAGCCAACGAGCTTCGGACCTAATCAGCTGATTAAGCAGGGGGCAAAGCTGGTGACGAGCTGGGAGGATGTCGTAGAAGAACTGCCCACGCCGGTCCGGGCCGAGTTGTTGCCCGTGGAATCGCCGAGCGCGCAAGAACGCGCATCGCTCGTTGAGGAGTCGCTTGCGCCAGGGGAGCGCGCACTCTACGAGCTGCTGAGCGTGGATCAAGCGCGCCATGTGGACGAATTATTGGAGCTTTCGGGTCTGACATCCTCCGAAGTTCTGGCCGCCCTCTTCGATCTGGAAATGAAGGGCGTGGTTCGGCAGTTGCCTGGTAAGCAATTCCTGAAAGTCCTGTTGTAATAAATCCCCTACTTTCAGGGTTAGGATGGTGGCGCAGGTCGTTGCCCTGCGGCGGATTGCGGTGGCGCGTGTCGCAGTTTGAGAATCAGGAGAATATGGGACGTTCATTAGTCATAGTCGAGTCGCCCGCCAAGGCGAAAACGATCAATAAATATCTGGGACGCGACTACACGGTCAAAGCGTCCGTCGGGCACGTCATGGATTTGCCCAAGAAGACGATCGGCATTCGTCTGCCCGGTGAAGACCTGAATGGGCGCAAGAAGCGCAAGTCCGCCAAGGGCAAGAAGAAGGCGGCAGATAGCAAGCCCAAGGTGATGATCAGCATTGATGACGCCAAGATTTTCGAGCCGACGCTCCAAATCATCGCCGGCAAGGGCAAGGTCATCAACGATCTGAGGAAAGCAGCCAGCACGGCCGATGCGGTATATCTGGCCGGCGACCCCGACCGCGAAGGCGAGGCCATCTCGGCTCACCTGGCGATGGTCCTCTCCAAGCCGTCGCGCTACGCGGAAGAAGCCTCTTCGGAAAAACCGAGCGCCAAGGAATTGGCTGCCGCCGCCGAAGAAGAATCGAAGAAGGCGAAAAACGGCAAGGGCAAAAGGGCGAAGGCGAAAGCGAAAGAAGACGAAGAGATCACCATCCCGCCGACGGACCCGAAGAAAATTTTCCGCGTCACGTTCAACGAGATTACGCCGAAGGCCATTCGCGCTGCGTTCGAGCACCCACGCCAGGTGGATACGAATCTCGTGGACGCACAGCAGGCGCGCCGCGTCCTCGATCGCATCGTGGGCTACAAGATTTCGCCGCTCCTCTGGGACAAAGTGCGCCGCGGACTATCCGCCGGGCGCGTTCAGACCGTCGCGCTCCGCCTGATCGCCGAGCGCGAACAGGAAATTCGCGCGTTCGTTCCGAAAGAGTATTGGAGCATCCATGCGCTGCTCGCCGGCAGCCGGCCGCCCGCGTTCGAAGCCAAGCTCATCAAGTTCGAGGGCGAAGATATCGAGGTCACGAATCAGGAAGAGGCCGAGCGCGTAAAGGCCGCGGTCGAGCATGCGGCGTGGCAGGTTGCGAGCGTCACGCAAAAGGAAAAGAAGCGCAACGCGCCGCCGCCGTTCACAACCTCGAAGCTGCAACAGGCCGCCTACAATCGCCTGCGCTACACGGCGAAGCGCACGATGTCTCTCGCGCAGCGGCTGTACGAAGGCGTCGAGCTTGGCGAGGAAGGTTCCGTCGCGCTCATCACGTACATGCGCACGGATTCCGTTCACGTCTCGAACGACGCGCTCGCGCAAGTGCGAGAACTGATTCCGTCGCGATTCGGCCCCGAATATCTTCCGGAGAAGCCGAATTTCTACAAATCGAAGAAGGACGCGCAGGAAGCTCACGAAGCGTGCCGGCCGACGGATGTTTCGCGCGCGCCCGAAGACGTTCGCAAGTATCTCGACGACGATCTCTTCAAGCTCTACCAACTCATCTGGCAGCGTTTCGTCGCGTCGCAGATGCTTCCCGCGATTTTCGATCAGACCACGATTGATATTTCCGCCGGCGATTACACGTTCCGCGCCACCGGCTCCGTGCAGAAATTCGACGGCTACCTCGCCGTCTATCAAATCGTGCAGGACGACGAAGAAAAAGATGCGGACGACGCCGAATCGCGAGCGCTGCCGCAACTGAGCGAGGGCGAAAAGCTCAAGCTCGAAAAGATTCGTGCCGATCAGCATTTCACCGAACCGCCGCCGCGCTATACCGAAGCGACGCTCGTGAAAGAGCTCGAGGAAAAAGGCATCGGGCGCCCGTCCACGTACGCTTCGATCATTTCCACCATCGTCGAGCGCGAATATGTGAACAAGCTGCAAGGCCGCTTCACACCCACGATGCTCGGCGAACGCGTCAGCGGGCTTCTGGTGAAAAGTTTCGAGGATATTTTCGACGTCACGTTCACGGCGCGGCTCGAAGAAGAACTCGACGAAATCGAGGAAGGCAAGCTGCCGTGGCGCGAGGCCGTCAAGGAATTCTGGCAAAAATTCATCGTGGATCTCGATCGCGCTGACGGGGAAATGCTTTCCTACAAAGCCGGCATTGCGACCGGAAAAAAATGCGAGAAATGCGGGCAGGGCGAATTGCTCGAGCGAATCAGCCGCCACGGATTTTTCCTCGGCTGCTCGCGATATCCGGAGTGCGATTTCATTCAGGATTTGTCGCCGGAAAATGAAAATGGCGACGCGAACGGCGAGGCCAAGACCGAATACTGCGACAACTGCGGCAAGGAAATGGCCGTAAAGCGCGGACGGTTTGGAATGTTCCTCGCCTGCACCGGCTATCCGGACTGCAAGACGACTCGGCGGCTCGTTGAAGGAACGCGCATCGCGCACGCGCCCGATGAACCTCTCGATGAAAAGTGCACTCTCTGCGGCAATGGCCTTATCAAGAAGCACGGCCGCTTCGGCGAATTCATCGGCTGCTCCGGCTATCCGAAATGCAAGTACACGCGGCCGATCACGCTCGGCATCAAATGCCCCAAGTGCAACGAAGGCGAATTTGTCCGTCGCGGCACCGCGCGCGGCAAAGGCCGTGGCCGAATTTTCTACGGCTGCAGCCGTTATCCAGACTGCGATTTCGCCACTCCGCACGAGCCCGTCAACGAGCCATGTCCGAAGTGCGGCGCGACGTTCATCGTCGAGAAGCGCACGAAGCAAGGCAACTTCCGCTCCTGCATCAAGGACGGTTGCGATTGGGAAGTCGCCCTCGAGGAAACACCCGCAGCGATCGCTGAGCCCGTTGGCGCCGGCGCACCCGTCAAGATTTAACGCGCAGCGAGTTCTTTTTTCCGACGGCCTTGAATAGCGCTCCCAGCATCGGCCCCCGTTTTGAGCCAACGCGAGCTTGCTCAATCCTGGAACACTTCTCCCGGCTCCTCCTTCCCCGCCTGCGACGCCGTCCTATAATTTCTCCGGATCATCCGCATGAAAGTGAAAGACGCTATCGAGAAATATCTCGTCCACATGCAATACGTGCGCAACGCGTCGCCCGAGACCCTGCGCAAATATCGAACTGATCTCGAGCAGTTTCTCGAGTTCATCACTCCGCCGGGCGAGGAAACGCTTCCGCTCGTTGAAGTGGATCATCGCGTGGTCCGCGAATTTGTGGGGCATCTGCTCG
>Ga0302324_100007644_pt1 | contig 22945 bp, 26 predicted proteins | sample Palsa_T0_1_FD_201949 | JGI IMG/M metagenome (GOLD analysis project Ga0302324, IMG submission 201949) | Peat permafrost microbial communities from Stordalen Mire near Abisko, Sweden - Palsa_T0_1 | ecosystem: Environmental > Terrestrial > Soil > Palsa > Peat permafrost | place: Sweden: Abisko...
TGAGCACAGCCGGGAGGCGCAGAGCGCGAGGTCATGGTACGCCAACATTACCGCCGAAATGTTTGGCTGAAAGCTCTGGCCGTCGGCATGATGCTGCCGCTCGGCAGCGTGAGCGGCCAGCCTGGAGATCCCGTGCGCGGCCGGGCGATTGCGATCGATCCGGACAAGGGCAACTGCATTATTTGTCATGTGATGCCGATACCGGAGCTTCCATCTGATGCGTTCGGCAACATCGGTCCATCGCTGGTCGGGGTAGGCTCGCGCCAGAGCGTGCCGGTCTTGCGCCAACGCATCGTCAATCCGAAGGCCTTGTCCGCCGATACGATCATGCCGGCATATTTTGCGACGCGCTTGTACCGCGTGCAGACGGCTTACGTGGGGAAGAGCATTTTGTCAGCGCAAGAGATAGAGGATGTTGTTGCGTATCTCGCGAGCCTCAGATGACGGATCGAGCACCGTTCCTGAGCCGCCGCTCCGCGCTGCTTACGATCGGTGGGAGCGTACTGCTCTCAATGGTAGCGCTGCCTGGCGTGGCGGCCGATGAGGATACGGCCGCGGCAATCAGGCAGCTCTATGGAGATCGCGAACCCACCGCGGGTCGCATCAGTCTGCAGCTGCCGGCGCTCGCGGAGAGCGGGAATTCGGTGCCGCTGACACTCACGGTCGACAGCCCGATGACTGCGACGGACCGCGTTCTGCGGGCTAGCGTCTTTGCAAACCGCAATCCGCGGCCACTGATCGCCACGGTGCTGTTTGGACCGAAATACGGTACGCCCACGTTTGGCACCAATATCCGGCTCAGCGGCACACAGGATGTCATCGCTGTGGCGCAGATGAGCGATCATTCGCTCTGGAGCGCGCAGGTGCGTGTGCTCGTAACGGTCGGCGCCTGCGACGCACTGCAGCTGCGCTATTAAAGGCTGTCGGTGCCAAACTCACGCATCAAGGTGCCCGAGAGCGCAGCGGCGGGTGAGCGTATCGAGGTTCGCGCCATGATCATGCACCCGATGGAAAATGGGTTTAACTTCGACTCGCAAGGTACGACGATCCCGGTCCACATCATCACCGACTTTGTCTGCGCCTATGATGGAGCCGAGGTCGTGCGCGTTCAGTTGCAGCCCGGCCTGTCCGCGAACCCTTACTTTTCGTTCTATTTGACCGCCACCCGCAGCGGGCCGGTCGATTTCAAATGGACCGACCAGGATGGCACCGTCACGACGAATTCGGCGCAGCTGCAGGTCACGTGAATCGCGCGCAGCTGCCCAAACTCGCAGGAGCGATGCTGTGCATGCTCGTTTGCGCCAGCTCATCGGCGGCCGAAAGCGCGGCGAGTGCGCTTCCCCGTTCCGGCTACAGCTACCTGAGCGAAGAAACACGCCGGCTCCAGGACGACGATTTTGCCAATCCGGGAATGCTCTGGGTTCAGAAGGGCGAGGAGCTCTGGACACAGAGCACCGGTCCGGCGGCGCAGTCCTGCCAATCCTGTCACGGGCAGGCGCGCGATTCGATGCGCACGGTCGCGACCCGCTACCCGCTGTATTCCCCGCCACTCGGCCGCGTGATCAATCTCGAGCAGCAGATCAATCGCTGCCGAGTCTCCCGGCTCAACAGCAGCGCACTGGCCTATGAATCGGAAGATCTGCTGGCGCTGACCGCCTTCATTTCGCATCAGGCCAAGGGTCTGCCCGTCAACGTCAGCGTCGATGGTCCGGCGGCGGCGAGCTTTGCGCGTGGCAGGGCATTTTTCTATCGGCGCCGTGGGCAATTGAATCTCGCATGCGCCAACTGCCACGAGCGATACGCAGGTTTTCGTCTGCATGGGGAAACCATCAGTCAGGGTCAGATCAACGGCTTTCCGATCTACCGTGAGCTCTGGCAGACTATGGGCTCAACGCACCGCATGTTCGTCTGGTGCAACGAGGCCGTGCGTGCGGAACCTTACCCGCTCGGATCGCAGGAGTACGTGGATCTTGAGCTCTTTGAACGCTGGCGCGGACGAGGATTGCCAATCGAGACGCCCGCCGTGCGGCGCTAGCGAGTGGGCCGAGGCGTGAAGCTCAGCGACTTCAAGGTATTGACGTTCGACTGCTATGGCACCCTCATCGATTGGGAATCGGGTATTGCCAGGGCATTGCTGCCGCTGTCGAGTCAGGCGCCGATCCAGATCTCACGCGAGCAGCTGCTACAGACCTTCGCGAAACACGAGGTAGCGCAGCAGACCGAGACGCCGGCGATGCCGTACGCCCAGCTGCTGGCACGCGTGTACACGCGCCTGGCCGGAGAATGGATGTTGAGCGTGAGCAGTGGGGCCGCCGATGCATTCGGCGCCTCGATTGCCGATTGGCCGGAATTTGCCGACTCCGTGAGCGCGCTGCAGTACCTCAAGAGGCACTACCGGCTCGTGATCCTCTCGAACGTGGATCGCAACTCATTTGGCGCCAGCAATGCGCGGCTGAAAGTCGAGTTCGACGCTATCTACACCGCGCAGGACATTGGATCATACAAGCCGGACCCCAGGAATTTTGAGTACATGCTCAGGCACCTGGATGACGACTTCGGCCTGCAGCCCTCGGATGTGCTGCACACGGCGCAAAGTCTGTTCCACGACCATACGCTCGCTAATCTGTTTGGTGTTGCCTCGGCGTGGATCGACCGGCGCAAGCAACAGGCCGGAGGCGCAACCTTGCCCCCTTCGATCATTCCGGGCTACAACTTTCGCTTCGAGGACATGGCCGGGATGGTCGGCGCGCACCGACGCGAGCTCGCTGAGCGCGGTTAGCGGGCGGGTGGATATGCGACCCAGAGCAGAGCCGCTGAGGCGCTCGTGGCCACTGCCACCAATGGCCTCATGGCAAGCCAGAAGGCCGATGATCGGCGAGTGACGAGTAAGGCTGCGGCAAGGGCGAGCCCGATCACGCAGCCCAAGGCCCAGTACCATGGCCAGGCGCGAAAGGCCCAGATGACGTTGCTCAGCCCGGCGGCGAAGATCATCCAGGCCGCGAGCGTGTTCGGACCGCTGCGACTTTTTGCGGGCCCGGAGCCGACCGATAAACTCGCGCGGGCCTGGATGCCAGCCAGCAGCAATGCAATCACGAGGACGCCGACGGACACGTCAGCTCATTGCGCAGCCACTACGATCTGGCGCTGCTCACCCAATCCTTTGATGCCCAGAGCGACCTTGTCGCCGACGTTCAGATAGATCGGCGGCTTTTGACCCATTCCGACCCCCGGTGGAGTACCCGTACTGATGATGTCGCCGGGCTGCAGACTCATGAACTGGCTCAGATAGGACACCAGAAACACGGGTTTGAAGATCATCGTACGCGTCGAGCCTGACTGAAAGCGCCGGCCGTTGACTTCGAGCCACATGCCCAGATCGGTCGGATCGCCTGCTTCGTCGGCGGTCACGAGCCAGGGCCCGACCGGTCCGAAGCTGTCACAGCCTTTGCCCTTGTCCCACTGCCCACCGCGCTCGAGCTGAAATGCTCGCTCCGATACATCGTTGCATACGCAATAGCCGGCAATTGCCGATCGCGCGACCGCTTCGTCCACGTAGCGGCATTCCGATCCAATGACCACGCCCAGCTCGACTTCCCAATCCAGTTTGGTCGCACCGCGCGGCTTGATGATCGGATCGTTCGGGCCTGACAGCGCACTGATTGCCTTGAGAAATAGAATCGGCTCGGAAGGCAGCGCGGCGCCGGTTTCGGCGGCGTGATCGGCGTAATTAAGACCGATGCAGATAAATTTTCCGGGCTGCCCCACGCAGGGTCCCAGCCGCTCGACGCCGCTGGCTTTTGGCAAGGACTTCAAATTCAGGGCGCGCAGCCGCTCGAGGCCTTGCGGCGTGATCGTCGCGCCGGTGATGTCTTTGACCACGCCGCTCAGGTCGCGAATGGTGCCGTCGCTGTCGAGAATGCCTGGGCGTTCGCTGCCGCTTGAACCGTATCTGAGAAGTTTCATTGTTGTGCGGCTCCGTGCTCTAAAGGGACATACCACCGTCAACGACAAAGCATTGACCGGTCGCAAACGCTGATTCATCCGAGGCCAGGTACACGGCCAGCGACGCCATCTCAGAGGCCAGCCCTAAACGGCCCATCGGCTGCCTCGCGGTGAACTGAGCCTTGGCCTTGGCATAGTCACCGGTTGCCTTGAGCCGCTCGCGCAGCGATGGCGAATCGACCGTGCCTGGGCATATTGCATTACATCGAATTCCCTGGGCAACAAAATCAATTGCCACAGCCTTCGTGAGTCCGGCGACGGCCGCTTTGCTGGCGCCGTAGGCGAAGCGATTGGGCACTCCCTTGATAGCGCCACAGAGGGACGCCACGTTGATCACATTGCCGTGGCCGCGCTTGAGCATTCCGGGCAGCGCGGCGGAAATCAGACGATACATGCTCGTGACATTGATATCGAACGACATATTCCATGCTCGCTCGTCGCAGTCGAGTATCGTGCCGGCGTGCACGTACCCGGCGCAGTTGAAGAGCACGTCGATCGCCCCCACCTCGGCCACGGCCGCCTTAACCTCCTGCGCATCCGTCACATCGAGGTGACGCGTCCGGCAACCGGAAAGGTTCGCCAACAGCGCAGAGTCGACATCGGAGGCCCATACCGTTGCGCCTTCGGCGGCAAACATCTCCGCCGTGGCTCGTCCGATACCCTGTCCGGCAGCCGTGACCATTGCGATCTTCCCAGCCAATCGTCCACCCGTCATCGTCGATCTCCTTTTGCCAATGGGGGCACCGGCGCATCGGCGCGTAACAGGCCCGCGCTCTTGAGCTCCTGCCAGAACTGATCGGGGATACTCGTCTCGTACCAAGTCAGCGTCCGCTCAACCTGATGGCGGCTGACAAGACCAGGAATCACGCTCGCCACCTGCCGATGGGCCAATGGAAATTGCAGAGCCGCGGCCGCAAGAGGCACCTGATAACGATCGCATTGCGCCTCAATTCGCTGCACCCGCTCGACCACTGTGTGCGGAGCGAGGGCATAGTTGTAATGCAGTGCGCTGCCATCGCGAGTACCGGTCGCCAGAATGCCCGAGTTATAAGGCCCGCCTACGACGATTGAGGTTCCTGCCTGGGCACAGGCCGGCAACAACTCATTCAGCGCGTCCTGCTCGAGCAGAGTGTAACGGCCGGCCAGCAGGATCACATCCAGGTGTGCATATTGCATGGTCTGGAGGCAGATGGCGATCTCGTTGACTCCGATTCCAAAGGCCTGAATAGCCCCGTCGGCGCGCAATTGTTCCAGCGCTCGAAATCCTCCGCCGTGGGTGAGCTCACGAAAGGCACTCTCGTGCCCATCGCCATGGGTCAGGCGACCGATATCGTGCACGTACAGAATGTCGATTCGGGCCACGCCCAGTCGCTGCAGACTCGACTCCCACGATTTCATCACGCCATCGAAACTGTAGTCATAGACAGGCGCAAACGGCATCGGGGAATAAAAGCCCCAACGCTCGGCATAGGCGCACGCGCTCGCATCGGCCTGCAGCAGCCGACCGACCTTGGTCGAGAGCACGTAATTATCGGCGCCGCGCAGCACATCCCCGATGCGCCGCTCGCTGAGCCCGAAACCATAGTACGGTGCGGTGTCGAAATAGCCGATGCCCGCCTCGAGCGCGCCAATGATCGTGTCCCTGGCATCACTATCGCTGATGGTGCGATAGAGATTGCCGAGCGGAGCGGTGCCAAAACCCAGCTCGGTGAGCCTGAGCTTCGTGCCCCCGACTGCGCGCGTCGCGAGCGCTGTGCTCATGACGGGATGCGTCCGGCGTGATCGCTCAGCCGAAAGATACGGCGCAGCGGCGCCCACTTTTCACCCGCACTGGCATCGGCAAGCACTCTTTGAAATCGCCCCATGAGGGCTTCCCAGCGCTCGTTCTGCTGTCGATTGGCGAGCGAGGGGTCGAGCCGCGGATAATCATCGGCCGCCTCGACGATCATGAACAGACGATCGCCACGCTGCCAGATCTCCATGGATTCGACGCCTCGGGCGCGAATGTGCTCGATCACCGCGGGCCAGACTGAGCCCGGCTCATGCATACGGCAGTACTCCTGCACGAGTGCGGCATCATTCACCAGGTCCAATGCGAAGCAAAGGCGCTGGCTCACGGGGCGTTATTTCGCTGCATGCGCGGCACCATGATTGCGAAGGCGAAGCAGATCATGAAACACAGGGCGGGCACGATCATCGCGTGGCGAATCCCGGTAATGCGATCGGAGAGCAAGCCGGTCAGGGGCGGAATGATTGCGCCGCCAATGATGGACATAATCAGAAAGGATGACCCCAGCTCGGTTTCGTCGCCCAGATCCTCCACGCCCAGAGCGAAAATGGTCGGGAACATGATCGACATGAAGAAGCTCGTGAGCCACAGCGCGCCGACGGCCGTCCAGCCGGAAGCCAGCGCGGCAGTTATACACAGCAGGACATTCGCCGCGGCATAACAGGACAACAGCCGCGGCGGCCTGATGCGCGTTTGAATGAAGGCGCCGCTGAAGCGACCGATCATCAGCATGCCCAGACTCGCCGAGAGCAGAAACGCGGCGGTCTTCTCGGGTAACTGCGGCATCACGGTTTTCGTGAAATCGATAAAGAAGCTCCAGACACTGACCTGCGCGCCGACGTAGAAGAACTGGGCCACCACCGACCAGCGCAGGCGCTGATGGCGAATGGTGTCGAGCGTCGGGTGCTTCGCGCTCGCACGCGTAGCAGGCGCGGACGCTTCGGTCGGGTTCGGTAACGGGGTCAATGCGACCAGCAGCGCCAGCAACGTGATGCCCAGTCCCACTGCGACGTACGGGACCTTTACGGCTGCAGACTCTGCGGTCCGATACAGCGCTAACTGGGCTGACGTCATGGCCGCGAGCTGCTCAGGGGTATGTTCGATTCCGGAGAATATGAACATTCCGCCGATAATGGGTCCCAGGATCGCGCCCACACCGTAAAAGGATTGCGCCAGGTTCAGACGGGACGATGCCGTTTTTGGATGCCCCAGGATCGATATGTATGGATTGGCCGAGGTCTCGAGGAACGCCAGGCCAAAAGCGATGATGTAGAGCGCCGCAAGAAAGAATATAAAGCGCTGCGCGTCGGCAGCAGGATAGAACAGAAACGCGCCGATAGCGTAGAGGGCCAGCCCGACGAGAATCGCGCGCTTGTAGCCGGCCCGACGAATCAGCAGGCCCGCGGGCAACGCGGCACAGAAGTAGCCGATATAGAACGCCAGCTGAATGAAGCTGGACTGAGTGCGAGTCAGTGCGAGCGCTTTCTGAAACTGACGAATCAGCACGTCATTGAGCGCGGCCGCGAACGCCCAGGAAAAAAACAGGCTGGTGACGATCACGAAGGCGAGCAGGTAGCGCCGATCTACGATGGGTATAGGCGTGTTCGACACCGGTTCCCGAACTATGTTCTCAATGGCCCCCACCGCGACGCGTAAGCTATCATACCTATCGAGGAATATTCAGAAGAATAAGGCACTTGAAGGGGCGGCGGGAATTTACGCGGATCGATGCACATCAGCACTACTGGAGTGTGCAGCGCGGCGACTATGAATGGCTTACGCCGGCCGACGCAGTGCTGTATCGGGACTTTACGCCAGAGGATCTGAGCGAGCAGCTCGCTGACTGCGCGGTCAGCGCGACCGTGCTGGTGCAGGCGGCCGCTACCGAAGCCGAAACGCGCTACCTACTTGCGCTTGCGCGCCAACATGCCTCTATCGCCGGGGTTGTCGGCTGGGTGGACTTTGAAGCCAGCGACGTAGCACTTCGAGTGCGCCGTCTCGTCCAGGAAGGCGCGGGCATGCTCAAGGGGCTGCGCCCCATGATCCAGGACATCACTGATCCGCACTGGCTGGATCGCCCAACGCTGCATGCGGCCTTTGAGGCCTTGATCGATAATGATCTCGCGTTCGACGCGCTCGTGCTGCCCAGGCATCTGGAGCCGCTTGCGCGCCGGCTGCGTCAGCATCCCGGCCTCAGAGCGGTGCTCGATCATGGTGGTAAACCCGATGTCGCCGGTGGGGCGCTGCAGTCCTGGGCGAGCCAGCTCGAGTCGCTCGCTCACAGCGGCACGATATATTGTAAATTGTCGGGCCTGCTCACTCAGGCGTCACCCGGGGCGGGCGTGGGCGAGCTCGATGGAATCGTCGCCCATATATTCGACTGTTTTGGCGCGGAGCGCGTCATGTGGGGCAGCGACTGGCCCGTGCTGTTATTGCGCGCCTCTTATCGGCAGTGGCTGCAGATCGCCCTCGAGCTCGTGCAGCGACATGCTCCAGGGCGCCAAGAGGCTGTATTTGCCACAAATGCCGTGCGTTTTTATCGGCTTGAGCTCCCCGGGCGCCGCGCGCCACAGGGCTCGCAACCACAGAGGTAATGGCTCGTGCCTGTGATTACTGCGCTGGAAACTTACGACATCCGCTTTCCGACATCGCTGCAACTGGACGGCTCGGATGCCATGAATCCTGACCCGGACTACTCAGCCGCCTACGTGGAGCTGCGTACCGATGATCCCAGTGGTCTTTGCGGCCACAGCTTCGTCTTCACGATCGGGCGTGGCAATGATGTACAGACCGCGGCCTGCGCGGCATTGCGCTTCCTCGTGGTTGGACGAGAGGTCAGCGCGGTGATCGGCGATCTGGGCGCCTTTGCTCGCAGTCTGACCAACGACTCGCAACTGCGCTGGCTCGGGCCTGAAAAAGGCGTGATGCACATGGCCATCGGCGCGGTGGTCAACGCCGCGTGGGACATGGCCGCGCGCCAGGCCGGCAAGCCGCTCTGGCGGCTGATCGCCGATATGAGTGCCGAGCAGGTCGTCGAGCTGATTGATTTCCGATACATCAGTGATGCGCTCACGCGCGCCGATGCGCTCGATATATTGCGCGCGGCCGCGAAGGGCAAAGCCGAGCGCGTCGCGAGGTTGAGCTCGCAGGGGTATCCGGCTTACACGACTTCACCGGGATGGCTCGGCTACTCGGACGATAAGCTTGCCGCCCTGTGCCAAAGCGCCCTGCGAGAAGGCTTTCGCACGATCAAGATCAAGGTTGGCCTCAAGGTTGAGGATGACGTGCGTCGCTGTGCCATTGCACGCGAGACGATCGGCCCGGAGATTGCGCTCGCGGTCGATGCAAATCAGCGCTGGGACGTCGGCGTGGCCATTGACTGGGTGAGGCAGCTCGCGCCCTTCAATCTGGCCTGGGTCGAAGAGCCGACCAGCCCCGATGACGTGCTTGGACACGCCACGATTCGCAGCGCCGTGGCGCCGGTGCCCATCTCAACCGGCGAGCACACGCAGAACCGTGTCCTGTTCAAGCAGCTATTCCAGGCGCGCGCCGTGGATATCGTACAGATCGATGCGACGCGCGTCGGCGGCGTCAATGAGAATCTGGCCATTTTGCTGATGGCGGCCAAATTCGGCGTGCGCGTGTATCCGCACGCCGGCGGTGTTGGACTGTGCGAGCTGGTGCAGCATCTGGCGATGGCGGATTACGTGGCCATCACGGGCTCGATGGAAGATCGTGCGATCGAGTATGTCGATCATCTGCACGAGCACTTCCTGGATCCGGTGCGCATCCGCAACGGGCGCTATCTGGCCCCCGTGGCTCCCGGTTTCTCTGCGGCCATGCGACGCGAGTCCATGGAGCGTTATCGCTTCCCGGGCGGCGCCGCCTGGAGCACATCGGCGTCCTAGCGCTCGAAGCTGCTTCGGGCTCGCGCGCCCAAATGCGCTGGAGTATCCTGACGCGGCGCTGTTTTCATGTGACACAAGAATAGCGGGGGTGCTATGCGCAGGCGCGAGCTCATTGGATCGATGGTTGCGGCTGGCACAGCACTGCTGGCGCGCAAGGAAGCCCGAGCCGAGCAGGCCATCGTGGCTGGCGCGCGCGGCATGCGCGCTCCGCGCATCAAGGACATCAGTGTCATTTCGACAGCGCCCCAGGGCGTACGCTTGTCGATCGTCAAGATCACGACCGATCAGGACGGACTGCATGGCTACGGCTGCGCCACCTTCACACAGCGCGCCGATCTGATCGAGCCGGCCGTCGAAAAATATCTCAAACCGCTGCTGCTGGGCCGTCCGACCGACCGTATCGAGGATACCTGGCAACTGTGCTACGACAGCTCGTACTGGAAGAACGGCCCGGTGTTGAACTGCGCGATTGCCGGGGTCGACATGGCGCTCTGGGATATCAAGGGCCGCCAGGCGAACATGCCGGTGTATCAGCTGCTGGGCGGAAAATGCCGCGAAGCGGCCGCTTGCTACTCCCATGCCTCCGGCGATGAGATCGCTCAGACCATCGACAGTGCCAGAAAAATCATGGCGCAGGGCTTTCGTCATGTACGCGTGCAAGTCGGCGTGCCGGGGATGGACGGCTATGGAGCACCGCGAGCCGGCGGGGCCACGCGAATTGCGTCTCTGCACGATGCGCCGGTATTCGAGCGCGAGGGTTATATCCGACGCGTGCTGGCACTGTTCGAAGCCTGCCGCAAGGAGCTGGGCGAGGAGGTCGAACTGATTCACGATGCGCACGAGCGCGTGAATCCGACCGAGGCGGTGCAATTCGCCAAGGATCTGGAGAAATTCAGACTGTTCTATCTGGAGGATGTCCTCTCGCCTGAAGACATTATCTATTTCAGAAATATTCGCCAGCAATGTACGACCGCAATCGCGATGGGCGAGCTGTTCAACAACCCGCATGAATGGCTGCCGCTGGCGACCGAGCGGCTGATCGATTTCATTCGCATCCATGTGTCGGAGGCCGGAGGCCTGACGCCGTGCCGCAAAGTCGCGGCGATCTGTGAGGCCATGGGCGTGCGCACCGCCTGGCACGGACCGGCAGACTGCTCGCCCGTCGGCCATTGCGCCAATGTCACGCTGGATGTGGCCTGCCACAACTTCGGGATTCAGGAATACTCGGGATTTAACCAGGCCGCTCAGGAAGTCTTCAAGGGCTGCCCGGTACTCAAGGACGGTTATCTCTATGCCAACGAGGCGCCAGGCTGGGGCATGGAGGTCGACGAGGCGGCAGCGGCTAAACATCCGTACGATCGCACTGGGCCGTTGAACGGGGGCTGGGGCGAGCTGCGGTTGCCCGATGGCACGCTGATCAAACAGTAGATACGGAAAACTCGATGGATCGCCGCAAGTTCCTGCAGTCCTTAAGCCTCGCGGCTGCCCTGCCGCTGGCTCGAATGCGCAGCGCACTGGCCGCGATGCCCACGATGAAGATCACGCGGATTCGGGCCTATGCACCGCCGGACGCGAATCCTCTGTTTGCACAATCCAATACCGTGGTCACGGTCGAGACCAGTGCCGGCATCACCGGAGTGGGGGAAGGCGGCTTCGCCGATACCTTGAAGCAGTGCGCCGGGCGCCTGATTGGCCAGGATCCGCAGTATATCGAGCACCTTTGGCAGGACATGTCACGCGCGTTCTTCTATCCGCCGGGTCGTGAGCTCGAGCACGCACTCGGCGCATTGGATCTGGCGCTCTGGGACATCCGCGGCAAAGTGCTGAGTCTGCCGCTGCATGAGCTGCTGGGCGGCAAGACGCGCAATTTCGTCGAGCTGTACCCGACTATAGGCAACGCCGTGCCTGGAATAACGCCCGACATGAGTGTCAAGGAGCGCGCGCAAAGAACGATCGCAGCGGGCTATCGCGCCTGGCGCATGGATGCGGCGAGCCTGGGACGCAGCGGCGTCTACAACACGCGCGAGCGCGTCCTGCAGGTCTACGAGGATGCCGTCCAGGCGCGCGAAGGCGTAGGCAAGAATGGCGACTGGTGCGTCGACTTTCACCAGCGCTTCGATCTGATCGATGCCGTGCGCTGCGCTGGACTCATCGAGCCGCTGGCGCCGTTGTTCGTGGAAGATCCGGTGCGCACGGAAATGTTCAATATGGATCTGCCGAAAATGCGGCGGATGACCAATGTGCCGATTGCCGCCGGCGAGGAGTGGGGCAATAAGTGGGACTTCAACCCACTGGTCGAAAACCACGACATCGATTATGTGCGCGCGACGCTGCCCAATGTCGGCGGTATCACCGAGATGATGAAGATCGCGGCGATCTGTGAGACGCACGACGTGGGCCTGATTCCGCATTTCACGGGTCCGATCGCCACCGCCGCACTGGCCGGCTGCCTGTGCACGTTCTCCGGTCCGCTGCTCATGGAATACAACTACGGTGCGACCAAGCAGTCCTGGTTACCGGTCGCGCTGGACTTCAAGGATGGCAAATTGTGGCCCAACGAGCGTCCCGGACTTGGCGTCGAGCTCGACATGCGACCGCTCAAGCGCATCCTCGAGGTGACCACCTATAACAGCGAGCGTGCGCAGTACTACACGCGCCCCGACGGCTCGATCACCAACTGGTAGCCCGACCCAAATGGATTTACCCAGGAGTCTCCATGCTGCGTGCACACACTGATTGGATAGTTGCGCTGGCCCTGCTGCTGGCGCCGGTATCGCTTCTGGCTGCCGACATGACAGGGTGGATAGGCACCTACACGTCGCAGGCCAAGGTCAGCACTGGAAGCGGCGGAATCTATAGTTTCAAGTGGGACAGCAAGACTGGAGGCTTCAGTGATGTGCATGCGGTCGCCGCCAGCACCAATCCATCCTTTCTGGCTCTGCACCCGAATGGGCGTTTTCTCTATGCCGCGAATGAGGACGAGTCAGGCGTGGGCCACATCACGGCCTTTGCACTCGGGGATCCGGCCTCAGCCGCAGCGCTCAAGAACCTTGGCTCAGTCTCCTCGATGGGCAGCATGCCGTGCCACCTCGCGGTGGACTCGACTGGGAAATGGCTATTTGTCGCGAACTATGGCTCCGGAATCATCGCGCTCTACCCGATCCAGTCCGATGGCAGTCTGGGCGAGGCCAAGCAAACGATTCAGCAGCAGGGCTCGGGCCCGGTCGCGGGGCGGCAGGAGAGTTCCCATGCGCATGAGGTCGTGCAGTCACCCGATGGCCACTTCCTACTGGCGATGGACTTGGGCGCGGACCGCATCTTCATCTATCGATTCGATGCTGCGAGCGGGACGCTCACGCCGAATGATCCGTCCTCGGCCGCCATGCCGCGCGGCTACGGGCCAAGGCATATGGTCTTCTCCAAGGACGCCCGTCTGGTCTACGCCCTCAGTGAGCTCAACCCCGCAGTCATCACGCTGCGCTGGAATGCGCAGCGCGGAGCCCTCACGCAACTGGCTGTGATCTCCAGCTTGCCGGCGGATTTCACCGGGCAGCGCAGCGCCGCGGAGCTCGCTTTGCATCCGAGCGGGAAATTTCTCTACGCATCGAATCGCGATGACAGCAACACGATCGCGGCCTTTCAGATTGGTGCTGACGGCATTCCGGTGCTGAGCGGCTGGACCCCATCGGGCGGTAAGACGCCCCGATTCATCGGCATTGATCCGTCGGGGCGCTTTCTGATCTCGGCAAATCAGAATAGCGGTGATATGTATATATTTCGCATCGATCCGGCCTCGGGAGCGCTCACGCGTCAGGGAGCGGCTGTCAGCGTGCCGGCGCCGGTGGATATTTTATTTGCCCCCACGCACGCTGCTGCAAGCGCTTCGCGAAGTGCACCTTGATCGAAAACAGGTCCTCGAAGCTTTCAATAATCGCCGCTTCGCTGCTCGCGGCCGGCGTGGCCTATGCTCAACAACAAGAGCCTTCGCCCGGGCAGGTTTCTTTTGAGAGCAATTGTTCGGTTTGTCATGGTGCCGATGGCAATGGCGGTGAGCTCGGCCCCTCGATCGCAACTCGCATTGGTGCTCTGACGGACGCTGAGATTCGCACCACAGTTATCGAAGGCCTGCCGACGCGCGGCATGCCGGCGCACAACATCGTCGGCACGAGCATGACCGAGCTGATCGCCTTCCTGCGCAGGATTCGTCCGCACGAAGACTTCGAGCCCTATGCGCTCAAGGCGCAACTGGTCAGCGGCCCGACTCTCGACGGCACCGTCGTTGCCGAGGACTTCGAGTCCGCCGATCTGCGTACCGGCGATGGTCATCTGCATCTGCTGCGACGCATGGACGGCGGCAGATTTCGCGAGGTCACCTCGCAGGTCGACTGGACGAGCTATAACGGCAATATCGGTGGCAACCGCTTCACGACGTTGAGCCAGATCACCAAGGCCAACGTGCAGCACGTGTCTCCGCGCTGGATCTTCAATATGCCCAGAGCCTCGGGGCTCGAGGTAACCCCTGTGGTCGCCGACGGCGTCATGTATGTGACCAACGCGAATGAATGCTACGCACTTGATGCGGGCACGGGCAAGCCGATCTGGCATTTCCAACGACCAAGAACGCGCGGCCTGGTGGGCAATGCGGCGGGCGGCATTAACCGCGGGGTCGCGGTCGCGGGCGACAAGCTCTACATGGTGACCGACAATTCGCATCTGCTGGCTCTGAACCGTGCGGATGGCAAGATTGCCTGGGATATCGAGGTTGCCGACTGGCACAAGAACTACAACGCTACCTCGGCACCCCTGATCGTGGGGGATCTGGTCATTACCGGCAGTTCCGGAGGTGAGGAGGGCGCGCGCGGATTTCTGGCCGCATTCGATCGGCAGACCGGCAAGGAAGTCTGGCGCTTCTGGACCGTGCCGGCACCCGGTGAGCCTGGCTCGGAGACCTGGCAGGGCGCGGGTATCGAGCATGGCGGCGCTGTCGCCTGGTTCACGGGCGTATACGATGCCGAGACCGATACCTTGATCTGGGAATCTGGCAATCCGGGGCCGGACTACAACGGCGATGAGCGCATGGGCGACGATCTGTATTCGGATTGCATCCTGGCGTTCGATCCCAAGACCGGCAAGCTCAAGTGGTACTACCAGACCACGCCGCACGATCTGTGGGATTGGGATACAAGCGAAACACCCTTGGTCATCGATGCCCAATGGCACGGCCAGCAGCGCAAGCTCCTGGTGCAGGGCAATCGTAACGGCTATTTCTACGTGTTTGACCGCACCAACGGCCAGCTCCTGCTCGCAAAGCAGTTCATCAAGGAGCTGACCTGGGCAACCGGAATCGGGCCCGACGGCAAACCCATCAAGGTGGCCGGCCAGGAACCGAGCTCCAAGGGCACGCGCGTCTGCCCATCGCAGGATGGTGCGACCAACTGGTATTCACCCAGCTATAGCCCGGGCACCGGTCTGTTTTACATGCAGACGAATGAGAAGTGCTCGATCTATGTGAAGCGGCCAGAGGATTTTGTCTTTGGGCATGCGTTCCTCGGTGGCGCCGAGCGCTCGGCACCGGAGCCGAAGCCGGTGCGCATTTTGCGCGCGCTTGATCTGCAGACCGGAGCGGTGAAGTGGGAGCTGCCGCAGGTCGGACTGGTCAATTCATGGGGCGGGACGCTTGCGACCTCGACGGGACTGGTCTTCTTCGGTGAAGACAGCGGTACGTTTTCGGCGGCTGATGCAACGAGCGGCAAAAAGCTCTGGAGCTTTGAGGCGGGCGCGCGATGGAAGGGCTCGCCGATGGCCTATGAGTTCGATGGCAAGGAACTCATCGGCGTTGCGACCGGCAGCAGTATCGTGGCCTTTGGCCTCATGCCCTGATCCGCACGGCGAGGAGCAACGCTCGAACACCGCGCCGAGCGCCTATCCCCATTGCTTGATCAGCGCATCCAACCCGGCTTGCTGCAAGTCCGCCGGCGTCATGACCGGCAGGAACTCTACCGATGCATCGAAAATCAGAAACCAGGGCTCGGCAATCCGGGGAATGTCCGATGCGCTCGCCAAGTCCACGATCAGATAGCCGCCCCGTTTGCCATCGTTGCTCGTGAAATAGACCGCCTCGGGCTTAGTGTCCTCTAATATGGCGGCAAGCTTGCGGCTGGCGTTGCCGCTGCGAGCGACTTCGTTGAATTTGGTAACCGGTATTGAAACGTGAACGATGAAGCGCACTGGAGTTCTCCCTTGATACAGGCGCCGGGAGTGTAGTCCCGTTCCGCAGGCCGCGTCAGCCGTTATTCATGCATTCACGCTAATGCTCATCGCCGCGCGCCTTGTCGTGCAATTCGCATGAGCCAGCCTCGATACAGACCGTGCGCTCGATCTGAACGGTCGTGTGCCGAATATCGAAGCGCAACTGCAGTTCGCGCGCGATATCGCGGATGCATTGATCCGAATCCGCTCCCTCCCGAATCGTGGCGTGCAGCGTGACCATGGCTTGCTCGTCTGCCAGCGACCAGGAATGCAGGTGGTGGATCCCGGCGAGCTGGGGTATCGCGGCCCGCAGGGTGTTTTGAACGATCTCGGAGTCCAGGCCCTCTGGCGCGCCCTCGAGCAGAATGTGCGCCGACTCGCGCGCAATCGCCCAGCCGCTGCGGATCATCAGCACAGCCACCAGCGCGGAAAGTATGGCATCGATCGGCATCCATGCTGAGACGAGGATAACCACTCCGGCAATCAAGGCGGCGCCGCTGCCGAACATGTCGCCGATGACATGAGCCAGTGCGCCGCGCACATTCAGATTCGCTTCACCTCTGGACAGGACCGCAAAGGCGCCGAGGTTGGTTATCAGGCCTAAAGCCGCAATCCCCGCCAGCATGAGGCCATTCACGTGCGCACCGCCCCACAGGCGCTCGGCCGCCTCGAATAGTATCCAGACGGCAAGGAATATCAGGGCAATGCCGTTCACGAATGCCGCCAGCACCTGCCATCTATGGTGGCCGTAACTCAGGCGGCCGCTCGCAGGCCGCAGCGCCGCGCGCACGGCGGCGTAACTCATCGCCAGCGCGGCGGCGTCGGTCAGCATGTGCGCGGCGTCGGCCAAGAGCGCCAGGGAGCCGGCCAGCAGGCCACCGATCGCCTCGATGAGCATGCATGTGAGCGTGAAGAGCAGGGCCCAGAACAGCTTGGACTGGCTCGTCGGCGCCGCGTGTGAATGTCCGTGATGAGCATCGCGCGCCGTGGAGCCACGCTCGTTGCGCACGGGGTGCACGTGGCCGTGGCCGTGCTCGTGGCCGTGATCGTCTGAACTGTGCTTGTGAGCCATGACAATCTCGCGCTGATTAACGGCGCCGTCTCACCATCTCTTAGAGATACTTGCTCTTAGAGATACTTGGTCAGGCCTTGAAATTGCTTGATCATGGCCCGCATATCCTGCGGCACGGCCTCGCCGGTCTCGTCCATGCAGTGATGCATGTGATCCTTGATCAACTCTTTCTTGGCATTGCCGATGGCTCGCTCGACTGCGTGCAGTTGCTGCGCGAGGTCCATACAGGGCCGGCCTGCCTCCACCATGTCGATGACGCCGGCGAGATGACCTTGCGCGCGCTTGAGCCGTCGGGCTATTTCCGGGAACCTGTGCATCGCTCGAGTTCCTCCACCAATATCCTATCCCCCTAGACAGGATACACGAGCCGGCCTGGGATTGCGAGCGCCTGCAGCCGACCATCAGAACTGCGCGTGCACGCGCAGCGCGACGATCGAAACCGGCCCGCGATCGCTGTTGTAAGCAGGATTGATGACGTATTGATAGTCCAGCGTGAGCTGAGCCCACTGTAGCGCAGCCCACCGATAGTAGGTCTCCAGGATCTGTTCCGCCCCCGGGTGCGGCAGCATGCCATCGCCGATGAGGATGCCCAGGCCGCCAGCATTCAAATACTGCTCACGGGCGGCAGAGATACCGTTATCGATGGCCGCCAGGCCCACGGTGTCCTGAGCGCGTCCCCAACGCTTGCCGTTCAGTGACAGTCCGATGACCGCCGTGCGATCGACATCCGCGAACTCATAGACCTCGACGTTACCGCCCGCCTTGCCAGCGCGCGCGAATACCCCCAGATCCGAAGACAATTGCTGCTCCCAACTGAAGCTGACGCCGGCACGACTGCGATAACGACGCACGTCATCCAAGGCCGTCGTGGCATCCAGACCGGTGGCCTGCGCGAGGCTTACGGCCTGATCGAGCAGTCCCATGCGCCCGCGGCTGTCGAATACCGTCATCAGCAGCTTGCCCGGCATATCCATCAGCTGGTAGCGCCGCGCCACTTCTGCGTTCCACTGAAACTCGTGAAACCCGGGATCCAGCGTCTCGCTGTTCGGCACGTCCGACAGATCGAACACGCCAGCGCGCAGCGCCCATGGGCCCTGGTACCACTCCGCAACAGCCCCAACTGTGTAACCCCAGGAGTCCGCCGCGTAGTCCCAGGTACCGGCATCGACCGCGGTCCAGTTCAGGAAGTCATTGCGCGGATCGTGGCTATACCCATTGGCGTCAAATATGTCCGATGCGCTTAATTTACCGACAGTAAGCACAATGCGATTGGCGCTCTGAGAGCCGCCGAGCTGGTTCGCGGCGGCCTCGACCGACTCACGCTCGCCGCCCAAATCCAAGGTCTGACGTATGAACAGCCGTGGCAGCCGCCAATACGGGTGACTACGGCCGACTTTATAGGCTGTGCCGCTGGGAAACCCGGCAAGACCCAACGTATCATTGAGACCGAAACCCTGATCAATTTCGGGATTGACCCACACCTCGGCTCCTGACCAGAGGCGTGCACCCATAAACAGCGTCATATCGAACGTCTCCGCGCCGTGCCGAGGCGACAGACTGTTCGGTCCGCTATAGGGGGCGTGAAACGCCGATGCCAATTGCTCCAGGAACGTGATCTGCCCATGAACCGCATAGGTTTCGTCGGCGGCCTCGCTGCTCGCTGGCAACTGCTGTGAAAACACCGCAGGCACCAGAGCCATTCCTAGTACTGCAATAATCGTCTGTCCCATCGAATTGCGCGACATGACGCTTACTCAACTTTTTCCAGTCGGAACGTTTGTGCCAGGGGCACCTGGATTCTCGCGATCGAGGGTGTGACGGGGAATCATTCCGAGAACCATCACGCCTCCTTGAACCTGTAGCTCTACGCTCAAATGCATGCCGCCCGCGCGGCCCGCGGAAGGCGAGTTCGGATTGTCTGAATTTAAAGAAGAAGCTTGGAAGGAGGATCGAGACGGCGCATTCGCTCCGCTCTTAACAATGCGCCACCTGCTCCCGGCCCGATGGCGCCCAGCTAATACGGGGCGTTACCGGCCTGGAGTTCCGCTGCGCCGAGCGCAGCGCCAATCATTTCTTCTACTGCTGCTGTCCAATGCGGGATGTCTCCCACCGCAATGCTACTGGCGCGATCCTAGGCCCACTCTCCTATCCTGTCTAGGGGGATAGGATAAATTTATACGACGGCAGCACGCGATACACACCGCAGAAAGCAAGGATGATGAGGGTCAGCGTCGATCGAATGCACCGCAGTTCGCTGCGTCGCGCCTCAAACCTTACTCGGACTGCCCCAGTCCCGCCCGCGCAACGTCGTCAGGTAGGGCAGGAGCCTTGCATCGAGCTCTTTATCCGGTGAGCGATAGGCCCAATGCACGGCCGGCGGCATGGACATCAGGATCGCATCGGCGCGGCCGCCCGATTGCAGCCCGAAGAGCGTGCCGCGATCCTGCAACAGGTTGAACTCCACGTAACGGCCGCGGCGATAGAGTTGATACCGGCGCTCGCGCTCACCATAGGCAGCATTACCTCGCAGTCGCAGAATCGCGAGATACGCCTTCAAATATTGGCCGGCGACGCTCTGCATGAAATCAAAGCAACGCTGCCAGCTCATGCCGATCTCGGGCGTGGCCTCATTCAGATCGTCATAGAAGAGGCCGCCGATGCCACGCGCTTCGCTCCGATGGCGCATGAAGAAATACTCATCGCAGTTGGCTCGCAGCAGGGGGTAGAGTCGCTTATGGAAAGGCTCGCAGGCTGATGCCGCTGCTCGATGCCAGAGGACGATGTCCTCCTCGAAGATCAAATAAGGCGTCAGATCAAAACCGCCACCGAACCACCAGATATCGCCGGCCTGAAAATAACGCACATTCAGATGGCTGCTCGGTACACTGGGATTGACCGGGTGGATGACGACCGAGACCCCCATCGCCCGGAAAGCGCGTCCCGCGAGTTGTGGGTTTCGTGCGGTAGCTGCCGCGGGCATCGTCGCCCCGTTTACATCCGATAGCCCTACTCCAGCGCGCTCGAATACCCCGCCTGCCTCGAGTATCGCGGTCGTGCCGAAGCCCGCGAGCTTCCCCGCTTCGGGAGGCCGTTCCCAATGATCTTCTAAGAACTTCTGCGCGCCGTCCTCAGACTCAAAATCGCGGCAGAGTTGCTCCTGCAGCGACTGCAGATAGTGATGCACGGTCTCGGAGCGCGCTCGATCCATGGCAACACAGTTATGATCTGCCGTGAGTGGCGTGCATTCTGGCCCGCTTCAGCCACAAACGCCAAGGGCCGTGTTTCACAGCGAGTGCGGTGGCTCCCAGTGCGAGCTAGCGGATCTGACCCGTGGCGAGCGCGTGGTGCGCGATCAATATGGTACGGCGCGACCCCGTGGCGCGTTGTCTTGCGAGCCATTGCAGCTTGGGAGAAAGGCGGGCGTAGTGCTGCAGGGCGTCGGCTTCGGGCAGTATGTACACCGGCGATAGCAAAGCATCGATCTCCGGCGTCGCGTCGGGTGAGGAGCACTGAATTGCAACTCTGTTCGTTGGCATGAGCTTGCCCGACAGCATTGATTACCCCTCCATCGTAGGCGGCTGCATCACGCAGCCTTGTGTCCGGTTTCGCAGTCTTTTGGTGCTCTGCGTGACATTGATCACGGCCTGCTCAGGTATCAGAGCGGGGCCGCCGCCGGTCGCAGTGACCGCAGGCTCGAGCCCAGCAGCACCGCTCTACGTCGTGCGTCGGGGCTGGCATATCGACGTCGGATTCCGTGTTGATGATCTTCAGCCGCCGTTACGGGCGCTGAACACGGAATTCGCTGGCGCGCGCTACCTCATATTTGGTTTCGGGGACCGCCATTACCTGATGGCCAGGAATTATCAGAGCTTTGAATTGCTCGCAGCGCTGTGGCCAGGGCCCGGATTGATGCTGGTCACGGGACTGACGGCCTCGCCGCAAGCGGCTTTTGGTGGCGATGAAGTGTTGAAATTACCGCTCAGCACGGAACAATTGCAGTCCGCGCAGGCGTTCATCTGGCAGGCGCTGTCCGAGCAGGCCCGGATGACTGGATCGGAAGCTCCAGGTCCATACGATGGCAGTCGCTATTTCGGGGCGCGCGCGCGCTATTCAGCGCTTCACACTTGCAACACCTGGGCGGCCGAGGCGATCCGGGCAGCGGGCTGGCCGGTGCATACCGGCGCCGTCATCTTTGCGGGTCAGCTCTGGAGGCAGCTGCGCCATCTACTGCGCGAGGATCAGAATACGGCGTCTGCTGCGGCCGAAATCGCGCCATAGACGATGTCCAGATCCTCGCGTGTTACACAGTAGGGCGGCATCACATACACGGTATTGCCCAGAGGGCGCAAAAGCACGTTGGTTGCACGGAAACTTGCGCGCAGCCGCGGTCCGATCTGCGCAAAGTAGCCGGGGTCGGCGACCTTGAGGTCCATCGCGGCGATGGTGCCGGTCTGACGGATATTCTCGAAGCGAGAATCGTCTCGGAATTGATCCAATTGCTGGCGTTGCAGTGCTTCCAGACTCTTCACGCGCTCCAGGACCGGCTCGCTCTCCCAGATCTCGAGATTGGCCAGCGCTGCCGCGCAGGCGATTGGATTGGCCGTGAAGGAGCTCGAATGAAAGAAGGTCCGACGACGATCCTCGGAATAGTGAGCCGCATAGATTGCAGTCGAACACAGTGTCACTGCCAAGGGCAGAGAGCCTCCGGTCAGGCCTTTCGAATAGCAGGCAATGTCCGGACAGACCGCCGCCTGCTCGCAGGCAAAGAGCGATCCTGTGCGTCCCCAGCCGGTCATGACTTCATCGGCAATGAACAGCACGCTCTGACTCGCACAAATCCGGTACAGCTGCGCCAGTACCTCAGGTGCATACATGCGCATGCCGCCGGCCCCCAGCACCAGAGGCTCGATCAGCAGGGCCGCGACGTCCTGCGTACGACACAGAATCTCAAGCGCCGCGTAGGTTTCGGCTTCGCGACCGACAGCGGGGAACGGAATGCGCGCGACGTCGAACAATAATGGCTCGTAAGGGGCGCTGAATGCTCCGCGTGCACCGAGCGACATCGCGCCGATCGTGTCGCCGTGATAGCTGTGCTCCATCACGACAATGCGGGAGCGAGGCTCGCCGGTATGCTTCCAATAGCCGAGCGCCATCTTCACCGCGACTTCGACGCAGATCGAGCCACTGTCGGAGAAAAATACGTGCCGCAGCGCTGCCGGCACGAGGCGCAATATCTTACTCGCGAGCCTTTCGGCCGGCTCGTGGGTGTATTCGGCGAATATGATCTGATCGAGCACATCCGTCTGTGCTTTTATCGCTGCGACGATGCGCGGATGGCAATGTGCATGCGTGATAACCCACCAGGATGAGATCGCGTCGATAATCCGTCGCCCGTCCTCGGTCATCAGATAGGCACCTTCGGCGCGAATCACCTTGGGCAGCTCCGCTTCCAAAGCGTGCTGCGTGAACGGGTGCCAGATGGCAGAGGAGGGGAGCAAGCTCATCGTCTTACGCGATTCGGCATTTGCGTTCTCGACGTCGGCTCGAATAGAGCCAACATCCTCGCAAGTTGGCATTATTCAATGCCGAGCGCCTCTTGCTCCAGTTCGAGAACAAATTCCCGCGCATGTTCGCGCGTGCAGATCTGTCCGTCCACCATCGCGCGCAATAGACCGCCCAAATGTACACGGAGTGCGTACGCGAGGACCGGTGCGGTAAAGCGATCTAGTTGCTCGATGCTAGCGTCGATCGTATCGACGCACTCTTCAATCGTGCCCTCATCCATTGGATGAGGGGCCGCTTCATTAGAGATTGAGAACATACTTTCCGGCTCCGTCTTGTTCTACGCAAACGATACACCATCGACGGCATCGTTGAATGTTTCGTTTCTGCACGAAGACGACAGTAAGAGATGACCCCTAAGTA
>Ga0302324_100007645_pt1 | contig 22944 bp, 23 predicted proteins | sample Palsa_T0_1_FD_201949 | JGI IMG/M metagenome (GOLD analysis project Ga0302324, IMG submission 201949) | Peat permafrost microbial communities from Stordalen Mire near Abisko, Sweden - Palsa_T0_1 | ecosystem: Environmental > Terrestrial > Soil > Palsa > Peat permafrost | place: Sweden: Abisko...
ATTCTCGCCGTTTCTCGCATGCGCCTTGAGGATGGAGAAGATGATGTCCTGCTTGCGCGAGCGGGCGATGTTCTCGATGCCCATCGACTCGGCGAGCTTGACGAGCTCGTGGATGGGCTTCGACTTCAACTCCGTGAGATTCATCGACATCCGCGACTGCGACAGTTCCGCGGGGCTTATGACCTCCGCATCGTTGTCGCCGTCGAAGACTTCGAGCTCTTGCATCTCATCGGGACGTCCGTTGGCACGGTTGCCGTCCCGGTTGCGCTCGCCCCCGCCACCGTGGTGGCGCGGGCCCTTGTTGGGCCGGTTACGACCCTGGTTACCGAGGTAGCCCCTCACAGGTTACTGTCCAGAAAGGCCGACAGCTGCGATTTGGACACCGCACCGACCTTTTGCGCCTCGACCGTCCCGTTCTTGAACAGGATCAGCGTTGGAATCCCGCGGATCCCGAATTTCGGAGGGGTCTGCGGATTCTCATCAATATTCAATTTGGCCACCTTGACGCGATTGACGTACTCGGATGCGATTTCATCCAGGAGTGGGGCGATCATTTTGCAAGGACCACACCATTCAGCCCAGAAATCCAGAAGCACCGGCTTTTCGGACTTCAGGACATCCTGTGCAAATGTGGCATCCGTGGTGTGCACGATGTGCGAGCTACTCACGCGATCAAACCTCCGAAGGGAGACAACGAGTTGTGGGATAGAATCTCGAGAATTTGGGGTACCGAATCGGGGGGCGGCGAAAGCCGTGCCTGAAGCACCCGTCAAACGGTTACACTAATACTTCAGCGAAAAGATGAGTTCGAAAGTAGAGCCTTCAGGGATTCGAATCCGGCTGGGAAGGTGCGGGGCCCGATATATGCCCGCTGGCTGGGTTACTTTGTAGCGCTTCCGAAGCTCTTTTTCAAGTCCCTACGAGGGGTACATGCTATGCAAACGGCTTTTCGATGAGTGATCAGGATCCCAGTTCCGTAACATTTGATTCATTGGGGCTTGAACCGGCGCTCATGCAGGGCATCCGCGATGCCGGGTTTACGCAGTGCACTCCAATCCAAGCGCAGACTCTGCCACGCGCGCTTGCCGGGCATGATGTGGCAGGCCAGGCGCAGACCGGCACCGGCAAGACCGCCGCGTTCCTGGTCGCCCTCTACCATGAGCTCCTGCGGCACCCGCCCGCGCACAGCCGCCACAAGAGCTCCATTCGTGCGCTCATCGTCGCCCCGACGCGCGAGCTTGCCGTACAAATTCATCACGACGCCGAGATCCTGGGGCGCCATACCGGGCTTGTGCACGCGGTCGTCTATGGAGGCGTGGATTACGAGAAGCAGCGGCGCCAGCTCACCGATGGCGTTGATGTGCTCATCGGCACGCCCGGGCGGCTGATCGACTATCTCAAGCAGCATGTGTTCGACATGCGCCATGTGCAGGTGTTGGTGCTCGACGAGGCCGACCGCATGTTCGACTTGGGCTTCATCGCCGATATCCGCTACCTGCTGCGCCGCCTGCCGCCGCCGGAAAGGCGCCTGTCGATGCTGTTCTCGGCCACTTTGTCCTATCGGGTGCTGGAGCTGGCCTACGAACATCTGAACAATCCGGAACTCGTGCGCATCGAGCCCGACAAGGTGACGGTCGATCAGGTGCGCCAGATCATCTATTACCCCTCGATGGAAGAGAAGCTGCCGCTCCTCGTCGGTCTGCTGCGTCAGGCCGAAGCGCGCCGTACCATGATTTTCGTCAACACCAAGCGCATGGCCGAACGCCTCGAGCGCGTGCTCGGCGCCAATGGCTTTCATGCCCAGGCGCTCTCGGGCGATGTACCGCAGAACAAACGCCTGCGGTTCCTGCGCGACTTCCACGACGGCAAGCTCGCAGTGCTCATTGCAACCGACGTCGCCTCGCGCGGCCTGCATATCCCCGATGTCAGCCACGTCTTCAACTACGACCTGCCGCAGGACGCGCCCGACTACGTGCACCGCATCGGCCGCACTGCGCGCGCCGGCGCCGAAGGCGACGCCATCAGCTTTGCCTGCGAGGAATTCGCGGTGTCGTTGCCTGAGATCGAGACGTACATCGGCCACAAGATACCCTCGGCGGCGATATCGCCCGAGCTCATGGCCACCGACCTGTCGCCGGGTCCGCACGCGGACCCGAGCCTGCGCCCGCGCCATCGATCATCGGGCGGCGGCGGCGGACGTCCCCCCCGCCGTGGCGGCCGCAACGCGGCACCTGCCGGCCGCGGCTCGCGCCCGCGCACCCACTAGAGAAGCTCGGCGACCGAGTGCACGCCGGGAAAATCCGGATGTTCCCGGGGCGGGCGTGAACTGTCGGGGTGACATACCGCGCAAATGAAGCGGATCCCGGCCGCGCGCGCGGCCTTGAGGACTGCGGCATTGTCATCTACAAAGAGCGTACGCGCCGGATCGTACGGCTCAATTTTGCGCATGTTCGCCCAGAAGCGCGCATCTTCCTTGGCGGCGCCGAACTCGTGCGAGCTGAATACGGCGTCAAAGTAGCGCCGCACGCCCACCGTCTCATCCTTGACCTGCAGGAGGCGCGGATGAGAATTGGTGATGAGGACCAGACGCTTGCCGAGCGTCTTCAGGCCCAGGAGCGTCTCGCGGGCACCGGGCAACCAGCCGATGCGCCGGGCATGCGTGCGATGCAGCGCGGTCACGTCCAAATCAAGCTCGCGGCTCCAATAGTCCATGCAGTACCAGTCGAGCGTGCCCGCGCAGGCGCGCAGGCGCTCCTGCAGAGCGGTGCGCGCCTCCTCGGTAGTCACGGAGCGCGCCGCCGCATACGCGGCAGGCACAACCTCGCGCCACAGGTGGTTGTCAAAAGAAAGGTCGAGGAGCGTGCCGTCGAGATCGAAAAGCACCGTGTCGATGTGCTGCCACTCGGGGACGTACGCGGTGCTCGCTTTCATGGGAATATCATATGTCGAATGGCGCCGTGGCATCCGCACGGCCGGTTCGTTAAGCTACCCCCGGCCAAGGCCGTTACCGGCGGCCGTCTCACGCGCAAGATTCGCGACCGCAATCAATCCATGGCGGAGATCGAGGATAACGTCGACCGCGAGCTGTTTCGCAACTTCGAGAAGCTGCGGCAGCTGCGCATCGAGCACCGCGATCTGGATGAGATCATTTCACGCCTGTCCCTCGACATGCACGTGGATGAAATCCAGATGAAGCGCCTGAAGAAGCGCAAACTTCTATTGAAGGACCAGATCGCACGCGTCGAGAGCTTGTTGATCCCGGACCTGAACGCCTGATCGGACGCCGCGACACTTCATGGACAGCGCCGGCAGCGCCACGAAAACGGTTTTTTTGCAGCTGACATCGCCCGAGATCCTGGCGGAGGTCATCGTCATCGTGGTCGCGGCGGTGACCGGCTTCGTGCTGGCGCACGCCGCGCGCCATTGGCAGCAGGGACGCAAACCGCAATCCGATGCGGAGGATTGGCAGGTTCACGCGCTCGACGGGGCGGTTGCGGTTGCGCCCATGATCCTCGTCGTCATCCTGCTGCTCCTCGCACGCGGCGCCTTCAGCATGCTCAGCATGCGCACGCGCGCCATCGACACCGTGGTGCAGCTGGCGACCGCCCTCGTGCTGGTGCGCATTGCCGTGTACCTCTTGGGCGTCCTCGTGGGGCCGCAGTCCTGGTTTCGCCGCTGGGAGAACCGCATCACCTGGGGGCTCGCAGTCACCATCGGCTTTGAGCTCATCGGCTGGTTCACGCCCACACAGCACCTGCTCGACAGCATCAACCTCTTGCCGGGCAAGAAGACCTTCACGCTCTGGGAACTCCTGAAGGGCTTGGTCGCGGTCGTCGGGTTCGTGATCGTGAGCAGCTTGATCGCGCGCACTGTGGAGCGGCGCGTGATGCGCCTGCACGGTCTTGCCCTCTCCACCCGCATCGGCATCTCGAAGTTCGCCTATTTCCTCCTGGTGAGCATCGGCATTCTGATCGGCATCAACACGGTCGGCATCGACTTGACTGCGCTCGGCGTACTGACGGGGGCGATCGGCCTCGGCCTTGGATTCGGCCTGCAGGCGATCGCCAGCAATTTTGTGAGCGGCTTTGTGCTGCTCATGGATAAATCGATCAAACCCGGCGACGTCATCAGCTTCACCGGCCACACTGGCACGAGCACGGAAAACTTCGGCTGGGTACAGGAGCTGCGCGGTCGCTTTGTCGTGGTGCGCGACCGCGATGGCGTCGATACTCTGGTGCCCAATCAGAATCTGATCACGAACTCCGTCATCAACTGGAGCTACACCGACCAGCGCGTGCGCATACGCCTGCCGGTCACGATCAGCTACGACGACGATCCGGAAGTGGCCTTGCAGGCGCTCCTGCAAGCCACCGAGCATCATCCGCGCATTCTGAAGGAGCCGCATCCGGTCACGCGGCTCATGAGCTTTGAGGATCACGGCATGCGCCTGGAAGTGCGCTTTTGGATCGCAGACCCGATGAACGGTGTGAACAACGTGCGCTCGGACATCAATCGGGAGATCTGGCGGGTGTTCAAGGAAAAGGGCATCAAGATCCCGGTCGCGCAACGCGAGATCCGCATGCTCGATCGCAGCGCGCCGCCGCTGTTGCGGCATCAAGACGACGATGGCAGCCGCGATCCGCCGAGCTGACACGGCCGTCAGCGCCGTCGCGGCATGACTGCAGCGCTCGTCATCCCGGACAGCGATATATCGCTGTCATTCATGCGCTCCTCCGGTCCGGGCGGCCAGAACGTCAACAAGGTCGCGACCGCCGTGCAGCTGCGCTTCGATCTGCACGGCACGACTTTGCTCGACGCAGCCGCGAAGCAACGCCTGCGCCGGCTCGCCGGGCGCCGCGTGACCCAGGACGGCGCGGTGCTCATCGTCGCGAGAAATCACCGCACCCAGGAGCAGAATCGCCGCGAGGCGCATGACAGGCTCACGACTCTGATCGAAGCCGCGCTCGTTGAGCCCAAACGCCGCAAGGCGACCAAGCCCACGCGCGCGGCGCGCGAGCGGCGCCTGGCCGGCAAGGCGCATGGCCAGAAAACCAAGCGACTACGCGCGAGGGTCGGCTGGGAGGACTAGCATCGTGGCAGCGACTGCGGCCTTATTTGGCCTCGTGACCCTCATTGCGCAATGCTGCCGCGCGTTCGACGGCTTGGGGAAGTTGTGCAAGAAAGCGGGCACCGCGCCGATGTGGGCCGTCCGCAGCGGAGAAGCTGATCGGAACGTCCGGCTCAATTCCCATCACCTCGTTCGAGCCATCGCTGCGGAAGCGCGCGCAGTCGGGAACTTCGAGCGTCGCACCGCTATTGCGCAGCTTGGTCGGTGTGCCGCCATTGGTATGGCCGCACCCGCCGGCGGCGGCTTCGCCCATCACGATCGCGGCACGATTGTCCTGCAGTACGGCTGCAAACTCGGCGGCCGCTGAGCCCGTGTTGCGATCCACCAGCACGATGAGCGGCCCGCGCCACACCCCTTCGTCATAGGGAAACTCCATGGGCGAGAACAACAGGGCCGCCCAGGGTCTGCCGCGCAGCTGCGACGGATCGGCTGCCGCCAAAAGCCCGGAGCCAAAAAACGCTTTGCCCAACCATTCGCAGGCAGGATGCTCACCGCGCCACAAAGGCGCTGAGTCGCACGTCGTCAATGCGATCCTGCGTCGCGTCTCGACCTGATCCGCAAGCTTGAGAAGCCATTCGCGGTTGCGTCCGGTTTCACTGGCGGCGAAATGCCGCAGTGATGCTTCATCGGCGGCAAAGGCCTTGGCCCAATGATCGCCGCGCACAAATCCGCCGTCTTCCGATCGCAGACGCCGCGCAGTCAGCATCCGCGCCACCGCCTCCGCCCATTCTGTGCCGCCTCCGTTTGCAGCAATATCGATCACCAACGAGTCGGCGCCCGCCTCCTTCAAGGCTCGAAGCTGCGCGGCAAGATCGAGCGTCAAACGGCCGGACGCCCAGCTTTCGATCCGGTCACCGCAGGCTTCATCGCAGGGCTTGTCCGCCGAAATCGAGAGCTCCAGAAGTGCCGCCTGACACAGCGCGGGGAAGCCTTGCGGGGTGAACACGCCGATTTGAAGCACTCCAACGCGTTGCCCTTTGACGCTGATCATGCCGGCCGGAAATTCACCCGATTGCGGCGTCACGAGCGGTTGGTAGCCGAGCGCATTCGCGGCAACAGGCACGGCGCGCATCGTGGCGTTGTACCCCAATGCCGAACATTGATCGGGCGATGCCGAGGTCGAAGCGGAAGGTGCGCCGGAGCTGGGCCAGTCAAAGACGACATGGCCGTCACCCAGGCGCCGCGCCAGTCTGTCGAAGGCCGCACGAGCCTCCGACTCATTCGTTGCGTGTTCTATCCGTCCCTGCGTATCGGCAAATAGCTTTTGCAGATCCATTTCGCGTTCAAAGACCGCCCACTCGAGGTTGGCATATTTGGTCGCGAGCGCTTCTTTGACCTGCTCGAGATCGTCGATCCATGGTTTTGGCTCGAAGGTTCCGGCAGCCGCGCTCGCGGTAAGCAGGCTGGCTGCCAGCAAGGCGGCCAAGGTCTTCATTGACTCGGTCTTGATAGTCAATGAGGCGAGCCTGAAGACAAACAATACTTTGTGATGCGCGATTTCAAATTAGCGCTTGGGTTGAGCCGGCACCATCGCTGCCAACAGGCATTTTATCATTGAGCGGCATCGGCTACCCGCGTTGCGCTTGCGAGCACGCGCGGGGTGCGCTTCTGCGCGCCTGCTACGGCTCGGTGCCGCCCAGGGCGAGAAAGAGCTCGGCCGTGTCGGCGTAGCGCTGCGCCTGCACACGCACGTAATCGAGGCGCGCGCGCGAATAGGCGCGCTCGGCATCGAGCACCTGGAGCACGCCAACGTTACCGGCGCGGTAGCTCTCGCGCGCAAGATTCAAGCTCGCCTGCGCAGCGTCGACGGCGTGGGTTTCGGCGGCGAGCAACCCGGCATCCTGCTCGATTCCGGTCAGCACATCGGCCACTTGCCGCAGGCCCTGCAGCACGGCCTCCTCGTAGTTCGCGGCGCGCGCCTGCATGGCATCGATATCGGCGCGCCGTTCGGCACGCAGAGTGCCGCCGTCGAAGACCGGCGCCGTGAGTCCCGAGGTCAGCGCCCACACGCCATTGCCGCTCGCGAACAGGGTGCCGAGGGTCAATGCCTGGTCGCCGACCGAGCCCGTGAGCGTGATGTGCGGGTACAGATTGGCAGTGGCCACGCCCACCAGCGCGGTCGCCGCATGCAGCTCGGCTTCGGCGGCCAGGATATCGGGCCTCTGGCGTACGAGCTCCGAGGGCAGACTCACGGGCAGCGTGCCAGGCAAGGTCAGGTTGCCAAAATCAAGTTCCGGCGGCGTCCAATCCGCCGGCGCGCGGCCAGCGAGGACAGCCAGAGCGTGGCGTGCGATCGCAAGATCCTGCACTGCGGGCGGCAGCAGTGTTTCATCGTTGGCCACTTGACTGTCGGCCAAGAGCACATCGACGCGCGTGGTATTGCCGGCATCGAAGGAGGTCTGCACCAGGCGCCGGTTGCGCCGGTCCTCCTCGAGCAGCTCGTTGATCGCGCGGATGCGTTCGGAGGCTGAGGCGAGCGCAATCGCCTGCGAAACCACATTGCCGCAGAGCGCCAGATGTGCGGCACGCAGCTCCTGGCGCTGGTACTCGAAGAGCGCGCGGCGCTCTTCGATCGAGCGCGCGATGCCTCCGGCGGTGTCGAAGGTATAGTTGACGACGGCGCCGCCTGCAAAATAGGTGTAGGGCGGCGGCGCAGTGAGCGGACCTAAGAACTCCTTGCCGTATTTCTGCCGTCCGGCGCCGCCCGTAAGATCCACGCGCGGATAGCGCGCGCCGCTGGCTGCCGCGGTGAGCTCCTGTGCCTGCGCCAAGGTTTTCTGCGCCGCGGTAAGCGTGGGGCTGCCGGCAATCGCCTGGCGCAGAAGCTCATTCAGGGCGTCAGAACGAAACAGACTCCACCAGTCGGGCGCAACCTCGGCGCCGAACACGATGCGTTGCGCGCTGCCCGGCGCAGCGCCGCTCGGCGCGGCAGTCGCCTGTGTGGAAGGCGACTGCGTGTATCCCTGCGAGGCCGGCACGGCGGGTCGCACGAAGTTGGGACCGGAGGCGCAGCCGCACAGGAGAATCACGAATACAGCCAGAACACTTTTCATTCGAGGACCACCGCGACGCCCTTGGGGTGCTGCACGTCGCGCAGCAGGAAGACAAAGGGCACGACACAGATCGTCAGAATCATCATCAGCTTGAAGTCGTCGTTGTAGGCAATCATTGCCGCCTGCTCGGTGACGCGCGCATTCAAGAGCGCAAGATTAGCGCCGGCGCCCGCCCCCTGCCCCGCCGCATAGCGCGTCAGGTGCGATGCGAGCGCGACGTGCATCACCTGCGTATTGCGCACCAGGAGCGCCTCGACGACCGAGATGCCGATGGAGGAGCCGATGTTGCGCGTCAGGTTGAACACGGCGGTCGCCTCATTGCGCAGCAGCGGGTTCAAGGTCGCAAAGGCTACGGCCGCGAGCGGCACGTAAACGAAGCCGGTGCCGAATCCTTGGATGAATCCCGACCAGACAATCGGGCCGCCGTCAATCAGGAGCGAGAAGCCGCTCATCTGCCAGAGCGACAACGCCGTCGTCAGAAGCCCAAAGAGAATGAGGTAGCGGGTAGGAATGCGTCCGATCAGGCGTCCGACGATCACCATCGAGACCAGAGTGCCGATGCCGCGCGGCGCCGTAATCAAACCCGTCAGCAGCACGGGATAGCCCATGTGCTCCTGCAGGAGCGGCGGCAGGAGCGCCAGCGTCGCGTACAGCACCACGCCGACGACGAAGACGAAGATGTTGCCGGTCAGGAAATTACGGTCGCGGAACAGACTCGGGCTTACGAACGGAGGATCGCGCGTGGTCGCCGTATGCACCGCAAACAGATAGAAGGCGACCGCCGCGATCGTCGCTTCAATCCAGACTTCGGTAGCCCCAAACCAGTCCTTCAACGGACCGCGGTCGAGCATCATCTGCAACGCGCCGAGCGCGAGACTCAAACTGACGAAGCCGAAGAAGTCGAAGCGCGTGCGCTTACGCACGCTCTCGGCGAGAAACGTCATCACGCCGAGGAAGGATAGGATGCCGAATGGCACGTTGATGTAAAAAACCCAGCGCCAGTTGTAGTCATCGGTCAGCCAGCCGCCGAGGGCGGGGCCGATGATCGGCCCCAATATGACTCCCATTCCCCAAACGGCCATGGCACGTCCGTGTCGCTCGGGAGGATTGATGTCGAGCAGCACCGCCTGCGACATTGGCACGAGCGCCGCGCCGCCCACACCCTGCAGAGCGCGAAACAGCACCATCTGCGGCAGGGTCTGCGCGAGCCCGCACAGCACGGAAGCGGCGGTGAAGACCGCGATCGAAGCCAGGAACACTCGTTTGCGGCCAAACTGTCCGGCAAGCCACCCGCTCAAGGGCATCATGATCGCGGTGGCGATGATGTAGGAGGTCAGCACCCAGGCGATCTGGTCCTGGGTTGCGGCGAGGCTGCCTTGAATGCGTGGCAGCGCCACATTGGCGATGGTCGCATCGAGCGCCTGCATGATCGAGGCGACCATGACTGATATCGTGATCAGCACGCGGTGCTGTCGCATTGCCGGTGTCATGAGCGCGCGCGCACCTTAGGGCGTTCGATCCGCTCCGGCGCTGCGCTGCAAGGATGCCAGGAGGGCGCTGCGCGCATGACGCGTGTCCACGCTCACATCGGCGCTCAATCCCGCGCGCAGCGCGAGCGACTGCGGCGCATCGATCACGGCAAGGCGCACGGGCAGTCGTTGCACGACCTTTACCCAGTTGCCGGTCGCATTCTCCGGAGGCAGCATGGAAAAAGCCGCTCCCGTGCCGGGGCTGAGACTCGTAACCCGGGCGTGGAAAACCTCTCCCGGATAGCTGTCAATTTTGACCGTCGCCTCCTGCCCCGGATGCATGTAGGTGAGCTGGCTCTCCTTGTAATTCGCCTCGACCCAAACATCCTGTGTCGAAATGAGCGCAAACAGCGCACTCGACGCATTGATGTAATTGCCGACCTGCAGCTGTTCGACCTTGGCGACGATGCCATCCTCGGGAGCGCGGATGAAGGTGTACGACAGATTCAACTGCGCGCGTTCCAGCACGGCGCGCGCCTGCAGCACTGATGGGTGGCTTTCGATGGAGATGTTTGCATCGCCGCCTAAGCTTGCCGCGACCGCGGCGAGCTCCTCGCGTGCCGAATTGCGCGCCTGCCGCGCGCTGTCGAGCGCATGGCGCAGCTGGTTCACCTGCACCTGCGAGGAGATGCCGGAGGCGAGCAGTCCGTTCTGCCGGTCGTATTCGCGCTGCTGATAGGCGAGCGTGGCCTCAGTCCCGGCGAGTTCCGCCTGGCGCTGACGATAGGTGGCCTGCAGCGCCTCGACCTCAAGACGCGCACTGCCCAGGCGTGCCTGGGCTTCCTGCACGGCGATGCGAAACGGCGCATCGTCTATCCGAAAGAGAAGTGCGCCCTTCTTGATGAGCTCGTTGTCGCGCACGTCGATCTCGCTCACGCGCCCTGAAATGTTGGAGCTGATGACCATCTGCGCCGCCTCGACGTAGGCGTCATCGGTCGATTGGTAGCGGCCGCCTGTGATGTAGAAGTAGAGCGCGCCGGCAATGACCACGAGCGGCGCGATCAACATGAGCGGCAGGCGCAAACGCTCGCGCAAGCGGCGCGGCGCGCGGGCGGTTCTTGCCGCGGCCTGCTCGCTGCGCTCGCTCGGAATGTCGAGCACTTCGGCGCGCGCTTGAGCCTTGGCGGCGTTCACGACGCGGATCCTCCCTGAACGGCGCCAGCGGAGGCTGCGCCCTTGGCATCCTTCGCGGCGGCCGCGAGTCCGCCCGGCACCTGCGGCGGCGCCAGCGCACGCGCAGTCGAATGAATGCGTTCCAGCATGTCGATGAGGTGATCGCATTCCTGCGCGGAGAGATCGCCGAGGAATTCCATGCGCGTCTCATCGGCGAGCCGCCAGATTTCATCGAGGATGGCTCGAGCCTTGTCCTTGATGTAGAGACGCCGGGCGCGGCGGTCATTGGGATCCGCGCGCCGCTCGACCCACCCTTCGGCCTCCATGTAGTCGAGGATGCGCACCATGCTCATCGGATCGCTCTCGGCAAGCTCAGCAAGACGGGCCTGGCTTATCCCTTCGTTGCGGGAGAGTTGCCCGAGGGTCTTGCACTGCAGCAAGGTCAGCTGCAGTGCCTGGGCCCGCTCCTCGAAACGCCGGGTGTAGAGCCGTCCCAGATCCTTGAGGAGATAGCCGAAGTTGCGCAGTCTTTCCATTCGCGAGGCCTTGTATAAGCTGCGAACTATATTATCACTAATGTTACGATATCAAGTGTGATCGAATCCACGCGAGTGTCAGCGCGAGCTTAAGCTGGATCTAGACGTGGGTGACCTGCAGGATGCTGTGGCGGATCTGCTCCTGCAGCACGAGCTGGGCATCCTGTGCCACCTGCGCCAGCACGGCATCGAAGCTCAGTTTGCCACCCTCGCCGATGCGGATCACCCCGCGCGCGCGCAACAGATCGATGAAGTTTTCGAACATGGTGCGATCGAAGAATTCGGGTGAATTGAAGCCATAGAGCATGGTCATGCGCTGCCCCAGGAGCTGACAGCGCTCCTCGAGCGCGTATTGCGTGATCTGACCGCTGCCCGCCTGCAGGAGTAGAGCCACCGCAAGGTAGTAGCGCTCGATGGTCTGGATGGTGGCCTGCGCCAGGAGCGACAGCTGCACGGCCTTCGACGAGGTCGGCGGCGGCCGGCGCCACTCCGTCAACTGCGCGTTGGACTCGAGAAGGCCGTGCTGTGCGAGGGCCACGAGCACGCCGTCGATCACACCCGGAACTTCCTCCTCGTGCCAGCGCAGAAAGAGCTCGGATGCGATGTACGGATAGATGCGCCGCGCCAGACGCTGCAGATCCACCGTGCTCATCGCCGCATTGCTCGTAAACGCGCAGGCAACGAGCGACGGCAGCGCGAAGAGATGCAGCACGTTGTTGCGAAAATATGTCGCGCGCACCGCGGCCGCATCGCTCATGCGCACCAGATCCCCCAGAGGATGGCTCTCACGGGAGACCACTTGCAGCGCCTCGCCGTAGGCGACCATCTGCGCACCCGAGAGAGTGGTGACGCTCACCCGCGGGCTATAGGGAAAGGCCGTGAGCAGCGCCTGGTACAGTTCCAGCTGCCGCAAAAGATCCGCCTCGGGCAATCTTTGACGCGGGGTTGCAAGCAGCGTCACGGCGAGGAGATTGATGGGCGTCACGGCTGCTGCCGCGTTGATATTGCGCATGATGCGCAGCGCGAGCTCGTCGACCGCGGCATTTACCCAGGGCAGACGGGCATCGTCGCCGGCGGCGCGCGTACGCCAGTCCTCATCAAAGCCGTCAAGGAGCTCGGCGAGCACGATCGGCTCGCCCAGGCTTACGTGTACCTCGCCAAAGCGCTCCTTCAATCGCGGCAGCGCGCGCAGCAGACCAAATACGCTTTCTTTCTGTTTCGGAGCGCCGGCCAGCTCCCCGATGTAGGTTGAACCCTCGAAGATGCGCTCGTAGCCGAAGTAGACCGGCAGGAACATGACCGGACGCGTCGGATCGCGCAGGAAGCTCTTCACCGTCATGGCGAGCATCCCGGTCTTCGGCTGCAGCAGTCTGCCGGTGCGGCTGCGGCCGCCTTCGATGAAATATTCCAGCGAATGGCCGCGCGCCATGATCGCGGCGAGATAGCTCATGAAGACCACGGTGTACAGAGCATTGCCGCGCAGGCTGCGGCGAATGAAAAACGCACCGCCCTTGCGCAGGAACCGACCGACGAGCGGAATATTGAGATTGATCCCGGCGGCGATGTGCGGGACGGCATAACCGTGACGGAAGATGGCATACGACAGCAGCAGATAGTCCATGTGACTGCGATGACAGGGCACGTAGACGATTTCGTAACTCTCCGCCGCGCGCTCGAGAGTCTCGACATGCATGAACTCAACGCCATCGTAGAGACGGTTCCACAGGCGCGTCAGGATGTGCTCGAGAAAGCGCACGAACGCGGGCGAGTAGTTGGCGGCGATCTCCTGCGCGTACTTCTGCGCCTGCATCATCGCGTGGCGGCGCGTGATCTTTTTCTCGCGCCGCTCCTGAGCCACCGCGGCGCGCACGGCGCGGGTGCGCAATATTCCCGTCACGAGCGTGCGGCGGTGCGACAGATCGGGCCCGATGCGCGCCGTGCGCTGCCGCGCGTAGAGCGCGCGCAGCGCGCGCGTCACGCGCCGTCCCTGTACCGGTATGCCGCCCGCCTCGGTGAGGAGACTGCGCAGCGAGACCGGCTCGTGGAACTCGACGAGTGCATTCCTGCCGTTGATTACCACCTGCAGGAACTTGCGCAGGCGACTCGTGATGGCCCATTCCTCGACGAACAGCAGCTTCAACCACGAGCCTTCCTTGTGCGGGGCACGGCCCCAGTACACCGCCGCCGGAATGAGATCGATGTCGAGGGTGTGATCGGCCTGCAGGATCTCAATCATCCTCACCAGCTGCGCAGGCGGGCGGCGATCGCGCCGTTCGTCCCAAAAACCACGCGGACGGCTGAGATAAAAAAACGATCGCAGCTCACGCGCCCTGCCGGGCAGGCGCTTGCGCGGCCGCGCAAGCTTCAGCCGTACGCAGGCGCTTTGCAGAACGGCAAGATCGGCGAAGCTGCGCCCCTCGAGCACGTAGCACAGGGGATTGGCACCACCGCGCAGGCGCGCAACGACGTCCTCCGGGCGCACCTGGTAACGCACCCATAGGCCAAGGAGGCGCCTGAAAAGCCAGGTCACGGCAGCCGCGAAGATGCGCTCAACGACGCCTTACGCGCGCAAGCCTGCGCGGTCATTCGAAGGCCGTCGCCGGCAAGTCGAGCGCGATTAGGAAGTACTCAAAGAGGTAGCGCATCACGCGGATCTGGCTGTGCAGCTGATGGTCGCCGTTCAAGAGATGCAGCGCCGCACCGTAGCTTGCGGCGAAGCGAATGCTGTGCTCGTACGGCACCACTTCATCGCGCCAGCCGTGCACAATCGAGGCGGGACAGTCGAGCACACCGGCGCGCAGCTCCGGCAAGCCTTCCATGTACAGGGCTGGGGCCATCAAGAAAACGCCGCGCGCATGCAAGAGCGATGCAGACGCCACCGCAACATAGCCACCGAGGCTTGAGCCCACCAGCACCAGATCGCCCTGCAGCTCCTTGCAGAAGTCGGCGAGGCGAGTGATCCGGGCACGCGGCGCATCGATGCCGCGGTAGTCCACAGACTCGGTCTCATAGCCTTCGCTGCGCGCCACTTCTGCCAGAGCGGAAATCTTGCGACCCCAGGGTCCGCTTTCCTGGCCATGCGAGAAAACGACGTAGCGGGTGGTCATGCCGGCCTCGAATTTATTTTGGCTTCCATAAGAGCTCATCCAGATCAGGTTCGGCGCTGGCAATGACGCGCCCGCGTACGACGTCGACGCCCTCGGCCCGTAGCCTGCGTGCCTGCTCAGCGTACTGGCGCGACCCTTTGGGAAAGGCGATGCGCCCACCAGAGGCGAGCACGCGATGCCAGGGCAGCGCCAGGGACGGCGGCGCCACTTTCAATGCATGGCCGACCATGCGCGCGCGCCCGGGCAACCCCGCGCGACGCGCGATGCCACCATACGTCGCGATTTCTCCGCTTGGAATCGCGACGACGGTGCGCCAAATGACTTGCAGTGACTCCGCGCGCATGTGCGAATGATACGCCAGCGCGCATGGGCGCAAGACGCGCGTTGCGCGGGCGCGTGAGCGCGCATACATTGCCAGGACGATCTTCCGCCCGGAGTCGCAGCGCACACCGATCGCCTCCTCGCCCGTCAACCGATGGATTGGCTCACCATGACCGACAGCACCTCGATGGGTCCGACCTTACGAGCCTGGCACAAGCACAGCGCCTCGCGGCTGGGTCGCTGGCTCTTTGCCCGCATGGTGTGTCGGCGCGCCCCGTACTTCGCCACGATCCGGCCGCGATTCATCGAGCTGCGCCCGAGCTTCTGCAAGGTCAGCATGCGCCGCCGCCGCAGCATCGAGAATCATCTGGGCGCGATCCACGCGCTCGCCCTCGGCAACCTCTGCGAACTTGCGGCAGGCATGGTGACCGAGGTGACGACTCCGCCCGGCACACGCTGGATCCCGCGCGGCATGACCATCGAATACCTGCGCAAGGCCGAAAGCGAAGTGTCCGCTACCGCGCGTCTGGATAAGAGTGAATGGCTGCTCTCCGGTACGGTCGCGGTGCCGGTGAGTGTCGCCGACAAGAATGGCAATGAAGTCGTGCGTGCCGTCATCACGATGCACGTCTCGCCCGGCAAACCGTAGCGGCGCGTGTGCGCCGGCCCGCTCAGGGCCCGATGACGAGGCCGCGCAGGATCGAGGTTTCAATCTCCCATTCCAGGCGCCGCTGCGAGGTGGCCTGGCGATTCGCGGAAACGGTGCGCACCTGACTGCCGCCACTTTGGTGCGTCACGAGACAGGCGTGAAAGTCACACGCGCGCGTCAATGAAAAGCCATAGAGGAGCTTCACCTTGCCCTGCGCCACGCTGCCTGGCGTATTGACGCGCTCATCGCAGATGACAAAGTAGCTCTCCTCGGGGGTGCTGCCGGCAAATGCGCCCTCGACGTCGAGCGCATCCAGAAACGCCTCCGTCTGCTCACGCGCCCGTTGCCAGGCGGCGTTTGAATTCTGCTCGAACGCAAGCCAGCGCGTGCCACGCTCGATGCTGGCATTGATGAAGAGCGCGAGCCGCCGCGCCGACAGGTACTTCCAATCAGAAGAGACCCCACCGCCGGCTGCGAGCGTACACGCCGTCACGCATGGCAGTGCTGGCGCGCGCACCGCCAGAAGTGTATTGACGCCCGCCGCCGCCAGACGCACGCGCTCCGAGTCGGTCACCGCGGTCGCAGGACGCGAACCGGGGCGCAGTGTGGCGTCTTCGTTCTGCGCCGCGGCCCAAACGGGCCAGGTCTCATCCAGGCGCGCGAGCATGCCGGCGACCGCGCCGCACGGCGCAAAAGTCTCAACTCGCCCGCGCAGGCGGTCGAGCGCAGTCAACCGCGGGAAATGCATGAGCGCGTTTTCGCTGCGGAATGGCCAGCTGCGCAGCGCCTCGAGCGCTGCACGCGCGCTGCTCCAGGCCGCGGGAGGATCCACGAGCAGCATGGCGTGCCGCTCGCGGCAAAAGCGCGCCGCAATCATGAGAGTGCTCAGGCCCACATCCTGCTCGCGGCTGAGCGGCGGGATGCACAGCAGGTTGAATGCTTCGATGGCCTGCAAGGCAAAGAGGCCCGTTCCCTCAAGCGCCGAGCCGATGACGTCGTAGTCGGTCAGTGGCGCGCCGTCATCGCCGTCGGGATTGGAGTGTACATAGTCGACCACCGGCGCTTGCGGTGAGCGAATCGAGCGGTCCGGACGCTCGGCAGGCAGAGCGCCCAACACACGCACCAGTCGCGACTCCGCGAGCGCGTCTTTGATCGCATGCTCTGCGCGCGCCGCGATCGATATCCGTCGGAAGATCTCCTGGTCTTCGATCTGTTCGGACGGCGTCACGCGCAGACGCTGCACGACGAGGTTGAAAAGATCCGGCTCCTCGGCACCGATGCCGTCGTAGTCGACCGACGCGCGCAAGTACTCGCGCGATCCCGGATTGATGCCCTGCAGGCGCAGCTCCCCATAGCCTGCGCGCAGTGTGAGCGTCGGCGGCCGCGCTCCATTGACGACGCGCACAACGAATGCGTGGCGTCCGCCGTTCTCGAAGAACTGCTCGACCGCGTAGGCGAGGGTTGAGGGCTGCCACAGTCCGCCGAAGAGCTGCTGGAACTCGCCGAAGCTTGCGATCGCAACCGCGCGGTTGACGGGCCCTTTGAGCGTGCGGCCGACGAACGCGGCAACCCCGGTGGCGGCGCGCGCGATGGCGCCCGCCGAGCCGCCGAAAGATGCGCCCGCGAGCACGCGCAGATGCGGCGGCGTGGTCAACGCTGCCGCGTTATTGGCCATCGGTGTTCTGTTCGCGCGCGCGTTGCTCGCTTTCAATGCGCGCGCGCTCGACTTCCTCTTCTTTGCGGGCGATCTCCGCGAGCATCAGCTGGAGCCATTCGGAAAGCTCAGCCACATGAGCTCTTCTACGTACCCGTCTTCGCAGGCGGCACGGGCGCTGCCGGCGTCTGCAGCGGCGCTTCCTGCGGATCCCGATCGGAAAGCATCTCCCGAAAGCTCGCCTCATCGGGCGGCAAATCGGACTTGCCGTCCCAGGTTGCACCCTCAGGCACGCGGTTCTGCACTTTGGGCGCGCCTGTCAGCACTTCGTCGAGACTCGCATCGGCGCGCGAAACGGCCACCGGGATGCCGCGCGGGTCGTGCGCGAGCGCCGTCACGAGCTCCACGTTCAAAGTCTGATCGTGGTGCTTCAACTGCTTTTCGATGCGCGTCTGCTGTGCTTTGGGCAAGCCGTCGGCCTGCGCCTGCTTGCCGTCGTGGGAATCATCCTCCAGAGGGCCGCTCGCCTGCATGTACAGATCGCCGTCGAGCCAGCCGAAGAGAAACGGCTGGTTGACGACACGCACCTGGGTGCCGACCGGAATCATGTCGTAGAAGGATTCGATGTCCTCCGGATACAAGCGGATGCAGCCATGGCTCGAGCGCAGGCCGACGCCCGCGGGCTTGTTGGTGCCGTGAATCAAATAGCTCGGCCAGGCAAGATAGAAAGCGTAGCGGCCCAAGGGATTGTCAGGGCCCGGGCCGATGACGCGATCCAGATCCTCGCCATTCTCCTTGTGCTCCTTGATGACGGACACCGGCACGTGCCACACCGGATCCTTCTGCCGCCGCGTGATCTTCGTGACACCCTCGGGAGTTTTCCAGCCCACCTTGCCGATGCCGATGGGATGCGTCCACACGAGCGGCGTCTCGCCGCTCTTGTGCGCAGGGAAATAGTAGATGCGCATGGCGGCGACGTTGATGATGACGCCCTCGCGCGGCGCGCTCGGCAGAACGAACTGCGTGGGCACGACGATTGACTTGCCCGCGCCGGGCAACCACGGATCGACTCCGGGGTTCGCGCGCACGATTTCCTCGTAGCCGACATTGAAGCGGCGCGCGATGTCGGTCAGCGTGTCCTCTTTGGTGCTGGTCGTGATCTGCACGTGGCCGACGACGTCCTGATCGGGCGCGAGCTCGAAGCGTTCGGTGGCCTCAGGCAACGCGACCTGCGCCGGCTGCGCGGGAGGTGCCGCCGGCACGCTCTTCGGATGGCCTTTCCACCCCTCTTGCAGGAGCGAGCAGGAAGCGATGCCCAAAAGAAGGAGCGCAACGGCGCTGCGCGTCAGTGGGTGCGGGGCGGGATCCATGCTTTCGATTATGACATCCGCTTGCGCCGCGCTACAGCAGCACCGGCTGGTTGGGCAACTCATCGTGGCCTGTGCCGCGCGCGCCCGGAAAGTGGCGCTCAAGCAAGCGCCCGACTTGCAGTACACCGGCGACGGAACCGCGGCCGAATTCGCCGGCGCGGTAATGATGCTCCATTTCGCGGCAGATCTGCTCCCACTCAGTCGGCGCAACCTGTGTCGCAAGTCCCCGGTCGGCGAGGATCTCCACGGCGCGGTCGGCGAGCAGCACGTAGATGAGGACGCCGTTGTTGTGCTCGGTGTCCCAGATTCCGAGGTGCGCGAACACCTGCAAGGCGCGCTGCCGTGGTGTGACACCCTGCCACAGCTCGGCTGGATGCAGTGCCGTCTCCACGACGAAGCGGATCTCGCCCGCGTGCTGCGATTCGACCTGGGAGATGGTCTTCTCGATATTGGTGAGCACGTGCGGGGTGAAGCGCCGGCGGGTGCTCCAGTGGGTGGCAAACAAATGGCGCAGCGCGCGGCCGAGCTTCATGCGTGACTCCTACCAGCTGCCCGAAGCGCCGCCGCCGCCAAAGCCGCCGCCGCCGCCGCTGAAGCCACCGCCACCACCCATGCCGCCGCCCATCATTCCGCCTCCCCAACCGCCGAAGCCCCCGAGACGTCCGACGCCGCCACCCATGCCGCCGAGCAGCGTGAACACAAACGCAACGATGGCTGCGAGTGCCGCCGCCACGATGATTCCGCCTAAGAACCAGACGAGCACTCCCGTGATTCCGGCCGTCACGACGGCGCCGACCGGGCGGCCCAAGAGCGAGCGCAGCACGCTCGAGCCTATGAATACGGCGATGAACAAAAACGGTAGCAGCGACCCGCGCGCCGAGCCCGTCCCGTGCCAGGCGCGAGCGGGCGCCGGAAGTGCCTCGCCGTCGATGACGCGGATGATCTGGTCCACCCCCGCGCTGATGCCCCCGTAGTAATTATTCTGTGCAAAGAGGGGTCTTATGGTCTCGGTAATGATGCGATTGGCGATCGCGTCAGGCAGCGCGCCTTCGAGGCCGTAGCCAACTTCAATGCGAACGCGGCGGTCGTTTTTGGCGACGATGAGCAGCACGCCATCGTCCACCTTCGCGCGGCCGATGCGCCATTGTTCAACGACGCGTATCGAGTATTGCTCGATCTCCTCCGGATGCGTCGTCGGCACGATCAGCACCACGATCTGAGAGCCCTTGCGCGCCTCGAACGCGGCGAGCTTCTCCTCAAGTCCCGACTGCTGCTCGGCGGTGAGTGTCCCGGTCAAATCCGTGACCCGCGCGTCGAGCTTCGGAATGGGCGCAAGGCCCTGCGCGCTTGCGAGGCCCACGGCGCCAAGCAGGAGCGCGAGCCAGCCGCGGCCGACGCGGCGCCGCATTGCTTGCGCGCGCGTGCTCAATGAGGAGTAGCGGGTGCGGGAGGAGGAGGAGCCGGCGGCGCTGTTCCCGAGCGCGCCTGGGCCGCAACCCCTGAACCAAAGTCCACCGTCGGTGCGACCGCGATGGCCGATTCGTTGTCGACGGTGAAATTGGGCTTCACGGCAAAGCCAAAGAGCTTGGCGGTGAGATTCGCCGGGAAGGAGCGCACGGTGACGTTGTAGCTGCGCACCGCGTCGATATAGCGATTGCGCGCCACGGTGATGCGATTTTCCGTTCCCTCGATCTGCGCCTGCAGGTCACGAAAGTTCGCATCCGACTTCAGCTGCGGATAGGCCTCGGTAACGGCGAACAGGCTTTTCAGCGCCTGTGTCAGCTGGCCCTGCGCGGCCTGAAATTTCTGCAGTGCCGCCGGATCGTTCAGGAGTTCGGGCGTGAGCTGTATGGAGCTCACCTTGGCACGCGCCTCGGTCACGCCGATGAGCACCTGCTGCTCCTGGATGGCGAAGCCCTTGACGGTGTTGACCAGGTTTGGAATGAGATCAGCGCGCCGCTGGTATTGGTTGACCACCTCCGACCAGGAGGCTTTGACGTTCTCGTCCTGCGACTGCAGCGAGTTGTAGCCACATCCTGAAAGTGCAGTGGCGATGACAGCCACGAACCCAAGTGTCCAGATACGCATCGGTCCCTCCATCACGGCAAGTTGCGGGGCTCGCGAGGATTCCACGAGGCCTCCCGCGGTGGATTCTAGACCAAAAAAAACCCCGGACGGTTAGGCCCGGGGTTGAAATGCGGACTTTCGATGAAGGGAAGGAAGTCCGCTAGGGGATTCTCAACGTCGTCTGGGTCGACACAGTCAGTGCAGTCGCGCCCAGTGCAAAATCTTGATGTCCTCGCTGTTCAGGTCAAAACTTTGCGCGAGCAGCGTGCAAAGTTCGCGGGTGCCACCGGTCGGTTCGAGCGGGCGCCGCAGCTCCACCACCCCACTCCATTCGCTGGCATCCGCCTGGAAGGGAATCTGGGCGGTCGCGGTCACAAAGTGCGTGTAATACCGGGCGGCCACGGGGAAAGAGTAGTGGCCGCATTGATTTGCGGCCGTGAAGCGTTCCACAAATCGACTAAGCTTTTCGCAACTGCCTTTGCAACATAAGACGCTTGGATTTGCCGCATGGTCCGTTATAGAGCGCCCGCGCCGCCTGGCTCGAAATACATCACGCGCGCGGGCGCGCAGCGCCTGCGAATAGAGCTCGAGGAGCTGTGGCGCGGCGAGCGCCCGCGCGTGACACAGGCCGTGGCCGAAGCTGCCGCGCAGGGGGATCGCTCCGAGAATGCAGAATATGTGTACGGCAAGCGCCGGCTGCGCGAGATCGACCGGCGCGTACGCTTCCTGCGGCAGCGCCTGGAGGGCATGGTGATCGTGGATAGCGTCCCTACGGACCAGGAACGCGTGTTCTTCGGCGCGTGGGTGACGCTCGAGTCAGCAGGGAGCGCGCGCGAGCACTACCGGATCGTAGGTCCTGATGAGTTCGATCGCGCGCCGGGCTACATCAGCATGGATTCGCCATTGGGCAGGACATTGCTCGGCAAGCGCTTGCATGATGAGCTCACGGTCGAGCTGCCGGGCGGCGCCTGCACCTATCTCATCACGCAGATTCAATATGGGGAGCCGCCGGAGGAGCCCGGTTGATCACCACAGCACGCGTACATTCTTGAACTGCCACGGATCGCTTTTGTCGATGTCCTCGGGAAACAGGCGGTCGCGCTCGTGCAGCGGAGTCCAGTCGGTGTACTGGCCGACCACGGTGCCAAGATAGGGCATGCAGATTTCAAGAACGCGCCGGAAGTCCATCTCATCGGGCTCCGTCACCCCGCAGTTGGGGTTCTCGATCGCCCAGATCATCCCGGCGAGACAGGCGACCGTGACCTGCAGGCTGGTTGCGCTGTTGTGTGGGGCGAGCTTGCGCGCCGCGCCGATGTCGAGCTGCGAGCCGAACCAGTAGGCATTTTTCTTGTGTCCGGCGAGGAGCACGCCCAGCTCATCGACGCCCGCGTCGATGTCATCCATCAAAATGCGCTTCTTCTCCTGTAGCTGCCAATTGCGTCCGGCGAACTCATGCAGGGACACGACCGCTGCATCGCAGGGGTGATAGGCGTAGTGCACGGTGGGGCGATAGACCGCCTGCGCGCCGTCGCGCACGGTGTAGTAGTCGGCGATCGAGATCGACTCGCCGTGTGTGATGCAAAAGCCGTGAAAGTGGCCCGCGAGCGGCGTCCAGGTGCGCACCCGGGTGCTCGCGCCCGGCTGCATCAGATAGATGGCGCACATGCAGCCAAAATCGTGGCGCTTGCCGTCGCGCGGAAAATTCCGTTCGTGCGTTCCCCAGCCAAGCTCCGCGGGCTGCGAGCCTTCGCTGACGAAGCCATCCACCGACCAGGTGTTGACGAACTCGTTCGGCTCCTTGGGCACCCGCGAGACCTGCGTATCGCGCTCGGCGACGTGGATCACCTTCACCCCGAGGCGGCGCGCGAGATCCCCCCAGTCGGCGCGCGACTGCGGGTTGCCGGCATCGGCCGCGGTATCGGCCGCGATATTCAACAGCGCCTGCTTGACGAGGTGCGAGACGAGGCCCGGATTGGCGCCGTGCGTGAGCACCGCAGTCGGCGCGCGCGCATTGCCGGGACGCAGAGCGAGCGCCTCTTCGCGCAGCGCATAATTTGTGCGCCGTGCCGCCGGCACCGTGGGATCGGTGTAACCGCCGGGCCAGGGCTCGATGCAGGTGTCGAGATACATCGCGCCCTTCTCCCAGCACAGCTTGATGAGAGCGGTGCTCGAGACATCCACCGACACATTCAAGAGAAAATCGCCGCGCCCGAGGAGCGGATTCAACACCCGCCGGAAGCTCTGGCGCGTCAGCGTCTCGCAGATGAGTTTGACGCCAAATTCGGCGGCCACAGCGCGCCCGCGCTCGTCTGCCGTGACGATCGTCATGCGCTCGGGCGGCACACCGACGTGACGCAGGATGAGCGGCAGGATGCCCTGCCCGATGCTGCCGAAGCCGACAAGCAGAATTCGGCCCG